>Ga0315296_10005368_pt1 | contig 10244 bp, 13 predicted proteins | sample YL17G14_18_MG_FD_203921 | JGI IMG/M metagenome (GOLD analysis project Ga0315296, IMG submission 203921) | Sediment microbial communities from Yellowstone Lake, YNP, Wyoming, USA - YL17G14_18 | ecosystem: Environmental > Aquatic > Freshwater > Lake > Sediment | place: USA: Wyoming | collected... | reverse complement strand
CGCTGTACGCTGCGATGCCGTCATACGGCTCGCGGGAAGATAGTATAGTGAACGGCTCTACGTACGTCGCATATCAAGAGCGTCCCTACTACATGAAGGTGACATACGGCGGGTACTACCGAGTTCGTATCCCGAACGCATACAGCGGCACTATCTACTTCTACATCACAAAGAACAACAAGCTCGCGGGATATACGTTCGCCCTTGTGGATTTGACGGGACTGTTCGGGCCGCCTAACGGGACGCTGAAAATATCGAAGATGTACGGCGAGAATCTCATGGTCATCAACGAGGACTACTGGGCCGCCGACTCCACGATTGCGACATATCTGATACAGACCAATCGTTATCAATTGTCCGTGAAAAGTGCAGTGGGGGGCGGAGAACGGGACTTGGACGGATACACGATGGGAATCACATCACCGATAACCATTCAGGTCGGGGTGGGGGGCGAGTACCCGAACTTGGCAGAAATCTATGCGCAAATATATTGGGTGGCGTATCGAGACGCGGACAACACAACAATCCGTGCAATCTTCCAGGACAACACTGGGAATTGTCTAACGGCAACCGTATCAATCTACGACGAAAACGGGTTGCTCTGCTCACTCATGGAGTTCGACAACGGCAACTTCGTGGCGGTTTGGTTGGACGCACACGCCGACGCTGGATATAGTGTCACCGTTTATGAGACACGCAATTCAACATTTTTGCCGAGCATCACATACACCATCGTGATTGATGCGGTGTCTGGCGCGGGGGGGCCTATTGTGACACCACCGCCAGGGGGCGCAGGATTTGGAAATCCCATCCCCTTGCCTGCGATTGCTTCTTTTGTTTTGGTATGTTGCACGATGTTCGCCTTCGATTTCGTCAGGCCACATATCGCCGCAATCGCGGGGGCGCTGATGGTGATATTTTGTGTTATGATGGGGTGGCTCCCCCTAAACATAATTATCGTTGCCGTGATATTGGTGCTTGCGATACTCGCCGCGTTTGGCTTTAGGAGGCTGGGTTGATGCGCTGGATGAATATTTGTATGTTCCTTATCTGCCTCAACTTTGGGTTTGCCCTTGTATCTTATATGGATTTGTTTAACGGCTTGGGAATTGCGGGGGCCGACACTACAAGTTTGACTGGCCCGCTTGTTGTCGGGGCGCTGATAAGCGGTCTTGCGCTGGGGGGCATCGTGATTGCAGGGTGGTCGTTCAAGTCGAGCGCGGTGCTTACGGCGTTCTCGGCAATATACATATCATCTGTCATAATGTTTCATACAACCCTGTCGGCGATGATTTACGGGATGGGCGTAAGTGTTCCGGGAATAGGAGTAATAGACGCTACACTTGTAGGTCTCTACGCATTTTTGGGCGTAGAAGCGAGCCTGCAAATCCAAGGAACGCCGTTTGGCCCGATGGATTAGGTGACAACGATGTTCGAGCGTTTTAAACAATCCCTGCAACAAAGTCGGAGAAGGCGCATCTTGTTCTTTATCGGACTGCTTGCGCTGGTTGAGGTCGTGCTGTTCGCGGTGCTGGGGGCAGCGGGAGCCGTCCACGCACAAAGCGATGACAACTACTTGAACCAAATTGAAAACGGGAACCTCTGGCAACCGCTTGTCTCTGTCTATTCGGATGTCATGGGGCAGGGGTTGTTTTTTGGCGCGATGGTGCTTTTGCCAGCGGGGATGGCATACATAAAATTGCGAAATGTTTATCCTCCTGCGATAATTTTAATCTTGGGTTCGGCGATATTCGGGACTTTGATTGATACGATGTCGGTGCGTATGTTTATGATTGCGCTACTTTCCTTCGGTGTTGGCATCGTATTGTATCGAACATTCAGTAAGGGGCAGGGATACTGATGTCGTTGCGGAGGCTGGCGATATGAGAGTTCATATCAAATATGGATACAGAGGGGAGTGGGCGCGGTTGTTAAAGTTCGGCACGATTGAAACTGACGGGAACACATCGAGATACTTTGCTCGCGTCTTGGCTGAAAACAAACGCATCGGTCAGTTGTCGCATTTTCACAACGGCAAAACCAAGAGGTCGCTTTTGATACTCAAAAAACGGAGGCCCTAAAATGAAATCCTTGCGCGAGTTGGCAAAGGACACGTCGGGACTTGCGGGTAGCTATCTGCGAATAATCATATCTTTGATAATTGTCTCGCTCTGCTGGATTGTGCTGCAAGAGTTCGTGTTGAGAATTTATAACGCCACATCCGCAGTAAGCACCGATCCGAACTTCGCGGGGACTTCGAGCCTGCTAATGTATATGTTTCGCGCCCTCCCCGTCGTCCTGTTTATATCGGCAATTATGTGGGGTATTTGGATCGCACACCGGGAACCGCCGAGCTACGGAGGGGGGTAAATTTGGGCCTGTCGAACCACGTAAATCTGCTCATCTCTGGGGCTGTTGTTTGCTCCGTGTGGCTATTAGCGAATGAGTTTTTGTTTAGGCTTACGGACATCGCCAGCTCCTTGAGCGCAGGCACGCCGGGGGCGAACATACTTGGGACGGCTATGCTGTTCTGGCGTATGTTCCCCATCATCACCTTCGTAGGCATCTTTTTGTATGCCCTGTTGTCGGCGACGCAGGACGAACCATTTGAGTATGCAGCGTAAGCCCACTTGGGCAGGGTAGATCGGCGTGGCTCTGCGTTCAAGGGGCAACGTCTGCCTCTTGGTCTTGGTGATACATAACTGACAACTTGAACGCGACCAAGTACCGATTAAAATAAAAAACCGCTTTATTTTGAATAAAGCCGATGAAAAGGACTTTGTTTGTTCTCGAATTTTTCACTTTATCCTGTCAGGTTGCATAAGAAGGAAGTAAAGAATGAATGAATCTATCTCCCCCCCCTCCCCCAAGCGAAACCTGCACAGTGGTTTTCCTTTAGTGATATTCACTCGGATACTCATTGGGCTGGCCTATTGCGGTTTGGCTCCGCATTAAGTAGCCACAACCCGTAACTGGCTGGCTCATATTAGGATCGCATGGTAAAACTAATGGTCATTAGGTTGCATAATAGGAGGTTAAATCTGCCTCCGTTCCGCACAGTTCGGCGAGTGTCAAGGATGCCATACTGGAGGTGTGGTAATTACCCCCACATATACCCTATAAGGAGTATTATGTTGGGTGCGCTCGGCCTGCCCCGCGCCAAATAAAACTCCAAGTCCTGTGGGACTTCGTGCTATGGGAAATTAACCTCATACTTAATCTGTAAATAGAGGGGTAAATTAGCCTCCATTCTGGTAGATTTGCAGGTTAAGGGGGTTGCCATTTAGGGGGAGTGGAAAGACTACCCATATATACTATTAGTTAAACCTATTGTTGCTCGCTATGGGAAAATAGCTCATACTATTTACATACGAAGGACACCAAAATATGCTCCGCTGGGTAAAAATAGCAGTGTGTTGGAGTTTCCATATCAGAAGGGTAAAACATATATCAACCCATTAGTTCATACTTGTTAAGTCGTATGGCAAAATGTTAAGCGTGATTAACAGGCAAAACGGAGGTCTTATCTGCCTCCTTTCTGCCCATTAATGCTTGGTAGGTCGACTCGCACAACGGGGGGGTTCTGCCAACATACGCACTAATAATATTTATCTATAAAGCATCCTACCCTCTGCCTTACAATTCAACGCCCTGCGGAGCTTGTCAAACCATTCATTACTACGCCGTTGGGGTATCTCAACCCAATCTCCAAGCTCAAGCCGTTGTCGGTATTGCTCAATTGTCTTGGATGTGGGGCCATACTTGGCTCTGGGTTTGCCCTTGTCGCTGCGAGGTCTTGGGGCCAGCGTGGAGTGTCCTCGATGCCACCTGTGACAGTATGACTTGGGGTGACGAGGATAAACCGATCTCCCATACACTACCCAATAGGTTCGCTTGTGTTGGTGAAAGGTTAGAAGATCGCAGATGCAGGTATTCCTGGCTCCCATCTGCTCAATCGTGGTGCGTATCTTACGTGCGCTCTCTTGGCTGCGGGGGCCGAGATCGATAACCCCGCGCCTCCCGGCGAACTCAAAACAAGTCCGGTATCTTCGCGGGAAAATGAACTTGTTTTCCTCCGTTGGACAGTATAATTTTAGCTCGACGGCATCGGGGAGTTCTGGGAGGGGCGGGAGAGGGGTGTTTTTGACTTTATCAAGGAAGGCGCGGATAGTGGCCTCTGTGTCTATGTCTTTGACTGGGGTGACTTCGTAGCTCTCTGGCAGGATTTGGATTACTTCGGCGACCATCTACCCAGCCTCGCCGAACCGAGCGTAGTAGCTTATCCACTTCTCGCGCTTGTACCTCATTTTTATCTACCTCCCCTGATTTTTGCTTTTGGCTCCATTTTACACACCTCCTTTTTGTTTTTTACTCTACATCGGGGCCAGATTCCTTTTCGGTTGGGCAGATTTTGCACTGTATCTCGGTTGGATTGTATAGTTGTTGGCATGAACAACCATCGTGGTCGCAACGTGGCATATCGGAGAATTCGCGTGTAAAACCGTCTTTTGTTTCCTTCCCACTCTGCCATATCATTTCCGGGTTCATCGCAGTTATTGCGTTTGTTATTCGCTCGGCCTCCGTGTGCTGCCATATCGCTATTGGGGTACTTCCCAGATTGGTACTTCCTAACTTTACTTTTACACTTATCTTCATTTGACATCACCCCCTCGACTTGGTGTATTTGGTGAACTTGGTGAACTTGGGGGCCAAGGTCGTCCTTCAAAGGCGTATCTTCGTTTAAAGCAATCTTCGACGAATGGTACGGGTTCTCCGTGTACCAAGACACATATCGCGTCTTGGATCAATTCGGTGGACACATACGCCCCGGATGCCCAAGCGATTAGCAGGGACTTGGCAACTTGCGGTCTCATGTTTAGAGCCTCCCGACATAATCTTTTGAGCATTTTGGACAGAGCGCCGTCCCATCAGTCGCGACGACAATCGCTTCGGTTGGCTCTCCGCATATGTCGCAACTCTTGGACTTCGGAGAAACAAGCACCCCATTCTCCCCCTTTTGCTCGGTGGGTTGCTTTTTGGGGGTGTTTTCTTTTGTTTGAGGCGTTAAATCCAAGGGTTCGAGTCCCCCGCTTTTTGTGCCTTTAGAGAAATACAATTCGAACAGTTCCTCTATATTGATCGCCTTGTCGTCTATCGTGTGGGTGACTATCTCTCGTTGCGACTTTTTCGGGTGACTCGACTTTAGCTCATTTTCACGTTCTTTTAGCGTTTCCAGCGTAAATATACCCCCAACGCCAAAAAGGGTGCGAGTGGGTGCGATTTCAACCGTTGGTTTTAGTTTCAAAATGCGCCATACCTTCCCGCTTTTGTTGTCCGAGTCCTGATCGCTTGAAATCATCCCCGCGCTCTCAAGCACCGATAAATACCACTGCCGAAGCGTATTGCTCGGCAGCCCGGACTTGTCCACGATTTCGCGCGTTTTGACCTCTCGCCACTTCTTTTTATCGGTCTCAATCATCAGAGTTTGTTGCTCTCCTTGCTCTGGCATACCTGCACATAACGGGACAATAACTTCGTCAAAGAGCTTTAGAATGTGGCTCGGCACTCCGCTGAATATCTCAAGTCCCGTTTCCTCAAAGAATATCCGCTTGGCTCTTTCGTAGTCCTCCGGCAAGGTTATTATATAATTCACGCCGTCAATCTCAATCGTTGGTCGAGCATACACATTTATAGCTGCGCTCATGTTAATCATCGAGAAAAACCGTTTTGCGTCCCTCATGTGTTTCGCAACATTCGCAGGGAACTCTGCGCCGACTTCGCGGTAAAAAGGAGTCCAAAAACAGTTCACATCTGCCTTCCCAGTGCTGACTATCGCCTCCTTGGTAATCCCCAACAGTTTTGCCTTAATGAGTTCAATCTTTCGTTTTATTCCTGCCTCATCATACAACCCCAAGACATCATCGGACACAGCTCCTGGCAACCCCTTCCGTTGAGAAACAAGCGTCACCCCAGCTCGGTATTTCGTTGCACTCATGGTCGGAGTTATCAAGATAGACCGCGTTTTGAGTTCGTCCCAAATGTAGTCCTCTTTTCCGCGTCCTGCCTTGGCGTAGAATACCAAGGGCCAACCCCTCAAAAACACCTTCCGAGTTCGGAGCGTTTGTTTGTCCACATAGTCGTATTCGGTCTCAAATGTGTCGTGAGACATCAGGGGGCGTAACATCATAAAGGTCTCAAGGCTCGGCGACTCCAAGAAAACCAAAATCGTGTTCTCAAGATTGATAATCCACTTGCCCTTGTTCATAAACGCCGATAACTCCTTTTTCTTTTGCTCAATCAAAACATCGTCTTTTTTCTTGCCTTTGGCAGCTTTCAACTCTGCAAGTTCGGCAGTCATGGCGTTTAACGTCGCAGTTTGGTCGTTGTTGTTTTCGTCGTAAAGTTTGGCTCTTTGATGTATCAGAGCCTTGGGACTCAAGCCACCCATCATAAGCACGTCCTTTTTGGGAAAAAGCCTCAACACTTCGGTAAAACCATAAGTTTTCCCAGTGGACGTCGGAGCTTCGGAGGCGCAGTTGATAGGATCGGGAGTATATGCGGATATACCGCACATCAAGACGTTGTGGATGTATCGCGGATCGCTTTTTACGGTTTTCTCCAAAAATTTCGTTATATCCGCAAATGTGTCGCTTGCTCTCATTTCCGCGATTAAATCCCCTCCGAGTTGTTCAATCGCCGTCTCGGATTTCGGTTGCGCCTTGACGCAATACTCGACCATGCGTTTTAGTTCCTTTTCGGGCAACGGAGGGACATTATGTTTATTCCAAATCTTCATGGCCTCAAGTGCTGCGATTGCGTCCAGTTTTTGTTTCCCTATCAACACCCCGGCGTATTTTATCCCGATGTTATGCCTATCTCCGGTCGTTGTCCCAAACTCAATCTTTTCGTCAGATAGCTTTTCTCCACCTCCAGCTCCAACCAAAAACGGTCTTATCGCATTTTCAAAGTCCTCAAACGACATTTTTGCGATAGGTCGGTCTTGTCGAACTCGGTACATCCCCGTTGATATGGTCGTGCCGGGAGCGACCAAATATTGATCCGCTCGCAGTTCCCCGCAACTTTTTATGGAGTCGGGTAAAAACAGTTTTTTACTCGGTACTTTCTTATCGCCAGTCACAATAATGTAGAAATGCGATAATTTCCGCGTTGGTGTCAATACCTCAAACGTAGGAGGCAGCGCCGAGCGCAAGCGACCTTCGAGCGAAGCGTTGTCAGCATCCAGCAGGGCCAAGCCCCCATGACCTCCGATAATGCCCCATCTCGGATAACTTGTCAAATCTTCGACATCGTATAAGTGTTCTTGAAAAGCGTCCTCAAACGCAGCCTTATCCTCTCCGACCTTCAAGAACCTCCGAGTCGGCAGTCCGGCCTCGCGCAAGCGGTTTATCAATATCTGCGTGTCTCTGGGAACCCCCGCAGGAATATAAGCATTATTCGTTTGGATATTACTTATATTTTCGCCTTTAGGAGATGCAACAGTTGCATCTTCTATTTTATGGTGTCGTTGTGAACCGTATTTTTTAAATGCTTTGTCATACTCCGTCTTGTCCGTAGGTTCGACAGCACCGACTTCAACCAATTCAATCCCCTGTTTATCCCCAACCGTGACAACATCTCCCACCTGTTGCTCAAAATCGGCAGCCAACTCGCTTGAGAGTATCTTAACTTTCATTTTTTATCCCCTTCTTATCGGACTCTGATAAGGACAACGGACAGTTCTCAACGCAGCACGTCCCAACCGAACTGTCATGGTAAAAGCAATCGTATTCGGCAGGCCTCTGTATCGGATTTCGATATAGTTGCCGTTTATGCGCTCCAACGAAAACATAACTCCGGGGTTCAACCCATCCGACAACAAGTTTTTTAAACTCGCATCCCGCAGGAGTGAATAGGGGGGCTGGGGAGACGCCAGCCCCCTGCTCGGACTTATCTGACGAAAAGTTAAACATTATAGCTCCCTCGGTTCCCATAGTTTTAAACTTCTAATTGTCTTGCGGTTGATAAGATGGATATTTTCAAACGTCTCAATTTGGATAAAATCGGCATCGAACCCAAGCAGTTTGCCCTTTTTGACAGAGAGCGCATCTGGCCTGCTCGGTTCCTCTTGAATAGCAATTCGGACATTTTTTCCGATGTATGGAGTTAAATCAATAGCGTGATTTTCCACTCTTAACACCCTTCTTAAATTTTGATAATTTATTTCCTCTCTTTATGTCAATCCAAAACTTCGTCATGGACTTCGACAGCTTCTTACGCAAGATAGGCGCTCTCGGATCGGTGTCCCAAAACTTTCGCATCGAGGCGCTCATTTTTCTGCGCCATTCAAACTCGTTGTTTGTTGTCATTTCTTTCGCGCTCCTTGTTCTATATTATGGAAATAGCCTCCTTATAAACCTTTCCCCTCCTTATAAGCCCCTAAAACAGTTCGCCCCCCGGAGCATAAGGCATCACACCTATCAGACGACTTTAAATAGTACCTTCGACACAAAGATATATGATGTATATGCCACGAAAACGCTCAAGATACGCACATACAACGATGCGCGTGACATATTGGACACGTGACCAGTTGAGGGCGCTGGGAGTCAAGGACCAGAGCTTTGACCAAATAATTCGCCAGTTGTTGCGAAAAACACGGAGGGGTTAAAAATGGAAAGATGTAGGTATCGTCTTTTGTTTAATCGTTGCCGTCTTGGTGGAATGTGTCATCTCCCCTGTTTCAAGTATGCAAAAAGCCATCAGCAACGGAGGCGTAAAAAATGAAAATCTCGCGGAACGTCAAAGTCGCGCTCGGCGTGTTGATTATCGGTGGGACTGTCGGATGCGTCCTCGGCGTGATATACGCCCTGCTAAATGTTCTCTTTGCCGAGAAAGCTGTTTTCGTCGAGCCAAGCAAGTCCTTCTTGATTTTTGAAATAGTCGCAGCGTTCACTGTGCTGATCGGCCTTGTCGGTTATGTAGTGCCGAAGCTGGCGCGCAACAGATGGGGATTTTTTAGGGAGGCGCAAGAAGTATGAAAAACAAAAATATCGTTATCCTCGCGGTCATGGGAGCGATGCTTCTCTCGATGCTGTTCTCTGCAACGACGCCGAGTGCTTCTGCATCTCCAGACCCAACTATATGGGAAAACTACAGTACGGGTAATGATGGCGGGGCAAATATGTATGGAGCGAATTGGCGCGCGCAAACTTTCACAGTAGGAACCGTTGCGCATACTGTGACTTCTATTAAAGTTCTGCTCTTGAAGTATGACTCCCCAGGCACTTGCACCATTGGCATTAGAGCTACTGACGGTGATGGACATCCCACGGGAAATGATTTGACAGGTGTGGATTTTAACGGCAACAATCTGACGGAGTCTTTCGTTTGGTACGAATATTCGGTTGTCGAATACACTTTGAGCGTAGGTACAAAATACGCGATAGTTCTTCGAGCACCTTCTGGAACTGGATATGGCACAAATAGTATTGGTTGGGCAAGCGACCTGTCAAGTCCAACATACACTGGAGGAAACCGTGAAGGTTCGAGTAATAGTGGCTCAAGTTGGTCGACTGACGTGAGTCAAGACTTTATGTTCGAGATATGGGGAAATCAATCCGCTCCAAACAAACCATCAAATCTTTTACCGTCGACAAGACAGATTACTACAAGTGTAAGCATCAGTTGTTTTGTTAACGATAATAATGGAGATAATGTCAATGTATTCTTTTACGAAGATAATGCAACACATAGTTCGATTGATAATGCTTGGATTAATAGTGAAAATATTGCTACTCGAACTTGGAGTGGTCTCACAAGAGGAACAACTTATTATTTCTTCGCAAGAGGGCTGAACAATACAGGATTGTGGGGAGATAACTCGGATACACAGAATTTTACTGTAAACTCATTGCCAACTGTTCCATCTGGAATTACTGATTTGGGTATGAACCTGACCGACCACACACCAGAGATAAGTTGGACTAAAGGAACAGATGCAGAGGATACGGTAACGACTTATGTTTATATGGACACCAATGCCACTCCGACAACTCTTGAGAACTCGACAACTGGAACTAAAGAGAACATCGGTGAGAACTCAATTACTCTTGCCGACGGGACGACTTACTACTATCGCTTGCGATCTTGGGACGGTTACGAGTGGTCGGACTACACAACGCCAGATCAATTCAGGATGAACACCCCTCCGACTACACCGACCATATTAACCCTGAATTCCCCGA
>Ga0315296_10005367_pt1 | contig 10244 bp, 9 predicted proteins | sample YL17G14_18_MG_FD_203921 | JGI IMG/M metagenome (GOLD analysis project Ga0315296, IMG submission 203921) | Sediment microbial communities from Yellowstone Lake, YNP, Wyoming, USA - YL17G14_18 | ecosystem: Environmental > Aquatic > Freshwater > Lake > Sediment | place: USA: Wyoming | collected... | reverse complement strand
GCGGGGTCCGAAGTCCGGTTTATATAGGAGAGCATTGGCCTGAGGTCATAAAGCACTTTCTGATGAAGAATCAGAAAGCTCCCTTGTTTGGGGGTTTTGTTCATATACGTGGTAACTTTTTATTCGCTCGTTGACTGCGCAGGCGGGCATGGATCAGATGGTCACAGACGACAAGCTTTTCGGATGCCCCTTTTGCGGGTTCAGGATCAACCCCGGGGATGAGCTGTGTCCAAGGTGCGGGAACAGCTTCGGATCAGACACCAAGTTCGAGTGTCCGTTCTGCGGAGACCTTGTTACGCCAGGCATGGATGCGTGCCCGAGCTGCCACATCAACTTCACCGAGTTCCAGACCCGCGTCAAGAAGACGGTCAAGACGGAGAGCATGGACACTCTCCTCATGGACATCATCAAGCTAGAGGCGACTCAGGTCGGGAAGGAAGGCAAGAAATTCAGCTGCCCGCACTGCGACCTGCTGCTCGACGGATCAGAGGAGATATGCCCAAGGTGCAAGACGGACCTCACTGAAGGCGCGGCCTTCCAGTGCCCGATCTGCGGGGAGTTCGTCGATTCAGAGGCGGCGAAGTGCTCCGAGTGCGGGGCGAACTTCGAAGACGAGGAGACCACCTCGGAGGAAGATCGCGAAGCCGCGGACCACGAAGCTGTCCACTCAGCCTTGAGCGACATATTGACCGCCGCAGGCCATACCGGCCCGTTACCGGAGCTCGAGCGGAAGCCGGTGATCGTCGAGTCGCCTCCGGAACCACCGGAGCCGGAGAGAGAAATCGAACCCGAGCCAGTTCCAGAGCCTGCACCGGAACCTGCTCCGGAACCACCGCCAGAGCCAGAACTAGTCCCTGAAGAGGCTCCGACCACGGCTCCTCCGAAGAAGACCAGGCAGAGGAAGCTGAAGGCAAAAACGTCCGGGGCGACGGGTCAGCAAGTCGAGAAGCAGTGACCGAGAGAATTATCAGGTCGCCCGCGGTTCGGCGGATGGATGAGGATGATCTACATAAACGCGCGCGAAGGACTGTCCGGGGACATGCTCTTGGCGGCAATGATCGGCCTTCTCGAGGAAGATGCCAGGGCGGAGGTCCTGGCGAGCATGTCGAGAGCGGCCAAGGTCGCGGACGTCGATTTTCACCTGGCTCGCACAGAGGACCAGGGCGAGGCGGGCCTCGGCGTCACGTACACCGGGAAGGGGAACGAGGAAGTGAGGAGGACTTACGAGGAGGCTCTGGACTTGCTGCACCGGATGCATGTTCCTCCAAGACCTGGCGCAGAGCCCGCATGCGACAGAGAGATCCTCGATACGTTGGTACGCGCGGAAGCGGCCGCGCATGACATCCCCATGAACGAAGTCCATCTTCACGAGGTAGGAAGGGCGAGCGCGCTCCTCAACATGTTCGGGATAGGCCAGGCCCATTCGAGGCTGAAGAAGGCCGGAGCAGGGGATTTCGTCTGCTCGACCATCACGACCGGCAAGGGCATCATAGTGATCGCACACGGTGCGGTGCGCGTGCCCGCGCCAGCATGCAAATACCTGCTCAAGGACCTGAAGCACAAGACAGGGCTCGAGCCTGGAGAACGAGCCACGCCGACTGGCCTCGCCGCTGCGAAGGTCCTCGCACGCTCCCAATCGGACGAGATTCCCGCGAGACACCGCAGACGAAGCATAGGGTTCGGCACGAGACGCTTCGGCGGGAGGCTCGGAAGGACGATCCTCATCTGGACATGAACTCACCTGAACAAGAAGGCGCAACGATTAATATCCTGGCCGTCCTCGTGTAACACCGTTAAAGATTACCCGGTCGTCTGCCAGGGCGCCTCTAGGAGAGAGTCAATGTCAGAAAAAGGCGAAGACCCCCATCCCGCCAAGACCCTTGACTGCATCGGCCTTTATTGTCCCGAGCCGGTGTTCAGAACCCGAGAGGAAATCTCTTCCGTCCCCATAGGAGAGATACTGGAGGTCCTGGCAGACGACCCTGCGTCCGAGTCGGACATCACTAGCTGGGCGAAGCACGCCGGCCAGGAGTTGCTGGCCGTCGAGAAGGGCAAACAAGGTTTCAGATTCCTGATCAAGAGGAAGCGATAGGAAAGGTGATAGGTTTGGCGAAGAAAATCCTGTACGTTCTGACATCCGGCACGAACACGCCGGAGCGACTGTATGCGCCGTTCATACTGGCCAGCACTGCGAGAGCGATGGACATCGAGGCGACCGTCTACTTCCTGGGCATGGGAGTGACCACCGTCATGAAGGGCAATGCCGAGAAGATCAAGCTCGGGAGCTTCCCGACGGTGAAGGAGGTCATGGACCAGGCGGCCAAGGCGGGCGTGAAGATGCTCGTCTGCGGCCAGAGCTGCCAGATGCTCGGGCTGAGCGGAGCCCCCGAAGAGTTCGAGGACCCCGCCAAAGTGGTCGGCGCGGCCACTTTGAACGACCTCGCGCTCGAGTACGACGCCGTGCTAACGTTCTAGAGCGCGGACTCTGATTGGCGGTTCGGGGAGTCGGGAAATTGCCCGCGGAGACCAGTGGAGCGAAGAGACGCATCTTCATGGACTACGCATCAGCGTGTCCGGTGGACCCCAGAGTCCTGGAGGCCATGATGCCGTACTTCTCCGAGAAGTTCGGCAACCCGTCCTCGCTGCACGCGACCGGGAGAGAGCCGAAGAAGGCCCTTGAGGAGGCGCGGGCGAAGGTGGCCGCGCTCGTCAATGCCACGCGCAAGGAGGAGATCATATTCACCTCCAACGGCACTGAGTCGAACAACATCGGCCTCAAGGGCGTCGCGATGCGCATGAGGAACGACGGAAAGCACATCGTGACGAGCGCGATCGAGCACATCTCGGTGCTCAACATCATGAAGTACCTCGAGAAGAACGGTTTTGAGATCACCTACGTGAAGCCGACGGACGACGGCTTCGTGGACCTCGCGGAGTTCGAGCGCTCGCTCAGGAGCGACACGATACTCGCGTCAGTGATGTACGCGAACAACGAGGTAGGCACGCTCCAGCCGATAGACGAGATCGGCAAGCTCCTGGAAGAGAAGGACATAGTATTCCATGTCGATGCCGTTGCGGCCGCTGGGAAGGTGCCCATAGACGTACAGAAGTCGAAGATAGACATGCTCTCGGTCTCGTCGAACGACATCTACGGCCCGAAGGGTGTCGGGGCACTGTACATCAAGGACGGCACACGCATGGAGGTCGTCAACCAGGGCGGAGGACAGGAGCGAGGGTACAGGTCGGGCACGGAGGATGTCCCCGGGATTGTCGGGTTCGGGAAGGCCGCCGATATAGCGAAGGCGGAGATGACGGCGGAATCGGATAGGGAGATGGTCCTCAGGGACCGGTTGATCAAGGGAATCCTCGAAGGTGTCGAGGACTCGTACCTGAACGGTCATCCGACGAAACGCCTCCCGAACAACGCGAACTTCAGGTTCAGATACGTCGAGGGCGAGTCGATGCTGCTCAACCTCGACATGGCAGGCGTATCGGTATCATCAAGCTCGCCCTGCACTTCGAAGAGCCTTCTGCCCTCGCACGTGCTGCTAGCGTGCGAGATACCCACGGAGGAGGCTCAGAGCGCGGTTCAGTTCACGCTCGGGAGATCGAACACGCAGGAAGAGATCGATTACGTGCTCGAGATCTTCCCGGGCATCATCAAGAAGCTGAGGGCGATGTCCCCCTTCAGCGCCGCGAACCTCGCGGAGATGAGGTCGACCGCGGGGCACAGGGAAGACCACCATCACGCGCACGAGTGAACTCGTCATCGCTCATTCACGAATCGCGTGCGCACGTGTGCAATAGTGTGCGGACGCGCACTTCAATAAATAGATTACCTCTTGTTGTGCCAAGCCAGTGAAAAATGTACAAAAACCTATATATATTGCAGGCCGATAATGGCTCGGGATGGGAAAGCCTATGAAAAGTAGGATTCTAGGAATAGTGCTGGCACTTTGCCTGCTCGCTGCGATGTTCGCTGCTCTTCCCGTGAAGGCAGCGGAGTATTACACGGGCAGCGTTGCGACGACAGACGGCGGGAATGTCACCAAGACGAGTTTCTTCCGCGGTGACCCCGTGTATGTGAACGTGGAACTGAAGGAAAGCGGCGTCGCCTATGCTGGCGCCATAAGGGTCGAGCTCCAGAGGACCACTGACGGAGCAACCCTAAGCTGGTTCACCGACACGACAAACGATCCGGACATTGGCTGGTTCAACAGCTCTGTGTCGGTCCCGACACGCTCCCTATCGACTGGGGCGTTCATCTCGGGTGAGCTAGCAGTATATGACGTGGTCGTATACTACACAGGCGGCATGGGATGGGACGAGATCGCGAGGACCTCGATCGTGGTGAGGAACCTGGGATTGACCCTCAGCCCGGACAGTTTCCCATACTATCCGGGAGAGGATGTATCGATAACCTTCGTGACGACACACACAACTGACGTGTTCTACGTTCAGATAGTGAACGAGACTGGCGCGACTGAGCAGAACTGGACGGGACAGGTCGCGTTGAGCGGTTACTGGAACACGGTCTGGACCATAAGGGACAACTTCCCTGACGGCAACTTCCGGCTGTATGTGAGGGATGCGGCAACCCACGCTTCGTGGGCCTCGACTTCCTTCAGTGTGCAGAAGTATATGCTGATGATCGATGCGGACAGGAACGGCTACTTGCCCGGCGAAACTACGAAGATGACCTATGTTGTCTTCGATGTCGAGACGATGACGCCGTACACTGGTGTGTCAATCGAGTTTTCGGCCCACTGGCAGAACAACTCGGGCAACGACACCTGGCTGAACGACACATTGGCCAACAGCGCGGGCGTCCATGAATTCGTGATCCCCGCTGACATCGCCCTCTACTCCGATGTGGACATAACATACTGGGCGAATGAGAGCACAACGAGGACCTTCGACACTACCGTCTGGCTCACGATTGGGCTCTTGACGGCTGATGTGAACGTCAACTTCGGTCCGTACATGCCAGGCGAGACCGTAGTCGTCAATGTCGATGCTTGGGCCGCAGGATACAACCTTCCAGGCGCTGCAGTTCGCGTCGCGATCGAGAGGAACGGCTCTGCGATCAGCGCGTACGGTTCAAGCGGGCTCATGACGGACCTCCAGGGCGAGGTCGCTCACAGCTTCGAGCTCGACTCCGCCGCTGCTGAAGGCAGCTACATCGTGAACGTCACGGTTTCGAAGGTCGGCCACTCGGTCAACATGATGGCTTCGTTCTTGGTCGAATGGGACGGCAAGCTCATCCTCACCTTCGACAAGGCGTACTACTACAGCGGCGACGATGTTGAGCTGACCTTCAGGACCATCTGGAACAACCAGGAAGTCACCGGAGTATCGGTCGCATACATCGTGTACGCGAGCTTTGGCGTGATGACCACGGGCAACTCGAGCACCGGGACCGCTCAGTTCGGCATACCTGACGACTACTACGGCTGGCTCGACGTCGAGGCGGCCGTCAACATCGACGGGTTCATACTCGACGATGATGAGGGCGTCAACGTGTACTTCGCGAACATCATCCTGACGACCCAGAACGACGACTACAAGCAGGGCGACACGATCGTCTTCGACTACCAGATCCTGACCTCGTTCACCGAGGGCAGCCTGGAGTGGCAGATAGTCGACGCCGACGGAGTCAGGGTCGCGAGCGACACGCCCGAGTTCGACACGAGCGGCTCGTTCGACTACGATGTGCCTGAGACGAACCCATCGGACAGCTACACGGCCACGATGACGATGAGGACTGCCACGGGCGCCATGCGCACCGCGACGGCCACAGTCAACATCATCGACGACTATCAGCTCTCTGTGTGGATCGGCAAGTCTAGCTACTCGACCGGCGAGTTCAAGCCCGGCCAGACGATATCCATAAACTACGCCGTCAACGTCTACACCTTCGACCACCTGCCAGTCTACAGACTGCAGATCGAGAACTCGTGGGACGACACGGTGACGACGGTGCTGGTGACCGACCCGACGGGAACGATCAAGTGGCAGATACCCGACGATGCGCCTTCGGGATGGTTCTTCCTGACCGTCGACATGCACGACCCAGTGACGGGCGCCCACCTGTGGGAAGATGACACGATGTTCATGGTCAACAACCAGCTCAGCGGCTGGGACAAGAGCGTCGGTGGCATGAGCGCGATAGACTTCACGCTGCTCGTGCTCATCGTCATAATGATCCTGCTGCTGATCATCGTGCCGTTCCTGAAGGGCAAGATGGGCGCACCGAAGGCCGAGAGCGCACCGGCACCACCGCCCGCTGAGCCGCCAAAGCCGTAGGCAGAAGCGATCAGGCCAAGAAGCACGCAAACCCTTTCCCAATAACTTATTTTTCGATTCCGACATGCGAGCGATAGTCTTCTCGACTGTGGGCCACGGCCATCGCGAAAAGGCTTATACGCCCAACAGGCAATCGGCTGGCGATGGTCCAGGAAAGGATCGCAGTAGTCGGCCTGGGATATGTCGGGATACCCCTTTGCTCTCTGCTGGCCGACAAAGGCTTCGATGTCGTCGGGATAGACATCGTCAAGTCGAGGGTAGACGACATCAACGCGGGGAGGCTTCCCCTCAAGGGTGAGGAGCCGGGGCTAGCGAAGCTGCTCAGGAAGGCCGTCAGGAAAGGCAAGCTGAGGGCCACCAGCTCGTTCGCCGCGTGCAAGGACAGGACGGCGGTGTTCGTGTGCGTGGACACGCCCATAGACGCTGACAGGCACCCCGACAACTCGAAGCTCGAGGCCGCCGTGAAGGGCATAGGGAAGAACCTCGCGAGGAACGCGCTTGTCGTCGTTGAATCGACGGTCGCCCCTGGGACGATGACCGGGCTGGTCGCGAAAACGCTCGAGAGGGAGAGCGGCCTGGCGCTCAACAAAGGGTTCAAGCTGGTGCACTGCCCGGAGAGGGTGATGCCGGGGAGGCTCCTGTACAACCTCAAGAACTACGACAGAGTCATAGGCGGCTCTGACGGGAAGGGCATCGAGAGGGCCTTGGCGATCTACTCGAAGATAATGAAAGGCAAGCTGCATCCTACGGACCTCATAACGGCCGAGATAGTGAAGACCGCGGAGAACGCGTACAGGGACGTCCAGATAGCCTTCGCGAACGAGGTCGGGCTGATATCTGAGAAGCTCGGCGCGGACGCGTTCGAGGTGAGGCGGCTGGTCAACACATGTCCCCTCAGGGACATGCACACGCCAGGCGCGGGCGTGGGCGGCCACTGCCTTCCTAAGGATCCGTGGTTGCTGGTCTACGGCGGCAGGGACTCCAATCCCAGACTCATACCCACCGCGAGGGCCGTGAACGATTCAATGCCGTTCCACGTGCTCGACCTCGCCGCTGGCGCGCTTGCTGGAACGGGCAGGAGGCTCGAGGACTCCGTCGTCGCTGTCATGGGAGCCTCGTTCCTGCAGGACACGGGAGACATCCGCAACTCGCCGTCGATCCCGGTCGTCGAGTCGCTCAGGTCTGCCAAGGAGCTAAGGGTGCACGACCCATACCTGGAGGAGGTCGCTGGCATCGGGACCGTCCGTGACGCGAAGGAAGCACTCTCCGGGGCGGACCTCGCGATCTTCATGGTGTCTCACAAGGAGTATGGCGGGCTGACTCCCAACGCGCTCAAGAAACTTATGCGGACGCCGGTCGTGGTGGACGGGAGGAACCTGTTCTCGATGGAGAAGATGACCAGGGCCGGGATCGTGTACACAGGCGTCGGAAAGAAATCAGTGCTCGCGTGCAAGGCCCGCAAGTAATCCAGAGAACGCGCCCAGAAGCTCTAGGCCACTTCCACCTTCTTGCCGGAGCTCATCGACTTGAGCGCCGCCTCTGCGATCTTCAGCGTTTCGATCGCGCTCTCGCCCGGCACGAGTGGCTCGGAGCCCTTCTCCGCGGCCGCGAGGAAATCGTTGAGCTCGCGTCGGAGCGGCTCCTCCTTCTTGATCGCTATCTTCCGCACGTCCAGCTCCAGGGGCACGTTGTAGAGGTTGCCGTTCTCGAACGGCTTGAAAGTGGACGAGCATACGAGCGCGCTCTGCTCCATGTAGTCGACCTCGACGAAGCGCTTGTCGCAGGTCAGCGCGAGCTTCCTGACCTTCATGGGCGTGAGCCAGTTGACCTCGACGAAGCCGGTCGTCCTGCCCTCGAAATCGATCAACATGTTCGCGTGGTCCTCGAACTTCATCTCCTTGCCCTTCCCTCCGAGCGCGTAGACCGACCTAGCCTTCTTCCCGACAACGTACTGCACGACATAGATGTCGTGCACTCCCAGGTCCATGACCACCCCGACGTCGCGTATCCTAGTAGGCATGGATGAGACGCGCCTCGTCGCCGCGGTTATCAGGTCGCCGTATTCCCCGTTCTGACGGCTGCGCTTGGCGAACGCAACGACTGGGTTGTGCCTCTCGGTGAACCCACCCGCGAGGACCCTGTGCTGCTTCTTGGCGAAATCAGAGATCGTCTTGAGCGTCCTCGAGTTCCCCGTCATGGGCTTCTCGAGTAGGACATGCTTTCCCGCGCGCAAGGCATCAATTGCGACCTTCTCATGCATGCTCGTGGGGGTGACGACGACCACAGCGTCGATATCGCCCTTGAGGAGCTCCTGATAGCTCGTGTAGTGACCGACCGAGTACTTCTCGCCGACTTTCTTCGCGGCCTCAGGCGAGATGTCGGCGACGCACGCAAGCTTTCCCATCTCCGACAGTATCCTCGCATGGTTCTGGCCCATCGAGCCCACGCCGATGACACCCACGCGCATGCGTGCGCAATGCAAGTGACCCGTAATGATGATTCGGTCACCACACATGAAAGACTTATTATCGGGCCAAGCAATCAGTGTCCGGTCGTCCTATGAAGAGGAAGTTGATGGACATTCTGGCGTGCCCGGTGTGCAAATACCACCCATTGGAGCTGACTGTCGCGAAAGAGGACGACAAGGAAGTCCTTGAGGGGAAGATCAGGTGCCCGAAGTGCAATGTGGATTATCCCATCGAAGACGGCATACCGAACATGTTGCCGCCTGAGAAGTGAGCCGGCTAGTCCTTATGCATCGAGGCGCCGGCCTCGAGAACCCACTTGAGAAGGTCCATGCCCTGGTCGGTCCGTTCCTGCATGTCCTTTTGGACCGCTTCCATATCTGATCCTTTGAGCGCGAGTCCGGGCGGTATCTCATATTCGTAGATGTATGTCACGAGGACCTTGTCACCATAGGGTGCGAAATCCCAGCTGAGCTTCGATCGGATGCCCCTAGTCGCCTTGTATGATATGCGCTTGTTCTTGACGAACTCCACGAGGTCGAACGTCGTGGATATCTCCAACTTCGCGAGCACGACCGTCGCCTGCAGTGACGTCCCCGGCCCATAGGTCACCAGGCTGGTCGGCTTGAGGTCCACCAGCATGGGCATGAAGTTCTTGAGGTTCGTCCAGTCGGCGACGTGTTCGAAGGCATCTTCCAGCCTGCAAGCCACGGGGAGGGTGCGTTTGCTAACTGGCATGCTCAACCGTGGCACGTACAATCACGGACGGTATTTAGCAGTTCTCTTAGCTGACCGAACTCAAGTCTGAGGGCACAAAAGAGTACGTTGCCAGCTGGGCCGTGCAACAGATTGATATCCGGGGTCTCTGTTCCCTTTCATCCGAGCCCAGAAGGGTGGAAGAAAGGTGAGCCAGATGAAGGTGCTCGTCGCTGACGAGATCTCGAAGAACGGCGTTGAGATGCTGAAGGGCCAGGGCTACGCGGTCGACGTGAAGCTCGGCCTCAAGGAAGACGAACTGGCCAAGGCCATCAAGGATTATGATGTACTCCTGGTCAGGAGCGCCACGAAGGCGACCCGGAAGGTCATCCTAGCAGCGTCCAAGCTCAAGGTCATCGGCAGGGCGGGCATCGGGGTGGACAACATCGATGTCGACGCTGCGACCGAGCGCGGCATACTCGTCATGAACGCCCCATCGGGCAATGTCGTATCGACGGCTGAGCTCACGATAGGCATGATATTCGCGCTCGCCAGGAGGATCTCGCAGGCGGACGCCTCCATGAAGAAGGGCGAGTGGAAGAGGAAGGAGATGAAAGGCTCCCAGGTCCAGGGGAAGACCCTGGGGATAGTCGGCCTGGGAAGAGTGGGCGCTGAGGTCGCGAAGCGCGCATCCGCCCTTGGAATGACGGTCATCGCCTACGACCCTCTGGTGTCCCCAGAGGTAGGCGTGAGGCTACATGTCAGGCTCGTGACGCT
>Ga0315296_10005366_pt1 | contig 10246 bp, 10 predicted proteins | sample YL17G14_18_MG_FD_203921 | JGI IMG/M metagenome (GOLD analysis project Ga0315296, IMG submission 203921) | Sediment microbial communities from Yellowstone Lake, YNP, Wyoming, USA - YL17G14_18 | ecosystem: Environmental > Aquatic > Freshwater > Lake > Sediment | place: USA: Wyoming | collected... | reverse complement strand
CAATTCGATTAAAGTGGAAGGCGCGCTCGCAATTCACCCGCCGCACAAGCTGGGATAAGAACCCTGAAGGCCGGAAGCTAACAACTGCCCTTTCGTATCCGTAGTGACAGCCACCTTCTGTGGTTTTGTCCCTCTGACAAGCCTACAACTCCTCTTTCCAGCGATGAAGTCAACAGAGCGGTGATATGCTATAATAGCTAGCCATTTCCCACGATGGGGGTGCCTTATGGAGTTTCGAAAAGAGGTGAAGGCTGTTGAGCTGTTAGCCCCTTCGCTTCAATTCGAAAGCGATGTTGAGCTGGTAGAATATCGGGAGGACCCCTTGACCAGCTCCCAGAGCCGGATAAACGTGCGACGAGCGGGGAGAGCAAGGCAGGCGCAACAGGGCGAGGCGGACTTGGCTGAAGTGATAGAGAGGACGAGGTTTGGCTGCTTTTTCTGCCCCGAGAATATCGAGGGGAAAACGCCCAAATTCCCGCCGAGAATTTGCCCCGATGGCAGAATAAAAAGGGGGGAATCTCTGGTCTTCCCCAATCTATTCCCCTTTGCCGAATACCATGCCGTGGCCACCCTGTCGCAACGGCATTTTCTTGACCTCGATGAATTCACCCCTGACTTGCTCGTGGATAACATCGTTGCCTCGAGGGAATATATTTCCCTGGTGTGCAGAAGGGACGAAAAGGCGAAATATCCGATGTGGATCTGGAATCATATGCCCCCAAGCGCTGCCAGCATCATCCATCCCCATGTTCAGATAGTAGTGGATCGCGCCCCGACACCGGAGCTGGGGAGGCTTCTAGACAGGAGCAATGAGTATTTCAGAAGGCATGGTGTAAACTACTGGCAGGAATTGGTCGATGAGGAGAGGGAGAGCGGCCAGAGGTATATCGGTGAGAGCGATTCCCTGGCGGTCATCGCCAGCTACGCCCCACGGGGAAACCGGGAGGTTCAGATGATATTTAAGGGGGTGGGCAATCTCGCTGACCTTGATAAAACCCAAGCGAGGGATTTCGCCACCGCTATTGTGAAGATATTGCGTTGCTATAAGAAGATGGGGGTAAACTCCTTCAACCTGGTGACCTATTCGGCGCCGGTGAGGGAGAACCCGGATTACTTCTGGCTCAATGCCCGCATGATCTCGAGGCCGGTTTTCCAGCCCTTTTATACCAGCGATAGCGGTTTTATGGAGCGGTTCTACGATGTTTGGGTCATCGAGACCCTGCCCGAGGAGGTCGCCCGCGAGATGAGGTCAGCTTTTTAGTCCAGAGCGGGTTGATCACCAGGCCGGCGGGGGTCTTGGGATAGAAATAGGTCGATTTCTGGGGCATCCTGGCGCCTTCATCGGCCACCGCCAGCACGCTTGAGACCGGGGCCGGGTTGAGGAGAATGGCTAGCTGATACTCTCCGGAGTCGACCAGATTCACCGCCTCCGATTCATCGCGGGTGTATTTGAGGTTGGTCTCCCCCATTTCTGGCCCATCTATGCCTAGTATCTGGCGCAAAATCAGCTGGTGAAGTATATAAACATCCGAATCCCTTAACGCGCTTGGCTGGTCTGCGGGCAACTTCTCCGGTCTCAGCCTCAGCAGGCGTAGGTGCCGGCCATCGAGGCCATAAAGGCCCAAGGTTTTTTGGTGCTGCCCCCGATCCTTTAATATGTCCAGCCAACTTCTCAATGTTTCTTCCTTATTAGCAAGAGGCGCAAGTAGCTCTTTGCGGAAATAAAGGTCGGACTCCCTCTCTAACTTCTCCAGGGTTTTTGCATCCAGCCCCCGCACCAGGCGATGGGTGGGCAGCATGATGAGATTGGGGTCTTCGGAGTCGGTGAGGGCCATCATCACAAAATTGAAGGCCTCTTTCCCCGATGGCCGGGCCGAGCGCTGCTCCTGCTGGTAAGCCAGGGCTGCCTCATAGCGGTTATGCCCGTCGGCAATGTATAGGACCTTTTCGGTGAAGAATCGGCACACCCTGGCGATGGCCTCTTCGTCCGTTATCACCCACATCGAATAGGTGATGCCGTGGTTATCCACGGCGGTTAAGGCCGGCTTATCTATCGTATCTGGGAGTAAGGATAGAATTCCCTCCCCGTGATGACGGTAGAGCCCCATTATCGGGCTCAGGTTGGCGCGGCAGGACTGGAGAAGGCGGATGCGGTCGGCACTAGGCCGCCTCAGGGTCATCTCGTGAGGGCGGATCTGACCGCTGCTGAAGTCCTCCAGCCTCACCCGGGCGATGAGGCTAAAGCGGCTCTTTGCCGGGCCTTGATATCGAAAGCGGTGCTCCACCAGGTAGAAAGCGGGGCTCCCCTCCCGAATCAAAATACCATCCTTGAGCCAATTTTTCAGGTTCAGGGCGGCCCTGGTGTATTTATCGTTTTGGCCTGAGTCCTCGGCTCGTTCCTCCCCGAATTCAAGCCTGATCACATTGTAGGGGCTTTTGCGATGGTAGAGAAGCTGCTCCTCAGCGGAGATCACATCATAAGGGGGGCTGATCACTGCGGAAAGGTCGCCAATCCGCTCCGGATTGTAGCGGAGACCGCGAAAGGGTTGGACATCGGCCACGCCTTTGCTCCTTTGTGAATTAAAGAGGTATAACAAGGTAGCTCCGGCTCATCAGAGCTAGCTTCTCTTCTCACATAGGTTGTTGAGCAACTCCTCTTTTTCATTGCGAGCGAAGCGTGGCAATCTCTTGAGATTGCTTCGGCACTTCGTGCCTCGCAATGACATACGGTAATTAGTAAACACTCTCTTCTCACAAGGGGTTGACAAAATCGTTAAGTTATGTTATACAATATAAAGCATTAAACATTTTAACACAAATGTTTAATATGCTATTTGGGGGGAGATAGGTCACTTCTATGAAGTGGCCTATCTCCCCCAAGTCGGCTTTCAAGCCCTTCAATTTTGCTCACCCGCTTTGTGCCCCACAAAATGCTCAATGCGCAAGAAGTCTGCCAGCGATGCCACCTCCTGAGCAATAGTACCTTTTGCCTGCTCACGTAATACATAGGCTAGTAGGTGAGCAATTTCGAGGCCACCGACATAGTCCGAATCTGCAATAGTCAGATGTTCGATCTTGGGTATCGAGAACGGCTGTTTCAATGGAACTGGCGTCTCGCTACATAGGTAACGAAGTGTGTTCTGCCGCTGGCTCTCAGTCAACATGACACGGTCTAACACTAGGTCTATGGATTCACTGGGTTCAGCTACTCTTTGGAAGTGAAATTCAAGAAGGTGTCGAAGTAAGTAATTGCGAAGATAGTAGGGCCATTCGCTTTTCGGTGTGTCAACATCCGACCATTCAAGATAGCGACCGCCGTAATCGGTTTTGTGGATAAACAACCCTGAAGCAGAGGCAAATCCTTTATTAACTAATTCCCGGAGACCTCGCAATAGTAAGAGCGCTCTAACAGGATTTGGGCCTAAATTTATTGCCGCTACTGTGCCAGATAGCCAATGTATCTGAGATAGCAGTCTTCTTATCGCCTCATAGGTATCACGCCTTACGCATAGCAAGGCCAGACCAAAATAAGCAGATGCTCCACTGGCAACGCTACTGCCGGGGTCTCCTGTCTCATCTACGAAAACGAAATCCATATCGCATAGCCGTTGTCAGTAACCTAGTCTCTGCTAGCATCCCAGTAATTATATCAGACTGTCAAGCTATAAAGAAGTCGGTTAGGTGTGCCGATAAAGGTCAATGTGGGGAGATGGCATCCCTGATTTGCCGGATGAAGGCTCCTGCGGCCACCCCGATGGATCGGGGGTCACTGCTCTCCATAATATCTATGATCCGGCTGCCGATGATAACTCCATCGGCGACAGCGGCTACGCGGCGAGCCTGCTCCGGTGTGGCGATGCCGAAGCCGACGCACAGTGGCTTTGGGGTTAGGCCCCTGAGCCGAATTATGAAGTCCTCCAGGTCAGAGGGCAGAGCCTCTCGAGCGCCGGTGACACCCCTGAGCGATACCACATAGATGAACCCGCGCGATCTGGCGGCGATGAGGCGGAGGCGTTCCTCGGTGGTGGTGGGGGCAACCAGGTAGATGAGGTCTAAATCATATCTCTTGGTTAGCTGCTCAAGCTCTGCCCCTTCTTCGGGGGGCAGGTCGGGGACAATCAGCCCATCGACCCCGGCCGCTTTGGAGTCGGCGCAGAAGGCCTCCAGTCCATAGCGGAGCAACGGGTTATAGTAGCTCATGAACACCAGCGGGGCATCGACCCGTTGCCTTAGCTTATGGGCAACATCCAGGCACAATTTCGGCGTGACCCCTTGCTCCAGCGCCCGGTGGCTTGCCCGTTGAATGGTGGCGCCATCGGCCAGCGGGTCGGAGAAGGGGATGCCGAGCTCGATCATATCGCACCCATTCTCCACCAGAGCCGGCACCACCTCAAGCGTAGCTTCGATGCTGGGGTAGCCCACCGTTAGATAGGCGATGAGCACCTTATGCGCCGCAGCAAAAGCGGCATCAATGCGGCTCATAGATGAACCCCCAGTGCCTGGGCTACGATATTCATGTCCTTATCGCCGCGCCCGCTGAGATTGACAAGGATGATCCGGTCTTTCGGTAGCTGGGAGGCGAGCTTAACTGCGTAGTAGATGGCATGGGCCGGCTCCAGGGCGGGGATGATGCCCTCCTTCTCCGAGAGGAGCTTGAAGCCCTCCAGCGCTCCATCATCGGTAACGGCAACATAGCTGGCCCGGCCGCTCTCCTTGTAGTAGCTGTGTTCCGGGCCGACCCCCGGGTAGTCGAGCCCGGCCGAGATGCTGTGGGTCTCCCTGATTTGCCCGGCTTCGTCTTGGAGGACGTAGGATTTTGTGCCGTGAAGCACCCCGATGCTTCCCGCTGCCAGGCTGGCACTGTGCTTTCCGGTATCGAGGCCCAGGCCGGCGGCTTCGACACCGATGAGCTTCACCTCCGGGTCGCCGGCCAGAGGGTGAAACAGGCCCATGGCGTTGCTGCCGCCGCCGACGCAGGCGATGGCATAATCGGGGAGGCGGCCGGCGGCCTCAAGCATTTGCTGCCGGGCCTCCCTACCGATGACCGACTGAAAATCTCGCACCATCATCGGATACGGGTGAGGGCCGACGACGCTGCCCAGGAGGTAGTAGGTGGAATCGACATTGGTCACCCAGTCGCGGATGGCCTCATTGATGGCATCCTTGAGGGTCCGGCTCCCGCTTGATACCGGCCGCACCTCAGCGCCGAGCAGCCTCATGCGGAAGACGTTTAGCGATTGGCGGCGAATATCCTCCTCACCCATGTAGACGACGCACTCCATCCCGAGCATGGCGCAAACGGTGGCGGAGGCTACGCCGTGCTGACCGGCCCCGGTCTCGGCCACGATGCGCCTCTTCCCCATGCGCTCAGCGAGCAGCCCCTGCCCCAGGGTGTTGTTGATCTTGTGAGCCCCGGTATGAGCCAGGTCCTCCCTTTTGAGGTAGATCCTAGCCCCGCCGCATTGCTCGCTGAGCTTGGCGGCGAAGTAGAGGGGCGTTGGCCTGCCGGCATAGTCGCGGAGCAGCGCTGAAAGGCGCTGCTGAAAGCCGGCATCCTGTTGCGCCTCTCGGTAGGCCCGTTCCAGGGCGTCCAGGGGAGACATCAGGGTTTCAGGGACAAATTTGCCCCCAAACCTACCGAAATGTCCCTGGGCATCGGGGAGTTGCTCCTTATCTATTCTCTTCATCTGCCTTCCTTACTGCTTCGATAAAGCTCTTAATCTTGAAGATGTCCTTTGCCCCTTCAGTCTCCACGCCGCTGGAGACGTCCACGCCCCAGGGCCGGGCGACCCTGATCGCCTCTGACACATTTTCCGGTGACAGGCCGCCGGCGATAATCACCGGGAATCGGTGCGAGACCTGCCTTGCCAGCCCCCAGTCGAAGCTTTGCCCGGTGCCGCCATAGCTACCTTCAACATGGCAGTCGAGGAGGCAGATAAGACCCTCGCCATGCCCTTGGTAGCCACTGGCGATCTGGGCAAGGATGTCCTCGCTACCCTGCTCGCTTCGCACCCTGATAGCTTTAATAACCGGCCTTTGGATGTCTCTCGAATACTCCCAGGGCTCGTCGCCGCTCAGTTGCACCCAGTCAAGGCCGCAGTATTCAGCGATGCGGTTCACCGAATCGGCCGGGGCGTTGACGAAAACGCCAACCACCATGGGTTTTAGCCCTTTTAGTGCCGCGACTATCTCCGTGGCTTGCTCTACATCTATCCGCCGTTTGGAGGGGGCGAAGACCAGTCCAATGAAGTCGGCGCCGGCCTCGGCTGCTGCCAGGGCATGGGCCACATCAGTGATGCCGCAGATCTTTACCCTGGTCATAGGAGCTCCCTCATCCTTTTTGCCACATCGCTGGCGGTAACCAGCGCCTCGCCGACGAGGATGGCATCCACCCCCCACTCCCTGAGCATGTGGACGTGGCCCCGATCCCGGATGCCGCTTTCGCTGACCACTATTCGGTCCGGCGGCACCAGAGGGCGCAGCCGCTTGGTGGTGGCAAGGTCAACGGCAAAGGTCTTCAGATCGCGGTTATTGATGCCGATGAGCTGTGCCCCGCTCGAAAGAGCCCTTTTCAGCTCGGCCTCGTCATGAACCTCAACCAGGCACTTCATGCCAAGCTTGTGGCTTAGCGAAAGTAGCTCCGTTAGCTGCTCATCGCTCAAAATGGCGACAATTAAGAGCAGGGCGTCGGCGCCATAGGCGCGAGACTCATAGACCTGATAGGGCTCGAGGATGAAGTCCTTCCTCAGTATCGGGATGTCTCGCTCTCGCCACCCTTCCCGTTTCGTGCTGATGGCCGAAAGGTGCTCCAGGCTGCCGTGAAAATATCTCTCCTCGGTCAACACTGATATGGCAGCGGCGCCATTCTGGGCGTAGGTCTGGGCCAGTTTCACCGGATCAAGGTCGGGGCAGAGTAGCCCCTTTGAGGGCGAGGCTCTTTTGACCTCGGCGATGAGCCGGATGTCGTCCCCTCGAAGCGCGGCGGCGAAATTTTTCGCCCTTTTCGAATTTTTCGAACTAATGGCCTCCATCTCGGAAAGAGGGATATCCTGCTTTCGCCTGGTTAGCTCCTCCGCCTTAGCCCTAACGATCTCGTCTAATATCATATCTTCCCTCGAAAGCTCTGGCTGACCGCAATCAGCCCCTCCAGCTTTTCCCACGCCCGTCCGCTGTCTAATGCCTCTCTAGCCAGCGCTATTCCGTCTGCCAGGGTTTGCACCTTGTCACCGGCTACCAGCGCTGCTGCCGCATTGAGAAGCACGATATGCCGGTGGGGCCCTCTTTCGCCCCTCAGCACCCGGAGCAGTATCTCGGCATTATCCTTAGGCGACCCACCCCGGAGGCTTTCCACGCCTACCCTGGAGAAGCCAAGCTCCTCAGGGTCTATAGAATAGCCTTTAATAACGCCTTTGTTTAGCTCGCAGACGGTGGTTCGCCCGCCCAGGGTGATCTCATCCAGGCCATCCTCGCCATGCACCACCAGGGCGTGATGACAGCCAAGCAGCTTCAGCACCTCGGCGAGCTTTACCGTGAGGGAACTATCGGCGACCCCCAGCATCTGGGCACTGGCGCCGGCGGGGTTGGTCAGGGGGCCAAGGATATTGAACACGGTGCGAATGCCGATCTCGCGCCTGGGTGCCGAGGCATATTTCATCGCCGGGTGAAAGATGGGGGCAAACATGAAGCCGATGCCCACCTCGTCAAGGCATTTCTCTACCTCTTTGGCACCGAGGTCGATTTTCACCCCCAGTTGCTCCAGCACATCGGCGCTGCCGCAGCCGCTCGACATGCCGCGGTTGCCGTGCTTGGCCACCACGAGCCCAGCGCCGGCGACAACGAAGGCGACGGTGGTGGAGATATTGAAGGTGTGAGAGCCATCGCCGCCGGTGCCGCAGGTATCCACCACCGGCCCGGATACAGCTACCGGGATGGCCCTCTCCCGCATCACCCGTGCCATCCCCGCGATCTCCTCCACCGTCTCCCCCTTGAGTCTCAGGGCGGTGACGAAGGCTCCGAACTGGGCTGGGGTTGCCTCGCCACTCATAATCTCCTCCATAACCGCGGCCGCCTGCTCCATGGCGAGGGATTGGCCTCGGACTAAGGTATCGATAGCTTCACGAATCATTTCACCTCACCCCTGGCCCCCTCGAAGGAAGCTCACAAACGATGCTAAAGAGGCTCCACCTCTCCGGACTCTCCTTTTACGGCTCTCTTCCAACCAGCGTCATCGAAAACGACTATCTCTACACTAAGTGGCTTTTTGCAGAACTCCTCTTTAACTATCCCACGAATGTCCAGTAGCCCTGTCTTCCAGTCGGATCCTGCCGGTATAACCTCACGGCTTGACTCAAAATAGTTGCCATATATATCTCTGTAATGAGCTACGAGAAACCATCGATCTTCAGCTCCTTTTGTGCCTAGGACCCAGCTAGCCTCCACTACCCCATCCCTTCCAATTGTGCCCAGAGATTTCCAAGCGGTGTCGCCACGAAGATTAAGAACGACAGGTATATATAAGTCGGTCACCGGGCCAATGCCTATATTACGAACTTGACACCGAAGCGCGATGATGTGATCATCCGCTGGAGATGGCCCCGGGCCTTGGGGCTCAAGATCTATCACTGGGCGCACTGAGGCAAACCTTTGCTCCCTCGTCTCCTCAGCCAATTTCACACTGGCATCCGCCTGCTGCCTTGTTTCCTTAGCTATTTGTCCTGTGGAGTAGGCATACACCACTGTGACACCAATCAAACCGGCTAAAAGCACTAGGTTAAATACCGGCGCGGCTTCGATATTGGAAGCCCCGATAATCGCTACAGCTACGATCATAATCACGATGGCTGCTAAGAGCATCTGAAGGTCTCTTCTCATGGCTACCCTCCTTATGGGGACATTATAGTTCGAGAAAGGAAATTCCTCAACAAATCCTTGCCCACCCCGGTCATGATGGATTCGGGGTGGAACTGGACCCCCTCCACCGGATATTGGCGGTGCCTCAGCCCCATGATGATACCATTCTCCGTCCAGGCGGTCACCTCCAGGCAGTCGGGGAGGCCGTCCCGCATCACCGCCAGGGAATGATAGCGAATGGCGGGGAAGGGGTTGGGCAGCCCCTCAAGCACGCCCTCCCCCTTATGGTAGATGAGCGACGACTTGCCGTGCTTGATCTCACCCGCTCGCTCCACCACCGCCCCATAGCTATAGCCGATGCACTGGTGCCCCAGGCAAACGCCCAGAATGGGAGTCTTGGGCCCGAAGCGGCGGATGACCTCATTGCAGATGCCGGCGCGGTCCGGGGTGCCCGGCCCGGGCGAGATCACGATGCGCTGTGGCCCCATCCTCTCGATCTCAGATAGGGTTATCTTATCGTTGCGCATCACCGTCACCTCCTGCCCCAGCTCGCACAGATACTGGAACAGGTTGTAGGTGAAGCTGTCGTAGTTATCGATAAGGAGCAGCATCTAAGAATTCTCCGCCTGTTCAATAGCCTTGATCAGGGCCTGGGCTTTGTTCATGCTCTCCTCATACTCGCGCTCGGGCACACTATCGGCGACGATGCCGCATCCTGCCTGCACATAGGCAGTGCCCTCAGTCATTACAATGGTGCGAATGGTGATCGCGGTATCGAGGTTGCCGGAGAAGCTGAAATAGCCCACCGCCCCGGCATAGGGGCCCCGCTTATCCGGCTCCAGCTCGGCGATGATCTCCATGGCCCTGATCTTGGGCGCGCCGGAGACGGTGCCGGCGGGGAAACAGGCCCTCAGCGCATCGAATTGGGTCAGGTCGCGGCGCAGCTTCCCTTGAACGTGCGACACCAGGTGCATGACATGGGAGTAGCGCTCCACATCCATGAGTTGGGTGACCTCAACCGTGCCCGGCTCGCTGACCCGCCCGATGTCGTTACGCCCCAGGTCGACGAGCATGATATGCTCGGCAAGCTCTTTTTCATCTCTTTTAAGCTCTTCCGCCAGAGCCATATCCTCGGCCGGGGTTGTGCCGCGAGGCCTTGTTCCAGCGATGGGGTGGGTGGCCACCATTCCGTCTTCCACCTGCACCAGAAGCTCTGGGGAGGCGCCGACGATGTGGCAGTCATCCAGATGAAGGTAATACATGTAGGGTGAGGGATTGATGCTCCGCAGCGCTCGATATATATCAAAGGGGGCGGCGGCGGTAACCTTGCTCAGCCGCCGGGAGAGGACCACCTGAATTATCTCCCCGGCCTCGATATACTCCTTGGCCTGAGCGA
>Ga0315296_10005365_pt1 | contig 10249 bp, 8 predicted proteins | sample YL17G14_18_MG_FD_203921 | JGI IMG/M metagenome (GOLD analysis project Ga0315296, IMG submission 203921) | Sediment microbial communities from Yellowstone Lake, YNP, Wyoming, USA - YL17G14_18 | ecosystem: Environmental > Aquatic > Freshwater > Lake > Sediment | place: USA: Wyoming | collected... | reverse complement strand
AAGAGCAAACGCAAAAATCCTTACATCTACCCAGAGCTGTCGGGCGAGATGCTCACTGTTAACCTCGTTGCGAAGTATTGCAAGGCAATTGTGCGTGTGGAAATGCAGTATGTAAAGGAACTCAATTATCCGCTCATGTTTATAAAGTGAAGGGGGATCCGTTAATTTTGAGATGAAAACAACATCGTGAAACTCTAAAGACGTCTAAACTACAAACTTTATTATTGTAATCGACAATTAGCGTGATGAACATGGCTAGAATATGTGTACCTGACACGAGCGTCGTGATCGATGGCCGGGTGACTCGCCTGATAGAGAGCGGCGAGCTTCAAGATTGCGAGGTATTAGTTCCTAACCTGGTCGTGGCAGAACTCGAGCATCAGGCCAACATGGGCAAGGATTCTGGTTTCAGCGGACTCACCGAGCTGAAGAAACTGAGAGCGCTCGCGAACGCGGGCAAAGTCAGGTTCAGCTTGGTCGGGCGGGGACCAACGCACGAGCAGCTCGCTGGTGCGGAGTTTGGGACTATAGACGCCGCTATACGCGATGTGGCGCGCGAGCACGGGGCGATGCTGATCACGAGCGATGCAATAATGGCTGATGCCGGGCGAGCGGAAGGATTGGAGGTGTGGTTCCTTGAGCTCTTGCCTGTAGGGCGAAAACCCAAGCTTCTCGATTATTTCGGCCCTGGAGTGATGTCAGTGCACCTGAAGGAGCGGGTGCGGCCAATGGCGAAGGTTGGACGACCCGGAAAGTTCGAACTCAGGATTCTGGACGAAAAGCCGCTGACCGAGGAACATCTCCGAGAACTGGCGCACGAGATAGTAGAGCTATCACGCCAGGACAAGGACAGCTTCGTGGAGATCGAGATGGATGGAGCTACAGTCGTGCAGTTCCACGAGTACAGAGTCGCCATAGCGCGGCCGCCTTTCAGCGATGGGTTCGAGATCACCACGGTCCGTCCGATAGCCGAAGTGAAGCTCGAGGATTACCGCCTCTCCTCTAAGCTCAAGGAGCGGTTGGCGAAGCAGGCGGAGGGAGTACTCATCGCCGGGCCGCCCGGGGCTGGCAAGTCTACGTTTGCCCAGGCCCTGGCGGAGCTCTATCTATCGCAGAACAAGATCATCAAGACCATGGAGTCGCCACGAGACCTTCAGGTGAGCGACGAGATCACACAGTACACTTTGCTAGAGGGCGACATGGAGAAAACCGCCGATATACTGCTCCTTGTGCGTCCTGACTACACGATCTACGACGAGCTGAGAAAGACCAAGGACTTTCAGATATTCACGGACATGAGGTTGGCGGGGATAGGCATGGTGGGGGTGGTGCACTCTACCCGAGCCATAGATGCCGTCCAGCGGCTGATCGGACGGGTGGAGTTAGGGATGATCCCGATGATCGCGGACACGGTGATATTTATAAAGGACGGGGAGATCAAAGACGTTTACTCTCTTAGGTCGACGGTTAAGGTACCCCACGGCATGATTGAGGCGGACCTTGCGCGTCCGATGGTAGAAGTTTGCGACTTCGAGACCGGTGAGGCGGTTTACGAGATATACTCGTTTGGCGAGGAGATCGTAGTAATGCCGGTCGCGAAGAGGGAACCAACTCAAGCAGAGCTGAGGACAGCGGAGTCTATCAAGCGCGAGCTAAGGCGCCTCGTGGGAGCTGGTGTCGACGTCGAAATGGTGTCCGAGCACAGCGCTATCGTAAGGGCTGACGCTATTCATATACCAAAAATCATCGGGCGAGGCGGTCGCACCGTAGAGAGCCTGCAACAGAAGCTCGGTGTCAGGATAAATGTATGCGAGCGGGAAGAGGAATCATAATTTTTCTTAAATTTTTGATAGCATTAACACCATTTTGTTATCTTCACTTCTCCATAAGCAAAAAATATAACTGTATTAGAGCAATCCTTTGTCGATTCATATGAGAATAGCAGCCCTTTGTTCGGGGGGGGAAGGACAGTGCATATGCACTTTGGCTATCGATTAAACAAGGGCACGAAGTAGCGTATATCGTCGCGATGATCCCCGCGCGGGAGGACTCGTGGATGTTTCATCAGTCGAACATTCATCTAATCGACCTTTTTGCTGAATGTGCTGGGCTGCCGTTAGTTAAAGCTGAGACAAGCGGTGAAAAGGAGCGGGAAATCGATGATCTAAAGCGAGCTTTGAAGATGCTTGATGTTCAGGGAGTTGCAAGTGGCGGCATAGCCTCGAACTACCAAAAAAATCGAATCGATGAAATCTGCCGAGAGCTGGGGTTAGATCATTTGGCGCCACTTTGGGGCAAGGAACAAGAAAAGTTGCTACGAGAGATGATCGACGCAGAGTTCGAGATAATGATTACCAGTGTATCAGCCCAGGGTTTCAAAGAAAGCTGGCTCGGCAGGAAACTCGATGAGGGAGCATTGCAAGATCTCATCGCTCTCAACCAAAGGTACAAGGTGAACGTGAGTGGGGAGGGGGGCGAGTATGAATCGCTCGTTTTGGACGCACCATTTTTCCGCAAGCGAATTGCAATCCTTGAGGCCACGCGAATTTGGAAAGGCGACAGCGGTCACCTGCTCATAACAAAGGCGGAGATTAAGGATAAATCAGGCTGAAGCAAAATCTTGGTTGATTAAATGGTCACATCCATTGTCTACTCTAAAAAGTACCTTGACCATAACCTGGGTCCGGGCCATCCCGAGCGACCAGAGCGCCTAAAGGCCATAGTCGAGGCGCTGAAGCTGGCGGGCTATTGGTCATCGTCGAAGGTTCAAGTAATTGAACCAGAGCCAGCGATGCGGGATGATATCGAGCTTGCTCACGATCCTGAATACGTCGAACTTGTCGAGAAACTGAGTAAGTTCAAGAGACCGCTTGATGACGACACGCCCGTCAACGCAGACACCTTCGAGCTTGCGCTTCTGGCCGCCGGTGGGACAATCAAAGCCGGTAAATCTGTGATTTCCGGTGAAGCAAAGAATGCCTTTGCATTGGTCCGCCCACCTGGACATCATGCCGGCAGGGCCTTTGGAGGAGGCTTCTGCTATTTCAACAATTTGGCGATAATGGTCGAACACCTCAAGCGCAAGTTCAAGCTGAAGCGAATATTTGTGTTCGACTTCGACGCACACCACGGCAACGGCTCGCAGGACATTTTTTACGATGACCCCAGCGTGCTCTACATGTCCATTCATCAGGATGGCCGAACGCTTTACCCCGGCACAGGATTTGTCGATGAGATCGGATCAGGCGAAGGCGAGGGTTTCACTGTTAATGTGCCCTTGCCGCCAGGAAGTTCGGACGAAGAGTATGCTAGCATCATGCAGGAGTTGTTCATTCCGCTTACGGAGGAATTTAAGCCGGAATTGCTTGCAGTTTCTGTCGGAATGGACTCATATGCCGATGATCCTCTAACTCAATTGGAACTATCGACGCCCGCCTATGGGTGGCTGACGAAGTATACCGTAGATCAGGCGGAGAAACTTTGCGATGGACGGGCCGTGCTGGTGCTCGAGGGAGGTTATTCATTGGATGCGTTAGCAGACGGATCTGTCAGAATTCTAAAGGTTCTTACTGGAGAAAAACTGGCTCTTCCGACTAAAATTCGCCATCCAGTCGTGATCGACGAACTCAAAAAAAGATTGAAAAACTATTGGAAATTATAAAGGGGGCGCTAAGCCTTAAACATACCGCCACAAATCAAGCCTTGGCGAGCTCATGGACGAGATCCTAAAAACCGTTCTAAAACGCATTAAGCCGAGTGAGGCTGAACGCAGGCGTTTGAAAAAAGTTGCCGATTTTCTCCTAGAGCGTGTCGATAGCACATGCAAAATGCTTAACGTGCCGGCTCGGGCGATGCTTGTTGGCTCGGCTGCTAGGGACACTTGGCTCCGCTCCGAGCGTGACATAGACATATTCATCCTTTTCCCAGAGGACCTCTCACGCGAGGAGCTCGAGAAAAAAGGACTTGCGGTCGCAAGGAAGGTAGCGGGGAGGAAGGGCAAAGAACAGTACGCGGAGCACCCTTACATCACAACTGAGTTCGACTGCTTCGATGTTGATCTGGTGCCTTGTTATGATGTAGCCGATCCGAGCAAGATCAAAAGCGCAGTGGATCGCACGCCATATCATAATCGCTACATCCAAGAGCGGCTCACGCCCAAGCTGGCGGACGAGGTGCTGCTCTTAAAACGGTTTATTTTTGGAGCTGGGGCGTACGGGGCGGAGCTTAAGGTTCAGGGCTTTTCCGGGTACCTCTGCGAGCTCTTAATCATGTACTATCGATCTTTTAAGGAGACGATAGGTGCCGCGAGCAAATGGTCGCCGAGCACCATCGTCGATCTCGGGAACAGCTATCCGGATAAAGCAGAGGTCAGGGCTCTTTTCCAGGGGCAACCGCTTATAGTTATAGATCCAGTGGACGCAAACCGCAATGTTGCTGCAGCGGTTTCGGTGCAGAACTTCGCAACATTCGTCAGGGAGTGTCAGGATTTCATGCGAAAGCCAAGTGCGCGATTTTTCTTTCCCAGAGAAGTTAAACATCTTACCAAAAAGCAGATAGAAGGCATCTTAAGGTGCAGGGGAACTTATCCATTCTGCATTGTGTTCAAGTCGCCGAACATCGTTGCTGACATGCTATATCCTCAACTGCGTAAGACGGAGCGGGCCCTGGTGGCTAGGCTCGCGCGCGCCGGATTCGAGGTCATTCGAAGTGATGTATGGGCTAACGGTAAGTCAATTATTTTAATTGAGTTGATTATATCGGAACTTCCAAAGGTACAAGTTCACGTCGGTCCACCAATCAAGGTCGATGTGGGAGATTTCGTCCGGATGCATCTTAGATCCAAACGAAAATTTGCAGGGCCATTCATAGACAATTCTGGTAGGCTGATATTCGAGTTAGAGCGAAGGCAAACCGATGCGAGGGCCGTTCTGGAGCAGGTATTGGCCGAGAGGGCGTCCTTCGGAAGGCACGTTGCAGAAGCCCTGGCGAAAGGGCACGAGATTTTTGAAGGAAAAAACATTTCGAAGTTGTGCGCCGATAGAAAAGCCTGCGAGTTTATTTCCGAATATCTAACGCGTTGCTTACCGTGGTATCGTTAGATCAAAATGTTGGGATCAGCCTAGCTCGATGCGCGCAATTGTGCTATATATCGGCCCCTTTGATGTCAGCGTGCTCTGCTTTAGCTCAACTGCTTGAGCGCGCATATCGCCGAACTCTATGTTGTCCTTTTCCATTCCCTCAATGGTTGCTGCGAGCTGCTCCTTGCGCCTAGGTGTCCTAACCCGAGCTAATGTTAGGTGGGGAACGAAATCTCGCTCAGGCGGAAAACCTAGCTTCTGGAGCTCCCGATCGATGTTTCGCTCCAGTGCGATTACAACATCCCGGCCATCCGCGACGCCGGCCCAGATGACGCGAATGTACCGCATGTTCGGGAAGGCCCCAATTCCTCGAATTTTCATATCAAAGGACTGCGTTCCCGCAACCGCCGTCCGTATGGCATCTGCGACGGCAGCAACTTTGTTATCGGGCACATCACCTAAGAACTTCATAGTAACGTGTATATTCTCCGGTTCGACTAGCTTTATGTCCGCCCCGGCAGTAGCCAGTTGTTTTTGTGCGGCTACCAACTTCTGCCTTATAGATTCATCTATATCGATCGCTACGAAGGCGCGCGGCATCTAAAACACTCCTGACATCAAAATTTGTATTACCCAATATTAAATAAGCATAAGAGGTTCGGGTTAATTGGTGTGTGACAAGGTGTTGCTTGACGATGAAATTATCCGGCTCGTTGGCATAAGCGAGAGAGCCTTGGCTATACTGAAGGAAAACGATAGGATAATCGACCTCAGGCTTCACGCGTACCTCCCGAGCAAGGGCCCGGTAAGCGTTCCCGCGTACGTGGTCTACCACAACGCCGCCAGAGGTCCTCCGTGCAAGGGTGGGATAAGGATGTCCAGTGATGTCACCTTGGATGAGACAATCCAGCTTGCCGAGATAATGACCTACAAGTCAGCCTTGATGGACCTTCCATTTGGTGGTGGAAAGGCGTCGATAGTTGCAGATAGCAGGCTTCCACCCCAAGAAAAGGGGATTTTGGTAAGGGAGTTTGCCCACAAGATCCGGAACGAGCTAACTTCAGGCGCATTTGTACCTGCACCGGATTTAGGGACAGGTCCAAGGGAAATGGCGACAATATTTGGTGAAACTCACATGAGGGAATGCGTCACCGGAAAGCCGATAGGCATAGGTGGGCTGCCAGGCAGACGGGAAGCCACGGGATACGGTGTCGCGGTCGTCGTAGAACAAGCTGCAAGAGAACTGCTGAATTCTGAGCTCTCGAGGCTCACAGTAGGAGTGCAGGGTTTCGGAAATGTTGGCTCTTGGACGTGTACTTTTCTTTCAAGTTTTGGGGCAAAAATTACCGCTGTTACGGATGTTACAGGTGGCACCATAGATAGGGATGGCTTAGATGTTGAGAAATTGAAGGATCACGTCGTCAAGCACGGCGGAGTGGAGGGATACGGAAAGCACCTGAGCAATGAGGAGTTATTCAAACTAGATGTCGATATCCTCATCCCCGCGGCAATTGGATGCGTGATAACGGGCGAAAACGCTGGTGAAATAAAGTCTAGGCTTATCGTTGAGGGTGCAAACGCTCCTACCACTAAGGAAGGCGATGAAATCCTCGCGAGAAAGAAGGTACCCATACTTCCGGACATCCTCGCCAATGCTGGCGGGGTAATCGCTAGCTATGACGAGTGGATGATAGCAAAGTCAGGGAGCAGGACAAAACAGGAGGAGACCTACTCAACGATAAATAAGGCTCTTGTTACCGCGTTTAAGGAAGCTGTAGACTATTCATCCGCGAATGAGGTTTCATTAAGAAAAGCAGCATTAGCGCTTGCTGCTAGTCGTCTGGTATCGACCATGGAAGATAGGGGATGGATTTAATTCTAAAACCCATTCAATGGGATAACTTTTACCATTCTTATTCTAATTGTGTCTTACTTAGAAAACCACAGTACTAAACCCTCGCTAGCCCTAGTGGGTTCACATGGTACACTAAGCCCCCGACAATCAGAGCAAGTAAAAATGTGCCAATGGTGATTATAGCCGCCCACTTCCAACCTACCTCATTGCGTAGAACTGCGATCGTCGCTATGCATGGAATATAAATAGCCACGACGAGCGCAAACACAAATAGTTGAAGCGGGGACATGAATTTCGCCAAGTTCGAGGTACCTGCGACAATTGTCAGAAGCACGATTGCACCCTCCTTACGTATGAAACCATATATCAAGGGAATTATCGCAACTGCCGGAAGTCCCAGTAAGCCAGTGGTAACAGGCGAGAGAGGTCCGGTAATTCTATTGAGGGCTCCAGAGATGTGTAGGGCACCTACTGTGAGACTGCCAACGATTAAGAGGGGGGCGGCGATGTACAAAAAGCTCCGCATTCTCATCCAGGTTTTAAATAAGACTGGCTTGGGTGTAGGGACTCGTAGCGGCGGCATTTCCATTATCATACCGGGTACCCTTCCAGGCAACATCCGGTTTAGCATAAGGCCCACGAGGAAGATTAGACCGAGTATGATACCATAAATCACCAAAGCATACCTAACGCCGATGTAGAAGCCAACCGCCCCAAGGATGACTGCTGTCCTTGCTGAACAGGGTATCATGGTAATAAGGAAGGATGAGATAATCCGTTCTCGCCGGGTTGTGAGCACGCGCGTCGACATTATCGCGGGGACATTGCATCCGAAGCCTCCCAACATTGGTACCACCGCCCCGCCGTGTAACCCGATCTTGTGCATCGCGGAGTCCATGACGAAAGCCATGCGGGGGAGGTAACCGGTGTCCTCCAAGATCGCAAGCGCTATGAAGAAAACGAGTATGTAGGGGATCATAACGGTCAGGATTCCGCGGAACCCTAGGACTATGCCTATCCTCAGTACCTCTTGCGCTCCGGTGGTTTGTAAGAAGTGATTGGATATGTATTTGTCATAGACGTTTGTTATCGCAGTCTCTAGAGATCCACCCCCATAAAATAGCAGAAAAAGTAGGAGGACAAATACTGCGGTCATTATCGGGACGCCGGTCTTCATGTTCGTCGTCAGCTCGCTCAATTTTTGCCCGAGTGTGGGCTCGACGGTTTCATATTTAGTGACTTCCCCGGAGATCAGGCTGGCTATGCCGTGGCGCTCCCTGGCTATCCGAAATGCAGCTGGCTCACCATGTTGATCCCTAATCTTCCGGGCCAGCTCGTCCGCCTTCATGAGGACAGCAGCGCCACCACTTTGGATGGCAACAGCCTCGGTTAGGTGAGCATCGCCCTCGAGGAGTTTGATGGCAAGGGTTCTAGCCGGCAGGTCAAGCGGGATGGGAACGAGGTTCCTGCGGATTGCCTCGCTCAACTTTTCTACCGCTTCCTCAAGGTCTCTGCCCATGCGGATTACCTTCCTTGGAGTTTTTTTATTCAGCGCGAGTTTGACGGCCTCATCGAATGCTTTTGAAACATTTTCACCCCTAGTGGCAACAGTTTGAATCACAGGCACCCCCAACTTTTTCGACAGGCGTACCGGGTTCGGGTTTATTCCTTTTTTCGAAGCGACATCGTACATGTTCAGGACCACGAGCATCGGATACCCTAACCTTAGGAGCTGAATCGTCAGGTACAGACTTCGCTCGAGGTTGGATGCGTCGACTATGTTTACTATGATATCCGGCTTCTGCTCCAAGATCGCACGGCGAGCTACGACCTCTTCATCGGACACCGTTCCGAACGAGTAAACACCCGGCAGGTCTATAACTCGGACATCGTATGGATCGCGCTTCACCCTCCCTTCCGTTAACTCGACGGTGGTGCCGGGATAATTTGAAATTATAACATCCGCGCCCGTCATCTGGTGGAAAATCGCGCTTTTCCCTACATTCGGTGTACCGGCGAGAGCCATGATAATTTCGCTGCTTGGTTTTCTCTTTCCAGACATCGCAAATCCTCCTAAAAACCCTAAAAAGAGCTACGTCAGGGTTTGGTTCCACGGTGTCGATATCTGTGTGGTCCCCTCACTAAGATTTTAGAGGCTATATCACGGCTCAGCGCCACTTGGGATTTCCCACACTGCACCATCAAAGCTCCTCGTGGCAGCTTCTCGATAATTTTGATCTTCTCTCCGGGCAGAATATTCAATGACAGCAGGCGTTCAACAGAACCTTTTTCCTCCGGGATCGTCACCACCACGCACTCCCCACTTTCTGGTATGTCTGTTAGCTCATCAGACCTAACTTTAGACATGCGCCCATTAGATGTTGGAATGGGGCTCCCATGGGGACAGGTGGTGGGCCTCCCGAGAGCCTCGTCAAGTTTATCGGTGAGCTCCTCGTCCAAGACATGCTCGAATTTACATGCCCGCTCGTGCACTTTAGGCAGCTCGTGTCCGAACACGTCACTGAGCAATCTTTCCGCTAGCTCATGCCTTCGCACGACCTGGATTGCATCTCTCTCCCCCTCCTTGGTCAATTCTACGCCTGAGCGATCATAGTCGACGAAATCCTTCTTCCTGAGTTTCCTCAGCATCTGGACTACGCTGGGAGCCTTAACCCGGAGATTCTTAGAAAGTTCGCTGACCTTGACCCTGCCCTCGGTCTTTTGCCAACACATGTAGATGGCCTCAAGGTATTCCTCCTCCGATGGAGTCAAGCCCGAGTTATCGGGATGAAAAGAATGGCATGCCATGGTTTCCCATAATTAGGTATGCCTAACTTCTATTTATATCATTAGGTATGCCTAATTTGAAGATGCCTTTAACGCGACCACAACTTTTTCCACTTCACGCTTAAGCTTATCCAATCCCTCGGTATCGTTCCTGATAACGATTACTGGCGCGGGTGCTTTTTTCTTCAATTCTTCCTCGGATTTCAGGAACAACTCCTCATAATCATCGTAGCGATAATACTTGTCCATCAGATCTCGGGGCACGATGTGTTCGTCGAGATTAGTCGCCCCCTCCTTGAACCTCCTAATATTACGATCCAGGCAGACCTCATACGGGCAATAGATGTACGCGATAAGGGTCCGGTTAAGCACATCGAAATCGAAGTTCTTAAGTGCTTGAGAATAGCCGCTGCGCGAAAATTCGACGAATATCAACATACCTGGCTTCCACAGCGCTCTAATCCTATGGCTCATCTCTTTCAAGACATCGTCGTAAATTGACCGATCTGTGATCGTAAATCCCCCCTCA
>Ga0315296_10005364_pt1 | contig 10250 bp, 12 predicted proteins | sample YL17G14_18_MG_FD_203921 | JGI IMG/M metagenome (GOLD analysis project Ga0315296, IMG submission 203921) | Sediment microbial communities from Yellowstone Lake, YNP, Wyoming, USA - YL17G14_18 | ecosystem: Environmental > Aquatic > Freshwater > Lake > Sediment | place: USA: Wyoming | collected... | reverse complement strand
CGTCGGTTTCGAGGCAGACGAGGTCGCCGCGGTAGGCGCTGTCGAGCTTATAGAAAATGTAGCGGAGGTTGGTCGTCTTGCCGCTCAGGCCGGGGCCGTAGTAGACGATCTTGATGGCGATCGTCTTAGTTGCGTAGTTGATGAAGGACATGCCCGTCGTACCCTGTTTTTATTATTATTCCCTAACATACTTGCCGCCTGAAGTCAATGAACGCCGGGGGCCAAAAATCGCAGCGGCTGTGGTAGAATGAGGCCGGAAACGGCTGGAAAGGACGTCCCATGAAAGACATACGGAAGAGGACTCGCATCGCCGTCATCGGCGGCAGCCGGGCCGGCCGGCAGGCCCTGGACACGGCCCTCGAGGTTGGCCGGCTCATCGCCCGCTCCGGCGCGGTCGTCGTCTGCGGCGGGCTCGGCGGGGTCATGGAAGCGGCTTCGCGCGGCGCCCGCGAAGAAGGCGGCCTCGTCATCGGCATCCTGCCCGGCGGTTCCGGCGCGGACGCCAACCCCTGGGTCGACATCCCCATCGCCACGGGCCTCGGCTACACCCGCAATTCCCTCGTCGTCATGAACGCCGACGCCGTCATCGCCGTCGACGGCGAGTACGGCACCCTGTCCGAGATCGCCTACGGCCTGATCCACGGGAAAAAAGTCGTCGGCCTGGGGACCTGGGAGGTCAAGGGCGTCACCGCCGCGTCGACGCCGGAGGAGGCGGTCCGCCTGGCCCTCGGCGGGCGCTCCTCGTGATATGAAGAACTACAAGATCGTCCTCGCCTACGACGGCACGGACTTCAACGGCTGGCAGAGACAGCCGGGCGGCCGCACGGTCCAGGGTGTCGTCGAAGAGGCGGTCCGCAAGATCACCCAGAAAAAAACCGTGGTCCATGGCGCCGGACGGACCGACGCCGGTGTCCACGCCCTGGGCCAAGTGGCCGGATTCCGCGGCGCCTTCAAGCCGGCCAACGACGTCCTTCTCCGGGCGCTCAACGCCGTCCTCCCCGCCGATGTCAGGATCTTCTCCCTCGAAGAGGCGCCGGACGGATTCCACCCCCGGAAGTCGGCCCGCTCCAAGCTCTACCGCTACCGGATCGTCCATGCCCCCCAAGTTAGTCCCCTCGACCGGCGCTATGTCCTCCACTGGCCCTATCCCCTCGACCTGCGGGCCATGCGGAAGGCGGCCCGGATGTTCGTCCGAACCGACGACTTCACCGCCTTCTCCTCCAACCGCGACCGCTCGCCCGTAAGGACCGTCCGGCGCTCGGAGCTTCGGAAAACGGGCCCCGAGATCGTCTACACCATCGAGGCCGAGGGGTTCCTCCGCTACATGGTCCGGACGATCGTCGGGACGCTCATCGAGGTCGGCCGGGGCAGGATCCCGCCGGCGCAGGTGGAGGAGATCTTTCGCCGCAGGGACAGGACGCTCGCCGGGCCGACGGCCGCGGCCAAAGGCCTGACCCTCGTCCGCGTCGACTACTGATCGAGGACGAAGCCCATGACGAACGCGTCCTCGTCGGGCTTGGTGTAATAATTCTTCCGCGTGCCCAGGGCCTCGAAGCCGAGCTTCCGGTAGAGGGTCACGGCCGGCGTGTTCGACGACCGGACCTCGAGGGTCATGAAGGCCGCGCCCGCCTCGCGGACCTTGGCGATGGCGAAGCGCATGAGGGCCTCGCCGAGGCCCAGGCCGCGGCAGCCGGGGTGGACGGCGATGTTATTGACCTGGACGTCGGTCCGGATGTGCCAGAAGACAATGTAGGCGACGACCTCGTCCCCCGGCCTCCGGATGACGACCAGGGGGAACGATATGGACGTGTTCTGGATCTCGCCGCGGAAGGTGTTGTCGCTCCAGGGGTTCGAAAAGGACAGCGCTTCGATCGCCCGGACCGAGGGGAGGTCGTCCTCCTGCATCCGGCGGATGAAATAACGGCTCTCGTCCTTGATCAGGGTCGGCATCGTTCCTCGGCCTGAGAGCTCCGGAAATAGAGGGGCTCGAGCGACGCCGCGGCGACGCCATGTCCCGCCCTGATCATCCCCCCTCCTATCCGACCGATCTCGGCCGCGAGGAACGAGGACCGGCGCGGGAAGCGGGCCTTGTCCCGGACGTAGGGCAGGAGTTTCGCGCGGTAGGCGGCGAGGCCGCTTCCGGCGAAGGCGATCACCCTCCGCGCCGGGAGCCGGGCGAAGAAGGCGTCAGGGGCGTAAGCGCCCTGGGGGATGACCTCGGCCAGGCCGGCTTTGCGGGCCTCGAACAACCCAGCGTAGATCTCGTCCTTTTTCGCGTCGAGGAGAGGGCAGACGAGGCGGGGCCCGTCGGCGGCCAGCTTCACGGCCAAGGCCAGGAGCGTCGATACCGGCGCGACCGGCTTCCCCGAAGCGAAGGCCAGGGACTTGACGGCGCCGACGCCGATGCGGATGCCCGTGAAGGAGCCGGGGCCGGCGGCCACGGCATAGGCGTCGATGTCCTTGACGTCCCGGCCCGCCGCGCCGAGGAGGAAATCGACGGACCGGAGGAGACGGGCCGAATGGGTCGCGGCCGACTCGACGTTGACCTCGCCGAGGAGGGCGTCGTCCTCGAGAAGGGCCACGGAGCCGCTGGGCGTCGTCGTGTCGACCGCAAGAATGAGCACGAGAGCTCGCCTAGAGCTTGGCGGCGACGGCCCGGCCGATGTCGAGGCTCGTCCTCTTGCCGCCCATGTCGTAGGTCCGCTCCTTCCCTTCCCTGATGACTTCGGCGACCGCGGCCTCGATCGCCCGGCCTTTTTCCGTCTCGCCGATCCAGTCGAGCATCATCTTGGCGGCGAGGATGGTGGCGATGGGGTTGACCTTGTACATGCCCGAGTATTTCGGGGCCGAGCCGTGGGTCGGCTCGAAGACGCCATACTTGTCGCCGATGTTGCCGCTGCAGGCGAATCCCAGCCCGCCGACGAGCTGGGCGGCCAGGTCGGAGACGATGTCGCCGAAAAGGTTCTCGGCGACGAGGACGTCGTAGTCGTGGGGGTTCTTGAGGAGCCACATGCAGATGGCGTCGACGTTGGCGTCCCAGAACTTGATGTCCGGATAGTCCTGGGCCACAGCCCGGGCCGTGGCCAGCATCAGGCCGCCCGTCTCGCGGAGGACGTTCGGCTTCTCGATGAGGGTGACCGATTTCCGGCCGTACTTCCGGGCGAACTCGAAGGCGGCCCGGACGATCCGGGCGCAGGCGGACTTGGTCATGATGCGGGTCGAGACGGCGATTTCGTTGGCCGGGACGTCCTTGAAGCGTTTCATCTTGGGGTGCGTCAGGAGGGCGTCCCGGACGACTTGCGGCAGGGGCAGGAACTCGACGCCGGCGTACATCCCTTCGGTGTTCTCCCGGAAGATGACGAGGTCGATCCCTTCCTTATAATTCAAGGGATTGCCGGGGTAGGCTTTGCAGGGCCGGAGGTTCTGGTAGAGGTCGAACTCCTGGCGCAGGCGGACGATGGGGCTGAAATAGGTCAGCCCTTTGCCCTGGAGCGCGGGGGCGAGCTCGGCCGCGGCGTCCTCGCGGGGCTTGGAGGTGATGGCCCCGAAGAGACAGGCGTCCGTTTCCCGGAGGAGCTTGAGCGTCCGGTCGGGCAAGGGATTCCCTTCCTTGCACCAGAAATCCCAGCCGATATCCCCGTAGATGTATTCGGCGTCGTGGCCGACTTTGTCGAGAACGATCATCGTCGCTTCGACGACGTCCTTCCCCACCCCGTCGCCGGGGAGTACGGCGATCTTGTACTTGGGCATGGTCACTCCTTTTCGAGCTTCTTCTTGGTGTATTCGAGCAGGCCGCCAGCCTCGAGGATGCCGAGGACGGAATCCGGGAGAGGCAGGAAGCGGAAGGTGCCTTTGGCCGAGCGGATCTCGCCCCGGGCGAAGTCCAGGTCGACAGCGTCGCCTTTCTCCAGGGCGTCGACGGCCTCGTCGCACTGGAGGACGGCCAGGCCGAGGTTAATGGCGTTTCTGAAATAAATGCGGGCGAAGGACCGGGCCACGACAGCCTGGACGCCCGCCGCCTTGAGGCACGCCGCCGCCTGTTCCCGCGAACTGCCGCAGCCGAAGTTCTTACCGGCCAAGATGACGTCGCCCGGCCGGACGTTCGCGGCGAACTCCGGGTCGAGGTCCTCGAGAGCGTGCCTGGCCATCTCCTCGGGCGGCATGATCTGGTAGGTGTAGCGGCCGGGGAAGATGACGTCCGTGTTGACGTTGTCGCCGTATTTCCAGACTTTTCCTTGGCTCATGCGAAGTCCCTCGGGTCGGCGATCTTGCCGGCGACGGCGGTGGCCGCGGCCGTGGCCGGCGAGGCCAGGTAGATCTCCGAGTCGCGGTGGCCCATGCGGCCGCGGAAGTTGCGGTTCGACGTGCTCAAGCAGATCTCACCCGCGGCCAGGATGCCCTCGTGGGCGCCGAGGCACGGCCCACAGCCCGAGTTGAGGATGACACAGCCGGCGTCGGCCAGGACGGCGAGCGCGCCGCTCTTGAGCGCTTCCCGGTAGACCTCCCAGGAGGCGGGGATGACGAGACAGCGTACCGACGGATGGACTTTGCGGCCGGCGAAGATGGCCGCGGCGGCCTCGAGGTCTTCGAGGCGGCCGTTGGTGCACGTGCCGATGAGGACCTGGTTGACGGGCTTGCCGGCGACCGCGCCGATGGACTTGACATTGTCCACTGTGTGCGGGCAGGCGACCTGGGGCTCGAGCGCGCCGAGGTCGCAGTCGAGGATGGACTCGAAGCGGGCGTCCGGGTCGGACGCGGCCGCGACGAAGGGCCCACGGGCCCGGCCCGCGAGCCACTTCAGGGCCTTTCCGTCCGGAGCGAAATAGCCGTTCTTGGCCCCCATCTCGGCCGACATGTTGGCCAGGGTCAGCCGCGCCCCGACGCTGAAGTCCCCGGCCGCGGGCCCGGCGAATTCGACGGCCTTGTAGTTGGCCATCTCGGCGCCGTGGTCGCCGATGAGCTTCAGGCTGAGGTCCTTGGCAAAAACTCCGGGCCGAAAACGGCCCGAAAGGTCGATGCGCATGGTCTCCGGCACCCGGAGCCAGATCTCGTCGGTTGCCCAGGTGCAGGCGGTCTCGGTCCGGCCGATGCCGGTGGCGAAGGCCCCGAGCGCGCCGTAGCTCGGCGTGTGGGAGTCGCTGCCGACGATGACCTTGCCGGGCAGGGCGAAGCCTTGTTCGGGCAGGACCTGGTGGCAGATGCCGGCGTTGATGTCGAAAAAATAAGGGATCCCCTGCTCGGCGACGAACTCCCGGATGGACTTGTGGTTCTGGGCGTACTTCTCGTCGGAGGCCGGGACGATGTGGTCGAGGACGATGACGATCTTTTCGGGCGCCTTGACCTTCTTGACGCCGAGTTTCCTGAACTCCTGGATGATGGCCGCCGAATTGTCGTGGGAGAGGACGTAGTCCGGGGATACCGTGATGACCTCTCCGGCCTGGACGTCCTTGCCCGCCTTGCGGCCGAGGACCTTCTCCGTCAGCGTTTTGCCCAAATCGACCTCCTGGCCCCCCCATTTTATGGGGGCCCGGAGGCCTTGTCAACGTGAGCGGGGACATGTGCCGGCTACGTGTCCCCGTTCTTCTACTCCGGTTGGCCGCAACAGACCCATTCAAGAGTTGACAAGACCGCGCCCCGCACGCTAAAGTCTTCTCAGGGAAATTCTCGAGGAGGGCTCCATGACAAAACGATGGAGGAACGTCTTTCTATGTCTTTTGGTCTTGAGCATCATGGCCTGGACCGTGTTTTCCGCTCCGGGCCAAACGCAGGTTCAGTCGCAGAAAGAACGGTTGAGGCTGAGGGAACTCAGCGCCTCGCCGTCCATCAAGCAGGCCTTGAGCGCGATGCGGAAAGAGATCCAGCAGAAAGGGCTGCGCTACAAAGTCGGCTACACGAAAGCCTTGGATAAACCGAAAACGAAGCTTTTGGGGGATGTCGATGACCCGAAGCTCACGCCGGCGTGGCGGAGGGCGGTCAATGCGCGCTCCGTCAGGCTTTTGAAAACCGACGAACAGGCGAGGACGGCCGCCCTCAAGCTCGACCCCACGCTCCGGGCCAAAATACCGGAATTCAGACTGCCCGTCTGTTCGGCCACCGCCAGGGCCTTCAATTGGCGCGACCAGGGGAAAGTGACGCCGGTCCAGGAACAGGACTGCAACAACTGCTGGGCGTTCGCCGCCGTCGCGGCGTATGAGGCCAGCTATCTTCGGCGCAACGGCGTCACGCTCGACCTCTCGGAGCAATATATCAACGACTGTGGCCAAACGGACGCCGGAGAGGACGCGGGCAGCTGCAGCGGCGGGCTGGCGGCCAAAGCCCTAGAGCATATGGCCCGGGAGGGCAACGTCACCGAGGCGACGGTCACCTACACGGCGACGAACCAGGCCTGCACCAGCCCGGCGACGCCGCTCGACGCCCTGGCCTGGGGGTTCGTCGACGCTTCCGTCGAACACCCCACGACCGCGCAGATCAAGCAGGCGATTTGCACCTATGGGCCGGTCACGACTCGCATGAGAGTCGTCTCCGGCAATTTCTTCGCCTACACGGAAAATGTATATAGCGAAGAGGTCGCATCGGACGCGAGCGGAGATGGCCACGCCGTGGTGTTGGTCGGGTGGGACGATGACCGTGGCGCCTGGCTGATGAAGAATTCCTGGGGCGAGGATTGGGGCGAGAGCGGTTACTGCTGGATCGCCTATGGCAGCAACCGTATCGGCCGCCACGCCGCCTGGGTCAGGGCGGAAAGCAGGTTCTACGCCCTCCCCCTAAATTACAGGCTGCTGCAGAAGGTCGTCCCTCTGAAAAAATAGCCCGCCCCACTACTCCAGCCAGACCTTGATGAGGGCGCCGTCGTCGCGGATCTCGATGAGGGCCGCGGGGCCGGCCTTTTTCAGGTCGGCGAAGAGGGCTTTGAGGTCAATCTCGCAGTCCCCGTCATCGACCTTGAAATGTCGGCTGTCCGTGCATTTCAGGAGTACTTCGATAAGGGCCAGGGGCAGGGTCACACTGATGCTCTCCTCCTTATCCCGGCTGTCCGTGATGAGGATCTTGAGCCACTTGGCTTCGCGGCCCGGCTCGTAGGCCGGGTTCTTCTTGACGGCCTTCTGGATGGCCTTGAAATCGTTGTGGTTGGCCGCGACGGCCGGGGTGATGAACAGCCCGATACCCAGGACGGCCAGGATGATGAGCGTTGCTTTTTTCATGGTTGACTCCTCTTCCCTTGACTATTCGATCCAGATCTCGATGACCGAGCCGTCGTCGCCGACGATCCGGAGAATGCTCTCCTTGGACTTGGCCAGCTCGTTCATGATCTTGTTGAGGTCGTAGCCCTTTTTCCGGATGGCCGCTTTGTCGTCTTCGTCCATGGCGCTCAAGGCCAAGTCGGCCAGGGCGAGGGGGATATTGAGCGAGAAGGCGGGTTCCCTTTGGCCCGCCTTCCGGATACGGATTCTGAGCATCCGGGGCGATTCGGACCTGGGCTTCCTGTCCTCGACGGACTTCAGGCTTTCGGGCGAGACGCGCAGGAGGGCGATCCGGGCCCGGTCGAGGAGCTCGGGATCTTTCTCGGTCTCGACGATCCTCATGAGAATGGGCGCGGCCTTGGCGGCCACCTTCTTATCCGAAACGAGGCTTAGCTTGTAGGCCGCGTAGTAGCGGACAACTTTGTTCTCGTGTCCCAGTCGGCCTTCGATGTCCCGAAGCACGGACGCATCGCCCTTTTCGTAGAGCGCGAAGGCCAGGTCGATGATCGAACCCTCGGACTCTTCGACGAGGCTGGATTTGGCTTCGGCGAGCTTGATGTAATCCTTGTACGCCCGAAGGGCGTCCCTCTCCCGGCCGCCGAGGCCGCTCAGGCATTCTCCTTTATAGAAGAGGGCCTGACCGGCCAGGGGGCTCGCGGGGAACCTGTCGCGGAGTTCCTCGAGCTTGTCCAGCGCGGCCTGCCAACTCTTGTCGAAGACGAGGAGCTTGGCCTCCCGGAAGAGCGTCTCGTCCGGGGTCGTCTGGGCATAAAGGCCCGACCCCGCCGCGAGGACGACCAATAGGCTGATCACAGCGCTGAGTTTTTTCATGTCAGATCTCGCTTTCCAGTTCTTTCCTGACCAGGTTGATCTTGAGGAGGAGCTGGCGCTCCTCGACGAAGCCCCGGATCCTGCCGAGTTCGGCGGCGGGCAGCTCGTCACTGATCTGGGCGAGCTCCAGGAAGAGCATCTCGATCTGGTCGCAGATGGCCTTGGCCTTAGCCATCTGGAACCTCTCGAGCTGGGCGTTGAGGTATTTTTTCTTTGAGAGGAGGTCCCGGGCCTGTTCCGACCGGAATGGGGCCGGCGTCCCGCCCCCTTCCCCGGCCGATTCGAAGACGTCGAGAAGGACGTATTGGCTCTTCTCGAGGTAGTCCAGCGTATTCCGGCGGGCCATCGCCAGCTCGGCCCGGTCCAGGAATTCTCCGGACGCGTAATAACCCGTATCCCGCCCCGGCCCGGGCCCGGGGGCCTTCAGGGCGAAGTACATGGCCGTCGCGCCGACGACGAGCCCGGCGGCAAGCCCGGCCAGGACCGGCCTCATCCGGAGCGTGAACAGCCAGGCCCAAGGCCGCGCGGCCGGCAAAACGCGCTCGAGCTTTCGGGACGCGGCAAAGGCGCGGTCGGCGATCACGGCGGGGAGAGCTTCCCAATTTACAGAAGCGACCGCCTTGCGGATCTCGGCCTTGACGGCGTCGGCTTTCTCCAGAACCCGTTTTATATCCTCGGCCTCGGCCCGGCACTCCGGGCATTTCTCAAGGTGTTCGGCCATGGTCTTTCTCCTTCCCTCCTCGAGGTCGCCCGAGAGGAAGGCCGTCCAATCGTCCCGGTCCATCGCGCACTTGTTCATGGTCACATCCCCAATTCCGGCGCCAGCCATTTCCTGAGATTCCGGACGGCCTTGAAATGGAGCGACTTAGCCGTCCCGACCGAGATCCGCATGGTCTCGGAGATCTCGTTGAACTGGAGCTCGTTGTAGTGCCTCATTACGAAAACCATTTTCTGCCTCTCGGCCAGCTTATCGACGCCCCGGGATAAGGCGCTCCGGAGGTCGGACGCGGCCGAATCCGAGGCTCTGTCCCCGGCCGCGACCGGGATCTCCTCGAGCGGCTTCGTCGTCTCCCATTCGTGCCGTTTTTTCTGGTGCTTCCGGTAGCTGTCGATGCTGATGTTCTTGGCCATCTGCAGGAGCCAGCCTTGGAAGGAATTCCCCGGTTTGTAGAGGCAGGCTTTCTGGTAGAGCCGGAGGAACGTTTCCTGGACGGCGTCAAGGGCATCCTCGCGGTTACGGAGAATGGAGTAGGCCATGACGAACACTTTCTGCTGGTAGAGCCGGATGATCGTCATAAATGCCTCGCGGTCTCCTTGCTGAATCCGCTCCAGGAGGGAGGCGATCTCGGCCGGCTCGGCCCTGACTTCGGCGTCTCTTGGTTCGTCCATTCTGTCCGACTCGCGCCCCGGACGGGGCGTCCTAAACGAGCCCTGGGGAAACTCTAAGCCGTTCGTCTCCGGCGGTCAAGCGACCGCCTCGCCCTTCCGACACCGATGGCCTCCTCTCGGGGGACTTCACAGGGTACAACGAAGCGAGATGGCCAAAGGTTCACCCCCGCAGCGGGGCCTCGGGGATTGTCTCCGTTCGCTGCGGTGATTTTTCACGCCTTCCCGGTCCGGATCCGATGGGGGGAGCGGCAGGGAGCGGACTCTTGGGAGCGACCGTCAGGAGCGCGCGGAGCAACTCGGAGCCGCGCTCCTGGGAAATATCTGGAACGAGCTTTTAAGATATCTATCAGAATCATGGCTTCGAGTGCTCAGCCACGATTCTGCAGGTCGCTTCTCGGAATCCGCTCCCCGCCGCTCCCTCAGACAACCCCCTCGGCCCCGATCTCTGCGGGGGTAAATCTTTGGTGAGTGGAGGGGACAGCAGAACGGGGACACGTATCCCTGGGGGGTACATGTCCCCTCTTGAAAATCTAAGCGATGAGCGCGGGGCTCAGGAGGCGCTCAGAACCGCGAAAATCCTCTTCTGTCGCCGCCGCCGGGGCGCCGGTCGGACCCGGGACTCTCCGTCCTCGGACGGGCGTCGTTGACGATGAGTTTGCGGCCGTCGAACTCGCTGCCGTTGAGCTTGCTTTTGGCATCCTGCGCCGCTTCGGGCGTGGCCATCTCGACGAAGCCGAAACCGCGCCCCTGCAGGATGTTGACCGAGGTAACCTCGCCGTGCTGCGCGAA
>Ga0315296_10005363_pt1 | contig 10251 bp, 10 predicted proteins | sample YL17G14_18_MG_FD_203921 | JGI IMG/M metagenome (GOLD analysis project Ga0315296, IMG submission 203921) | Sediment microbial communities from Yellowstone Lake, YNP, Wyoming, USA - YL17G14_18 | ecosystem: Environmental > Aquatic > Freshwater > Lake > Sediment | place: USA: Wyoming | collected... | reverse complement strand
GCGTCAACGTCCCTTACCGAAAAGAGATCATGGTCGGTGGAACGAAGGTCACCCTTCTCAACGCCGGGCACATACCTGGAAGCAGCCAAGTGCTCATTGAGAGCGACGGAAAAAGACTCCTATACACAGGGGATTTCAACGCCTCACAGACTCAACTTCTTCAAGGCGCTCAACAGGGCTATGGAGACCTAGACGCGATCATCATAGAGTCCACTTACGCCGAGCAGGATCACCCAGACAGGCGAGAGATGGAGGAGACATTTGTCAGTAGGGTTCGGGAGGTAGTCGAAAAGGGAGGAACTGTTCTTGTTCCAGCCTTCGGGGTCGGGCGATCGCAGGAGATACTGTGTGTTTTGGAGGCCCATCATTTTGATCACCCCATATTTGTTGATGGGATGGCTCTGAAGGCAAATCGAATACTAGCTGACTATCCAGGTTCGCTAAGGGATCCGGATCTCTTCTCTAGAGCAATGCGAAGGGCTGAGTGGATAGAGCAGTGGAATGATCGAAGAAGAGCGGCAAAAACACCTTGCGTGATCGTTTCACCCGCAGGAATGTTGAAAGGAGGTGCGGCAATCTTCTACATGGAATCTGTTTCAATGAACAAGAAGAACGCGGTATTCCTAGTTAGTTTCCAGATTCCGGGAACCCCGGGAAGGATCCTGCAGGAGCGAGGACAATTCATGTTTCGTGGAAAAATGAGAAAGGTAGATGCCTCCGTTGAGAAATTCGATTTCTCATCACACTGCGGCAGACAAGAACTCAGGCAAACCCTGTCAGGCGTGAACAAGGAGGCCAAAGTCCTCGTCGTTCATGGATCAGAAGGCAATTGCAGCAACCTCGCATCGTGGGCTTCAAAAGAGATTGGACTCAATGCCCAAGCTCCCAAGACTGGGCAGACCGTAGAACTATGAGCGCGCGCTAGTGATTTGAGAAGGTAGCTCTGAGCAATCTGTTCAACTAGGGTTGAGAAAGGGATTGGAGGACGAATTCAACGTCACAGCCACACACTTGCTTCCTGAAGTGTGGACTTTGATCGTGGCCGGCATTCTTGCTGTCATGCTTCTGGAATCCAAGATCGAAGTACAGGTCATAACACAGTTCCCCGAGACTCCAGTTGGGGCAACTATGAACATGACAATCTTCGTCGCGCTGATGGCTGTAATGGCGACTCTTATGTATCTGCTTGTGAAGTACGGTTTGGAGAAGATTTTCAGAACTATTCTTAGAATAGCCATCGTTTCTGTGCTCTTTGTACTTCTTGTCTGGTATCTGACGGCTCTCTTTGCCCTCCTGAGAGTCGCGGAAGAGATCGCTGACTTGGTAGTCCTTTCTGCTTCCTTGATCCTCACATCTGTTTTGACCTACGCAATCAATCGCACGAAGGGAGTCCCGCAACTGGTCGCCACAACCCTTCTGGGAGCAATGGTTGGTACCTTTCTCGGAGCCTCCATACCGACACTGACTGCAATCATCCTTCTGTTGGGATTGGCTTGCTATGACATTTTTGCGGTTTTTAAGGGGCCCATAGGGAAGATTGCGGAAAAAACCGATCTCGAAAGCCTTTCGGGTGCGACTCTTACTTTTGGAGACCTTACTGTGGGTCTAGGCGACCTAGTCTTCTATTCAATGCTTGCAGGTCATACAATGCTCTCGTTCGGTTTCATACCGTACGCAATGGCCTCCATCGGTATTGTAGTCGGAACCTATCTCGGTTTCAAGATGCTCGAGAAGAGGAGTGCCTTCCCAGGTCTTCCCCTCTCATTAATCATCGGGCTGGGGTTCATGCTGGTGACAGTATTTCTGAGAGAAAGACTGTTCTCCTGATCGTCATCGGCTAGATCTGTTGTTTGTTCATAAATGCTAATATCTATCTGTATGGGCGGTTCTATTAATACTCAATATTCAGGGTGGCAGGATTGGAGCCCGCTGAGGAGATCAAGAAACAGATTCTGAAAAGATACGATTCCAACCCCAGCGGGTGGCGAGTCCTGGTTGGACGAGACAAACGAGGGCACTATGATCTCATAGTCTCACATGACTCAGATATGTGGTTGATAAAGGAAGAACAGATCAACCCTCTTCATTCAGTGGGCTTCGGGGTTAGAAGCAAAATCGAGAGTCTCGAAGCTGTCGAAAAGCTTTCTCCCGTCACATATGGACTAAGGCCTCTCTCAAAGTCCCAGATGACAAGAATCGCGTCCGCTCTGCAATCCGAGATGAGTCTCTCCGAAGTCCTCTCAAAATTCTTGAAGACTGACCCTGTCGCATCCTCAGAGATAACATCGCCTGGCATTCTCCAAGGGCCGGTCATACACTCACCGAAGGGAATCGGGCTGATTTCTGAGAGGCAAGCGCAATTGGACAGAGAGTTGAGAAATGAACTGGAAAGGCTACTGATGAGGAAATACCCGCAGGTCATTGCCACATACGTTTGAACTACTTCTAGGATCATGGTTCCAACAATAGCGCGCGCCAGCAAATGACAGGGGAACAGGCAGCGACGGGAAATCATCGGACAACAGATTCTGGGAGCTTCGCAGAAGAAATCAAGATCGCGAGAGAGAGCAGTTGGAAAAGCTTCGGTGCCAGAATCAGGTTCTATACTCCCAGCTTCTTAGGTTACAGTGCTGGCAATGCAGGTCGCAACACTAGAGCCTTTCCCTCAATTTCTGTCACAGGAAGAAACTGTGCACTGAAATGCAAACATTGCTGTGGAAGACTGTTGAACGGAATGATTCCTGCCGAGTCGCCCAGAGTTCTTCGAGAAATATTCCAGGAATTGCATGAAAGGAACGTAGCAGGTTGTCTTCTTAGTGGAGGATGTGGCCCTGACGGGGCAGTTCCCTTGGAACCATTCATCGATGCTATGACCGAAGCAAAAAGAGACTTTGGATTGAGAATGGTCGTTCACACAGGTATTCTGGGAGAGAATATTGGCAGGAAACTTGGAAGAATCGGGATTGACGCGGCTTTGATAGATGTGATAGGCTCTGAAGAGACTTTGCGAGAGATCTATGGGCTTAAACACGGCGTCGAAAAGTACGACAACTCCTTGAGTGTGCTCGAGAGAGAAGGTATTCCGGCCGTTCCTCACATTCTTGTTGGTCTTCACTACGGAACTCTCAGAGGAGAGTTTGATGCCCTGAAAATGGTGGCGCGCCACAACCCAGCAGCAGTCATAATCATCGGATTGACCCCGCTGAGAAGAACCCCGATGGCGCACTGTTCCGCAGCTTCTCCCAGTGATGTAGTATCGGTGATAGTTGAGGCGAGAAAACTGATGCCAGGAAAACCCATTGCGTTAGGCTGTGCCAGGCCAAAGGGCAAGATCCGCGAAGAAACCGATGTGCTCGCCGTAGAAGCAGGCGTAAACGGCATCGCCAATCCTGACCCCAAAGCGATTGAGCTAGCGAGGAACCTATCGCTTGACTACAGTTTCTCGGATCTCTGCTGTTCTCAAGTACACGAGGACTTTGGAACAAAGAGGACAAGCTGAAAGACTTAGAATCGTCCGCTCCGTCACACGTACGCTGCTACGAGAATCTGGTCCAGAGAAGGATAATTGCTTTAGCGGGACAATCCCACAGTAGTAGCTTGGAGCATCAGGAATGGTGGAAGCCAACTTCGATCCAGTTCAGTACTACAGTCGACAGATAGCCTTGAAGGAGATGGGAAAACAAGGCCAGAGTCGGTTGAGACAATCAAGGGTCGCGGTGGTCGGGGTAGGGGGGATCGGAACAGTATCTGCCCTGTATCTGACCCTGGCGGGCGTCGGGCATCTCGTTCTTGTTGACCAAGACACAGTTGAGCTCCACAACCTTCACCGTCAAATCCTGTTTGCTGTTGAAGATCTCAGACTGCCCAAGGCTGAGATCGCAGCGCGAAAGCTGAAGAATGTAAATCCTGAGGTCAATATTCAAGCTATCTCAGACAACCTACGAGAGGAAAATGTCGACGAGATTCTCGGAAAGGTGGATTTGGTTGTGGATGGCCTTGACAATATGCGGACCCGATACATCATCAACTCGGCCTGCTCCAGGTTCAACATCCCCTATGTCTTCGGAGGGGCCATAGCGATGGAGGGAAATGTATCTGTCTTTCATCCACCCGAAACCCCTTGCCTAGAATGCGTTCTTCCAGAGTTTGATGACAGATACCTCCTCGGTTGCGACACGAGAGGTGTTTTGGGGGCCACAGCAGGCATAGTCGGGTCGATTCAAGCAATGGAAGCGATAAAACTGTTGGCCGGCATCAGTGACACGTTGAAAGGCAAGCTTCTGGTCTGCGACTTCAGGCGAATGGAGTTCGAGAAAATTGAGATCTTCAAAAGGCAAAACTGCAGCATCTGTGGAGAAAAGACTCTTACAAAGATCAGCCATCCAAGGCGATTGGTTTGGCTGTGCGGAGGAGAGACCGCCAATGTAAATCCGGACATACCCACTAACCTGAATCTTGAAAGCACACTGCAAGAATTGCAGAGGGGATGTGAAATCTTGGCAAGATCTTCATTTGTGATAGTTTTTCAGTATGGCAAGTTGGAGGTTAGTCTGTTCAGAAATGGAAGAATGCTGATTAAGAGAGTAGTGACGGAGGAAGAAGCGCTCCAGACCTATCGTGAGCTCTCCCGCTTTTTCGTTAAGGCTGAGAGGTCATAGAAGGATCGTATTAATCTCCTGCTGGAAGTTCTTATAAGCGACGGATATGGGTAGCTCAACGCTTCATTCACGATGAGACTCAAAACGAGTTGAAAGAAGAATGCTCCAGTTTGTCCTGATGTCGTTCTTTGCCTTCTTGGTAGGCATACTCTCCTCAATGATCGGAGTCGGAGGCGGCTTCATAGTTGTCCCGATGCTCAACATGGTTTTTGGGTTTTCGATGCGTCTTGCTGTCGGAACAAGTCTTGTCATGGTCGTCTTCACAGCTTTTTCGTCCACATTTGCATATGTGAGACAAAAGCGGATCGACTACAGGTTGGGTCTCGTTATGGCAGTTGGCAGTGTTCCAGGGGCACTTCTTGGGTCTTCTGTTGTAAAGCTTTTGCCCGACAAGACCTTGGGAGCGATATTTGGGATATTCCTCGTTGCAGTAGCGCTGAGGATGTTTCTGGGTTCGGAGACGGCGCGGAAGAAGAGTGGACCAAGGAGATGGGGATGGGCGCGTAGGATTCGTGACGCAGAAGGAGAGATCTTTGAATATGAGGTGAACGTGGTCGCAAGCATTCTCTTAAGCGTGCTCGCCGGGTTTGCGTCAGGTCTCCTGGGGGTTGGTGGGGGAGCAGTCGCGGTGCCCGTGATGGTCCTTGTTTTGACGATGCCGATGCATCTTGCTGTTGCAACCTCCATGTTCATGATGATTTTCACTTCGGTAACAGGCGCCGCCAACCATATTCTTCAAGGAAACGTTGTCTTTGAAGCAGCTTTAATGCTGGCTCTAGGGATAGTCATCGGCACGCAGGTTGGAGCGCACATTGCCAGAAGATTGGAGGTCAAAATGCTGCAGAGAATATTCGCTGTCTTTCTCGTCTTGTTCGGGATATACCAGACGTTCAAAAATCTATTTTAGTCTAGAACAGTTTTTCCTGGATGAGACGGAACAGGAAACGACAACGCCGAGTCTGAGCGATCATCTTCGACGCGGCATCGACACTATTACAACTAGAACTCCAATCAGCAGCGCATGTGAGCCTATGATGGTCCAAGCCATCCATTCTGGTACGAGGAGCGTAAGGAACTTGACCAACCCCAATAAGATGCAAACAATCCCGAACGAAGCAAGAAGCGCTCCAACGAGGGCAAAAACCAATCTTCTGAGAACGCCTCGTATCACGCCATGGACGTAACTGAGAATGGTTTCTTGCAGCATCTCGCCCACTCCAGAACGCAAGCCTCGTAGAATGTTTGTGAAGGTCTTTCTGATCAAGGCGCATCAGCAAGTAGAGTTGGGTTGATCCCATTTAAGAGTTACATGCCTAAGCTAAGCGGTGCCGTTCTTCTTGCGACGACCAGCTCTTCTCGTCAAGTATGCTGACACAACGAAGACGGTGACGAATAGGAGTGAGATGATGCCGGGATTTGGCACGGCGACCAGTAATCCCTGGTACATGGCTAGAGATGTGAACCCTCCGACTAGTGTTCCGGCTACTATCCCTCTCATGGCCGTGCCCATCTCAACGTCAAGGATGTAAGCCACCACGGCAGCCACCCACCAGCCTATCAGGAAGGCAAAGATCGCCAGAGATCCTGCAACTCCGAACCGGCCAGCATGCGAAAGAAGACGCTTAGAGGTGCTCGTGTACTTGGATCGAATTCGATCCACATAGGGTGCAATGCGCGAATCTGTCTCGATCAGCAGAATGATTCGAAGCGACGCGTAGGCCATTAGACAGTTCACAAAGACTGCGGCAAATGTTGAAAGAATCGGCGGAACCCCGTTTACACTACCATAGGCGATGGCTACGGGAAAACCGAGGGCCAGGGTCAGGATGATGAAGACCGCTGGTTCTGAGCTCAAGATTCCGCCTAGAATCAAGCCGATCATGAACGCGAGGGTCAGACTGAGGAACGTCATTTGCTGGAAGAAGTTCCGTAGAGCATTCAGTTCATTGTGAAAAGTGTTCTCCACTCTTGTCTTTCTCGAACGCAGGTTGTCTCTCAGAGGTGAGAGGTAGGAGTCTATTCTGTGGACTAGTCTCGAGCGTTCGCATAGTATGAAGATTCGTGAGTTCATTTGTCGAATGAGTTTTGAGATCAGGTCAACGGCACGTTCCAATGCTGTTACCTCTATGAGAAGCCGCAGTACAATGAAGACATTGCCTCACATCCTCGAGTTGAGGAATGTGCTCTTGGACGGGATGTTGAACCTTTATGGATGATTGATGCGAAAAAGTAAAAAGGGGGAAGAGCAAACCACCCGGTATAGAGGTTGCTGCTCATGAAAGCCTCGCCGGGACTCAGGCGCGTCCAACTCTTGATTATACTCGTTGTCATGGGTTTGGCAGTTGGTTTTGAGACCAAGCGAAGTGACGCGACCAGCTGGTATAATGTTACCGTTAGGATTGTTGGAGTCTACACGAACGTTGGTACAAGGGTCTACGCAGGTGGTCATTTGATGGGAACAGTCTATGGTGAAGGGACTTTGTCTTTCAACACGACATATGGCTCGATCATATCAGCGGATGACCACACGCCTGACGGGTACCCATACTACGGATATCCCTACTACTCGTATCAGGGGCCTTTCTGGGGGTCCTACGGCTACAACGGTGTGGCTTTCGTCTGTCGCGATTACTCTCAGACAGTACCAGCGAACACAACCACTCCCATCACCTTAACCTTCAGATATGATCCGTTGTTCTTCCTCTATGTCAAGTCTGACAAGGGAAATCCGCTAGGGACAGGTTGGTATCTTGCTGGGTCGGTTGCGCGAATTGCTGTCGTCACTCCAGTCGAAGAAACCGGGGATACACGATATCGATTCGACAGGTGGATCGGTGGAGTCTCAGGAGACAGTCCAACCAACCCTGCGACTCTTGTCTACATGGATTCGCCGAAGATGATTGAGGCAAGTTGGGTGACACAGTACAAACTGCGTGTCAATTCCCCGTATGGCCAGGCTGCCGGAGGAGGCTGGTATGACAGAGACCAAACAGCCACATTCTCTGTGACGTCTCCAGTGGGAGATGGTGAAGGAACCCGACGGGTTTTCACTTCTTGGTCCGGTGATTACGCTGGTAATGCTCTGACAGGTTCAGCTGCAATGAATTCACCGAAGACCGTGACAGCTAACTGGAAAACTCAGTACTTACTCACAGTTGACGCGAAAGGCGGGCAAGTAGATAAGACGTCTCAATGGGTTGATAGTGGGACGAGCGTTTCGGTGACAGCGTCGTCTCCATGCAACGTAGTTGAGAAGAATTCGAGGTCTGTGTTTCTGGAGTGGCAGGGAGCAGCGACAGGCAGTTCAAATCCGGCTGCGATTATGATGGATGCACCGAAGACCCTGATCGCGAGTTGGAGAACGCAGCATTATCTGATCGTGGAAACGAAACATGGAGTCACGGCTGGAGAAGGTTGGTATGACGCAGACTCTGTCGCCGAGTTCTCTGTGACCCCTGAGGTCCCGATGGAGGAACCTTTGGGCACTCTGGGAGGCAAGTATGTCTTCAATGGTTGGACTGCAGATTCAACGGCGAACACTCCCAAAGCCACGATCACGATGGATAGAGCACACATCGTGAACGCGTCGTGGGGCAGCGACTACAATATGGTTCTTATCTTCTTCGCCGTCGTTGCCGCGGTAGGAGCTGCTGGAGTCGTGCTCGTGGCCAGACGAGACATGTTGAGGGGGCTCGGAAGGAAGGTTCAGATTCAACTCGGAGGCACCGCGCGCGCCACGTCCTCAGTCAACAGCAAACCTAACCCGACTAAAGATCCAAGGCGTACAAATCAGAAGAAAAAGCAACAGGCATCAGGCAGAACCGCTTAGGCTACGGGATTACTTTCGTTCCAACGTTTTCCTCATCAAGCGCTCTCCTTATGTTTGCCGGGTCATCTCCCGGAACTATCCAAGTGGGAATCTTTGATCGCTCGATTACTCTCACTGCGACAGGATCAATCAACTCGTAGGATCCTGCAACAAGAGATTTCTCCTGCAGCATCTCCAGCAGCTTCCCGACGCTAATCTCGTCCAGCTTCTTAGCACCAGGATGCTTCTTTGGGTCTTCTGTGCAGACCCCGGGGGCATCGATTGTTTTTACAAACATGTCTGCCTTGATGCTTTCTGCGACTATCGCTGCGACGGCGTCTGTTGAGTGAGCCGGTGTGAGACCACCCATTGCAACGATCTTTTCCATCGCAAAGTACTTGCGAAGCTCTTCCACAGTCTCCGGCACTTCAGGAAACGCATCATCGTTGAGGGCCGAAATCAGGAGTCTTGCATTGAGTCGAGTCACGTATATGCCCATTTGATCACATTGGGCTTCACTTGCACCCAAGGACCTCGCGCTTTCGATATACTTACGCGCGATCTCTCCTCCTCCAGCAACAACGACGATCTGGTGGCCTTGTCTCCGAATCTCTCTCAACACTTGCGCGTAGGCGCTGATTTTCTGGTGATTGAGGCCGTCTTTGAATAGAGATCCACCGATTTTCGTCACCAGTCTCACTCGGAAATTCCTCAAGGCGTATTGAGAAGTAAATCGACTTATATAACTAGGCGCGCGCACGCCGATTGCTGGTTGTTTGCTCATCACCGTGACATGATCCGTGTGGACTGGCGAATCAACGGAGGCCCGGCTAACGCGAAGAGAAGAGCAGTAGTCAACTCGTGAATCAAACCGAAAGGATAGACGCTCCCCATCAAGAACGGCACGTAAAGAGCCGCAATAGACATCCACCACGAGTAGCCGAAAATCACGGCGAACAAAAGCGAAGTCAAAACATCGTATATCGCCGTGCACATGAACCCTATGATTGCGAGACCAAGTCTTGACGTGTTACGGTCAATGAAGCCACCTAGGAGCCCGATGAGGCCCATGCAGCATGAAGTGATCAACGTCCACGGGCCAACCCCGAAAAACAAATCACTGACAGCGATGCCGAGAAAGCCAACAGCGAAGCCGAACGTCGGTCCCCCAATAATTCCAGCAAGAATGCTGAGAAAAGCGGTAGGCTTCACATTGGGTGGACCACCAGCCAACACGATCCTGGTAGCCGCCACCACACTAGCCAAGCAAACCAACATTGCAATATCTCTCGTTTCACTGCTCTTCGAGTAATGAGTCATTTGAACCGCATCATCGCAGACGATTCTATCGGTGTTGAGTTAAAGCTTCGCTCCCGTAGCGCGCGCGAGCAAGCGAGCCCGAAAGTGGTGAAAGCCGTTGGCTTACAAAAGTTGCACGCGCGTTTTTTTCCGACAGCCTCATAACTGACTTCGAGCGTTTGTGCGTTTGTGGCGTCTGCTTTGCAGCCTCAGCCGAAAGACTCACTCATGCGATTCAAGTTGAAGCGGACGCTGGATCTGCTGGCGTCGAAGGAGGGCCGCGGGACTGAGCTGATCACGCTCTATGTTCCTCCTGATCGTCAGATTCACGAAGTAATGGGTCAGCTTCGCGAGGAAGGCGGGACAGCCACCAATATCAAGTCGAGGACCACGAGAAAGAATGTTCTGGATGCCATTGAGAAGACGATGCAACGTTTGAGGCTTTTCAAGAGGCCTCCTCCTAATGGTCTCGCGATCTTTTGCGGT
>Ga0315296_10005361_pt1 | contig 10257 bp, 8 predicted proteins | sample YL17G14_18_MG_FD_203921 | JGI IMG/M metagenome (GOLD analysis project Ga0315296, IMG submission 203921) | Sediment microbial communities from Yellowstone Lake, YNP, Wyoming, USA - YL17G14_18 | ecosystem: Environmental > Aquatic > Freshwater > Lake > Sediment | place: USA: Wyoming | collected... | reverse complement strand
GGAGAGAACGGGGGGTCCATTAAGCACTTGCCGTAGCACTCACAGGGCGGGATAGCGCACTTCAATGTGACCCTCTCGTCCACGGCCACTTTCTTCGCTTCGATCAGCTTGGCGGTCTCCGCGCCCTTCGCCTTGGCCTTGTCGCATATCTCCTTCATGTCCCTCTTGAAGCCGCTTATGTCCTCCTTCACGATGTCCCACGTGTGCTTTGGGTAACACGGCTCGTACTTTGTCATCTCACGACTCCTCCATTCTATGCCTAGGTCCTCGGCCTGAACCGCCATCCATACGCATAAACATGACGAGCCAATCGCGGCTCAGAAGGTCTTCTCGTAGAGGTCCCTCAACTGGTCCTGCGTTACCTCCCTCGGATTGCCCGAGATGTTGGCCCAAGGAAACGCCATGGCCGCCAATGTCGAGAGGTCCTTCTTCTTGACGCCGACCTCGCGCAATGTCCGAGGGAGTTCGACATCCTCCTGCAATCTCCTGACCGCATCGACGGATTTCGCAGCGCCTGCCTGCAAGTTTATGCCCTTTATGTTCTCTCCCATGAACTCTGCTATGCTGGAGAATTTCTCAAGCCTGGAGGTGGCGTTGAACTCCATCACGCTGGGCAGCATGAGCGAGTTGGTTACGCCGTGAGGAATTCTGTAGAATCCTCCGATGGTCTCGGCCAATGTGTGAACAATCCCACAGGATGAGTTCGAGAACGCAATGCCGGCCATGTAGCTCGCGAGGAGCATTTGGCCACGCGCTTCTATGTCATCTCCGTCATTGTAGGCAGTTCGCAGGCTGTCCGCAATGAGCTCGATCGATTTGGCTGATAGAGCATCGGTGAAAGAGTTGGCGTACACCGACACGAAAGCCTCGATTGCATGGGTCAGGGCATCCATTCCTGTCGCGGCAGTTACCCGAGGGGGCATGGTCGTCGTGAGCTCGGGATCGAGGATGATCATGTCCGCAATCAGCCGAGGGTCCTGGATGCCGGCTTTTAATCTCCTTTTCGGGTCAATGAAGATTGCCCAGACCGTCCCCTCGCTCCCTGTCCCTGCCGTCGTGGGAACAGCAATATGGGGGATGAGCTTGTCGATGTTCTTCTTCCTATCCTTGCCCTCTTCGTAGTCGAGTACGGAACCTCCGTTCGTGGCCACAATGTTCGCGGACTTAGCGGTGTCCATGACGCTGCCCCCACCCAACGAAACCAACAGATCCACATTGCCGGCGCTTCTCAGCGCATCCAGAGCCCTCTCAATGGACTTGATCGTGGGTTCCGGTTCCGTTCTGTCGAAGACCGCGACATGTTTCGCGCGCTTCATTATCACATCGACCAGATGGTCAACAAGACCTGCCTTCGCCACGCCCGGATCAGAAATGATGAACACTCTTGGAGCTTTGAATAGGCGAACGGCTTCTTCGACCTTAGCAATGGATCCAGCTCCGAAGTGAGACCTCTTCGGCAGCTCCAATTTGTAGCACACGCCACACACGATTGTCCACCAGAACAATCAGAAGCCAAGTGTCCATTATATATCAGTTTTCCAAAGAGGTCTGCTCAGAATCCGGGTCTGGCTGGTCACGTCTGGAGCATCACGCGCCAACAGGTATGATGCGATTATCGGAAGTTGAGACAAGCATCATGGAATTCTGTTGCGGCAAATCTAAAAGATACATCTGCCATATGTTCGCTGCCAGTTGGGGTTCGAGGATCATGAATCCCGTGTGCTCGGCGAGATTGGGAAACATGGATTCAGAGCTCGATGCCGCGATAAGAACCTCAGAGATGTGTTCGCTTTGTAGGTGCGGGTGCTGCAAGGACGAATGCCCTATGTATGCCGAGATCCTCGAGGAGAGCATCTCACCAAAGGGCAGGAACGTGCTCTTCCGTGCCCTTTCTCAGGGCTTGATTTCTCCAGATTCGAAGACAGTCAGGATTGCCTATTCTTGTCTGTTGTGCAAGAGGGATGAGATCTCGTGCAGTGCTGGCCTCAAGAATGCCCAGGCGACGGAGGCCTTCCGCCAATACCTTGTCGACCATGGTATTCCGTTGCTATCCGGACACAATGTCCTTGTCAAGAGCCTTGAAAACTACAGGAATCCTTGGCAGGAGTCAAAGGCTGCAAGGAAGAGATGGGCAAAGGAGTTCCAGGATAGGCGTCTCGTACCAGGGAAGACAAAGACGCTGTTCTACGTCGGATGTACTTACGCGCTCGACAGGAGTCTTCAGGAGAGTCCACGGGCCCTTGCGAGAGCGATGGAGTGGTTTGGAGAGGACTTCGGCCTGCTATTGGATCTGGAGACCTGCTGCGGCTCCACCGCCAAGCGAATAGGTCACAAGAGACTGTTTGATGAGCTTCGAGGGGAGAATGAGAGAAGGCTGAGGGAAGCTAAAGTGCACACGATTGTCACCGCATGTTCTGGCTGCTACAAGACGCTGAAGCAAGACTATCCAGAATTGGACAAAGAGGTCCAGATACTGCATTCGACAGAGTACCTCGCGAGGAGAATCAGAGACCATCGTCAAGAGCTTCCTCCTGTCACGATGAAGGCGACTTATCATGACCCATGTCATCTTGGCAGATACGCGAAGATCTACGAGGCGCCAAGAGAGATACTCGGCTCGATACCTGGTCTGACGTTTGCCGAAATGAGCAGCTCCCGCGAATTGTCGAGATGCTGCGGCGGTGGTGGAGGCGTCAAGACTGCCTATCCAGAGATCTCGTTGGCGATCGCCAAGAAGCGGCTGAGGGACGCTGAGGCGACGGGTGCCGATGCTCTCGTCACAGCTTGCCCGTTCTGCGTGCAGTCTCTCCGGGCTGCTGCCGAAGCGACCGGCTCCAAAATGGAGATTCTCTCGTTGGAAGTTCTGGTGTGGCGCTCTCTCAGTCAAGGAGGAGGTCAGAGGAATTGATTGACCGTGCTCTGCTCGAGGATATCAAGGCCCATCTGTCCAACGCTCTAGGGGAGCAAAAAGTCCTTTGGGAGAATGCTGACCTGCTCCCTTATACAAAGGATACGTTCCGGAACCCTCCAGGTGAGGATTTCAGACACTGGCCCGATCTCGTTGTCCTCCCTGAGACGACTGCCGAGGTCCAGGCCGTGGTGAGGGTGGCAGCCAAGCACAAGATACCGCTTCTGCCGAAAGGCGGTGGCTCAAACAGGACGGGCATGCTGGTGCCGATCTATGGTGGGATCGTCATCGACACCATCAAAATGAACCATGTTGTGGAGGTTAGTGTCCCTGACCTCTATGTAACCGTTCAGCCAGGCATCACATTGAAAGAGGTCGAAAACCACCTAGCGGGCTACGGACTTGCTCTAAACCAGGAGCAGGGGTCGTTCAAGGTCGCAACAGTAGGTGGTTCGATTTCGACAGCCGGATTCAGCAGGAAGCATCAGAAGTATGGCACGATTTCTGACCGAGTGATGTCCCTGGAGGTGGTCCTCGCTGACGGGAGCGTGTTGAGGACCGGACCGAAGGTGCTCTACACATCAACAGGGTATAGGTTGCATCAGATTTTCATCGGAGCGGAAGGCACTCTAGGTGTGATCACTGAGGCCACCCTGCGAGTCGAGCCCCTTCCTGAAGCGAAGGAAGTCGTCTTGGGCTTCTACGATGATTTCTGGGCGGCAAACGAAGCTGCTCAACGGACGATGGCTACTAGTGTGACCTTTGTCGGGGGAGAAGTGTATGAGTTGCTGGATGGTTCCGCATGGGGTGCCCCAACAGGAAAGAATGGCGTATTCTATGTAGCGCTCGAAGGCACCAAGGGGGAGGTCGAAGCACAGGTCGCGTTCATGAAGAAGATCATCAAAGAGACCGGGGGCGTGCTGGCGAGCGAGGAAGACGCCATAAGACTATTCGGGAAATACACAGAGCAATGGTGCGGCGCTCGTGCCCGTCCCGAAATCGACAACTGTTTCACAACCGTGGTTCCCATGGAGAAACTCAGAGAGTACTATGACAGACTCTGGAATGACGTCATGGCTAAGCAAGGAGTTCTCCATGTGCCGGGAGTGAAGCTCTGGCTTGATGTGGGTCGGTATCGTATGGCCGGGGGGCGCTATTTCATTCCCAAGGGAGGAGAAGGATGGACTGAGTACCAGAAAGCGGCTAGAGGCCAAGCCGAGTTGGCGACTAGTCTAGGCGGCTCGATCTCCGGGTGTCACGGTGTTGGTCTCGAACACAGAGACTATCTTGATCTGGAGTACTCAGAGGTCGCTCTTGATGTTATGCGCAGCATCAAGAAGAGTCTAGATCCTGACAACATCATGAACCCTGGGAAAATGATACCATCTAGAAAGCGAAACCATCACTAGGTGGCAATCCATTCCTGGCTGACATGCCACGCTCCAAAGTCATTCATAACGAGTGGACGACGGATGAGATTGACACAATACTAGAGGAATACAAACCAATCACAATTCCAGTATCGATATCGGTCAAGGGCAGCCAGAAAGTGTTGGGTTTTTCCGAGGCAGAGAGAATACTGAGAAAAGCCAAGCTTATCTCTCTCGAACCTTGCTGGTGTAGACTCAAGCTGAAAAATTGCAGTGGGCCAATCGATGTTTGTATATGCGTTGACAGAGAGGCAGAGCTCGCAATATCCGAGCGGGATGGTTGGAAGGCCACATTTGATGAGGCGATGGCGGCCCTGAAGAAGTCGCACAAGGCTGGCCTGGTCCACCTTGCCTACGAGTTCGAGGGTCATGAGATGAGGTCGATCTGCAGCTGTTGCGCGTGCTGCTGTCACACCTTGGCTGCAATCACGAGATTCGGCTATGGAGACATCGTTGGCCGTGCGGACGTGATCGCGGTGCATGATCCTGCCAAATGCGACAACTGCAAGCTCTGCGTGAGCAAGTGCCACTTCGATGCATGGAATCTGGTGGGCGAGAAAGTGCATCATTATTCTCTCAAGTGCGCTGGTTGCGGCGTTTGCGCATCATTCTGTCCAACTGGCTCGATAACGATGGTCAAGCGAAAGATCCCTAGGGCAGAAGAAGCAAAGAAGAGCAGCCATGGTAGCCCCAAGAAAGATTATCTGGTCAAGCGCTACAAGATTCCCCGCTGAGCCGTGGTGATGCTACGCAAGTTGGGATGCAGCATTCAGCACCTGTTCGACGTCTTTCCTCTGCTCCTTCTCGAGGGGCTGCACTTCGTGTTCTGAGAGTATCTGCAGGACCTTCTCCCTCGCTCTTGCGCGCATGTCCTTCGCACCCAGCTTCATCCAGTTATCCGCGATGTTCCTGTCCGCGAGCTGTGGAAACCAGACATCTTTCCTGAGATGCTCAAGTGTGTGCTTAGTTCCCAAGAAGGAGCCACCCGGCCCTATCTTGTTGATGAGCGCAACCGCAAGGCTCTCCTCGTCGACTCTCATGCCATCCCGTATCCTTGTCAGGGCGCCAGCAATCTCATCATCGATTACCAGTTGCTCCACGCTGTAGGTAGTGGCTGAGGAGAGTACAGCAGGTCCAAACACAATATCAGCTCCCGCAAGTACGGATGGAAGGCCTGTCATTGTTTTCTCGAACATCGCCTGGTCCCCGGGGAGTTTCCCGTCCGTACTGATCCCTCCAACGAGCGAGGGAATTCCGTAGTATCTTGCCATCTGGACAACTGCGGCGTTCAGCAGAGCCCGCTCTGGTGCTCCCAATGCTAGCACCCCCGTCCTCATGTCCATAGTCGATGCAACGCTGCCATATATGACGGGGCACCCGGGATTGACAAGTTCACACAGCGCGATGCCCGCGAGGACCTCCGCATTGATTATTGCCAGCTGACCCGCAAGTGTGATTGGCGAGGTTCCTCCGCCCATTGCCATGCTGAGGACGTCGAAGGGCATTCCTGCTCTTGCACACTCAAGCATCGTCTCGGTGTTCGCCTTATCGAACTGCAAAGGACTCACGGGGCAGCCCCCAGCAGACACGATTGGATTCCTGCGGAGCTCGTCCTCACCACCTGCAACTATCTGGGCTATTCTCACGAAATGCTTCGTCATGTCCGTTCCATGAGATTCATGGGCAACGTGCTTGGTGGTGTTCTCAATCGCCGACAATAGCTCGCGAAGAAAGTGAAGCCTCCCCTTGACATCATGTGCGACAACAGTCGGTCCGTAGAAGTGGATATTCTCTAATGCGTCGGCTACCTTGGCGAAAACAGGAACATCTGAGAGGACAGACTCCCTGATCTTGCCCGTGACATGGTCGAGGACCCTGATTCCAGTGGCTGAGTTCGTGAAATAGGTCCTTCCTGTGCCGAGTTCGATTGACCTCCTTGGATCCCTTGCAGCCAGCTTGAATCTGGAAGGCGCCTCGTCAAGCGATTCTTTGATAATCCTTTCGGGGATTCTGGCTATCGAACGTGCTTCATCGACATCCGCTCCCTTGTCCCTGAGCAGGTCTCGGCTCTGTCGCTCGTAGATCGCAACGCCAGTGGTCCTAAGGATCTCCATTGTCGCCTGGTCGATTCGTTCGATATCATCCTCAGAAAGAACTTCGAATCTCACTCAGAGCCCCCTTGATTGATCGGAGATATGAACCCGGAGGCTAATCTCACTTACTGAGACTTTCACAAGAGAGCGTGCTAGCTGCGACCTAACCTTTGGCTTGCTCAATGTAGAAATATAGTAACGGCATTCCCCCTCTAGAGGGGGAGCATGAGCGATTCAGTATCAGCGATTCATCTGCAGCGATTGAAGGATGCCGTGACTGGGTGCGACCTTGACAATGTCGAGAAGATTGCCAAGGACGCACTGGCTTCTGGGGTCAAGCCAGTTGAAGCCATCCAATTGGGATTGGCGAAGGGCATCAAGGAAGTTGGTGAGAAGTTCGGAAAGGGCGAGGCCTATCTGCCCGAGCTGGTCATGGCGGCCAACGTCATGAAGAAAGGCGTGGCAGTCATTGAGCCGCAAATCCCGAAGGGCACGGACATGGGGAGCCTGGGGAAGGTAGTAATCGGGACTGTGGAGGGGGATATCCACGACATTGGCAAGACCCTCGTCGGGACGATACTTGGCACTGCTGGCTTCGACATCCTCGACCTGGGTGTGGACGTTCCAGCAGAGAAATTCCTTGAGAACGCGGCAAAGGAACATGTGAAGATACTCGGGATATCCGCCCTGATGACCACAACGATGGTAAAGATGCCGGATATAGTGACGGCCCTTGCGTCCAAGGGTCTTCGAAAAAGAATGATCGTGATGGTAGGAGGCGCTCCAACCACGAAGGAGTGGGCGAAAGAGATCGGCGCAGACGCCCAGGCAGGCGACGCAGTCGAGGCCACTGAGCTGGCACTGAAGCTTATTAGGAGCAGGTGATCTTGTGGGAAGGATAGGGTTCGACACAGAGCGCAAGGTTCGATTGAGCGTCATGACGAAGGACGAAGAAGACGCGATCCATTGGGCCAGCATGGAACTCCTCTCTGACACCGGAATGAGGATCTACAGCAGGCAATCCCTCCAGATACTGAAGGATCACGGTGCGGATGTGGATTTCTCGCAGAAGCTCGCGAAGATACCGAACCACATCGTCGAGGAGGGTCTCAAGAGAGCGCCGAAAGCATTCAAGCTATGCGGCCGGACGAAGGAAAACGACGTTGTGCTTGACAACAGGCACGTCTACTTCTCTACAGATGCCACGGGCGTCGCAACATATGATCTCGAGACTGGAGAGAAGCGCGGGTCGACCAAAGAGGATGTAGTCAAAGTCGCGATCTTGACTGACTACCTGCCAGGTGTCGCGGTTTTCAACCCAAGTGTCACTCCTCTTGAAGTGCCCCCGCATTCGCACACGCTCCACGAACTCGATGCGGGCCTCAACCACACGACCAAACACACCATGGTAGAGGCGGTCTTCATCGCCGAAGAGGCGAAGCTCGAGGTGAAGATGGCCTCGCTTGTTGCAGGAGGTGAGAAGGAGCTGAGAAGACGCCCGATCATATCTTCGATAATGTGTTGTGTCTTTCCGCTGACGCTTGACGGCGGCGCCATGGATGCCTCCCTTGAGTTCTCTAAGGTGGGTGTTCCAGTGCATCTGATGAGCATGCCCCAGGCTGGCACGACTGGGCCGGCTACCTTGGCGGGGTGCATCGCCATCAACAATGCTGAGATCCTTGGCGCTAATGCCATTCTCCAGCTCGCATGGCCTGGAGCGCCCGTGCTGTACAGCACTGTGGGCTCTCCGATGGATCTTCGTACGGGTGGGTACGGAGGGGGTGGAAGACCAGAGACTGCTCTCATAAATGCGGGCGGGGTGCAGATGTCGAAGAGGTACGGACTGCCATCTTCTCCAGGCTCTATGGGGTCAATGTCCAAGATGATCGGACCATGGATCGGACATGAGCATACACTCGTCCCGCTTACAATGGCTCTCGTCGGAGGAGACCTGCTCAATGGCATTGGCATGCTAGAGGGGTCAAAGGTCCTTTCGTTCGAGCAGATGATGATCGACCACGAGATTGCCACGGCAATTCTGAGACTGATATCAGGGTTCACTGTCAATGACGAAACCCTTGCCCTCCCGATGATAGACCGAGTGGGTCCGAGAGGGAACTTCCTGCAGGAGCCCCATACATACAAGCACATGAAAGACTTCTGGAACCCTTCTCTAACCGACCTCAGACCCTATGATGTCTGGAAGGCCAGTGGAGCGGAAACTACGGAACAAGTCGCCCGAAGGAAGGCAAAGGAGATACTTGCAGAGCATAAACCTGCCCCGCTCGATCCATCCGTGAGCAAGTTGCTTGGCGAGATGATAGCGGAGGCGGAGAAGAAGCCCTTCCCGAAGGGAACAACGGAGAATTGGTGAGAGGTGGTGAATTGAGCAGAGCGCGAATTTGCATGATGTCTAAGTCCGAGATGGAGCTGACCCACACGGCCTCGCTAAGGATACTAGAAAAGTCAGGAGCCTTTGTTCGAAGCACGAGGGCGCTGGACATGCTGAAGGAAGCGGGTGCCAAGGTGGTCGAGAAGGAGATGAGGGTCTTTTTCCCCGAGAACCTTGTTATGGATGCGCTTAAGTCCTCATCCAGAGAGTTCGTGCTCGGCGCCCGCAACCCCAGGCACGATCTGAGGATTCCGGCTAGCGGCTTCCCCTTTCTGAGCACGGACGGCTTCCCTGTAGCTATAAGGGACAGCGACACGCTCATGAAGAGACCCACGACGAGAAAGGATCTGGAGAGATGGGCGATTCTTGCAGACGCAGTCCCCACGGTGGACTTCCTGTGGCCCTCTACGACCCCCACGGATCTGCCGACGCATGTCCAGTTTGTGGGCGGACTCAGAACATCCTACGAGAACACCGAGAAACACGTGCAATACCAGGCGTTCAGCGGAGAGGAGGCTAAGCTCGAGATAGAGATGGCCTGCGCGGTTGCGGGAAGCGAGGAAGAGAATAGAAAGAGACCTCACTTCTCTTCCGTGCAATGCATAGTCGCACCCCTTCAGTACGACGGTGGATCAACAGACGCCGTTATTGAGTTCGCCCGCGCTGGCATACCCGTCGTGGCCATGTCCATGGTGACCCCGGGGATGACTGGCCCCGTAAATCTGGCAGGATCTGTAGCCCTCGCGAACGCTGAAGTGCTAGGGTCATTGATCATATCGAACCTGGCGAAGAAGGGGGCGCGAGTGCTGTATTGCTTCGTCTGCGCACCGCTCGACATGAAATCAGGCAGCTTCGCCACTGGGTCGCCGGAGTACGGGGTTCTCGGAATCGCCGGCTCGGAGATGGCAAAGTTCTACGGCCTTCCGTCCATGATGAGCGGGTACGGATCCTCCGCAAAGTTCCCTGGCGTTCAGGCCGGACTGGAGAAGGGGATTACGACCGTGGCGGTCGCGCTGTCCGGTTGCGATCTGCTCACTGGCATAGGGGGCCTCAATGACGCTGCATTTGTGTCGATGGAGGAGCTCCTTATCGATGCCCAGATATGGGAAGACATCAAGAGGACTTGGTGGGGCATGGATTTCAACGACTCTGATTTTGCCCTGAACGTGATCGAAAAGGTCGGCCCAAAAGGACAGTATCTCAGCCACCCACACACGTTTGCCAACTTCCGCAAGCTGCACATCTCCAAGTACAGCGACAGGTCCAACTATTCCGCCTGGGAGGCAGCGGGCAAGAAAGACATGACAGACACCGTCAAGGCAGAAGTGAAGAAGATACTGGAGAGCCACAAACCTGCACCCCTGGACAAGGTGGTGCGGCAGAAGCTGGCTGAGATCGAGAAGAAGGCATCGAAAATCGCGAAGTGAGAATTGA
>Ga0315296_10005360_pt1 | contig 10258 bp, 10 predicted proteins | sample YL17G14_18_MG_FD_203921 | JGI IMG/M metagenome (GOLD analysis project Ga0315296, IMG submission 203921) | Sediment microbial communities from Yellowstone Lake, YNP, Wyoming, USA - YL17G14_18 | ecosystem: Environmental > Aquatic > Freshwater > Lake > Sediment | place: USA: Wyoming | collected... | reverse complement strand
CCTCAGCTTCTGGGCGAAGATGTCAAGGGCCTCATTCCAGCTTATCTCCTGCCACCCCGGGTCCTCGTTTTCCCCCTTCCTGGGGTTAGTCCTCTTCATAGGTGCCTTCACTCGGTTGGGGTTATACAGCTTCTGGGTCAAGCCCTTGGCCTTAACACAGCACCTACCATATCCGGGGTGGAACTGGGCCAGATTCGAGTTCCCCTCCACCTTGACCGCCACCCCATCCTTTACCAGGACCCTGATGGGGTCGGGTCCCATATTGCACTGATTGCAGTAGGTGGGTATCCACTTCTCCGCGACTTTCCTTTTGCCTCTCGTTTCGCTTGACATTTGTGCCTCCTAGCCTTTTTCTGGAACTACCGCTCAATGCTTCTCGGCTCGTAGCTACACTACCCTATTTACCATATGGCTAGTCCACTGCGACGTATTACTTAAAGATACTATCTGCCTTCCTGTTGGACTATATCCCCCTCCCCCCAAGTTGTCAAAACGATTTTTGACAATTCTACACACTTTAGGTAGAATACATTCTCGGCAAGACTTATGACATGCTCGCTGCATATTCTAATAGATTATGGAGGGCAATATGGCCAGAAGGGAACTGCTCACCTTGCAAGAAGCCTGTTGGTACCTGGGGATCAGCCGCACCACGTTACTCAAGACTGAGGAGGAAGGGCTGATCACGCCGGCAAGGACGGTGGGAGGCCACCGCCGCTACTCGCGTGAGGCCCTCGATCAATGCATCAAAGCCACAACTGAGCTAAAGACACCAGCCGAGAGCGCCATCCATGACATGCATGGACAGGTGCTATTACCGAAAATCGTGGAGCGACTCGCATGGAGCCCGGCGCCCGCTGGCGACATCGCGAAAGAGGTGCTCCGAGACCTTGTGCGACTCCTCCAGGCAGACGCTGGTCTCATCGCCCTGCTCGATGAGCGAAATGTGCTGCGCCCATGGGTGACCGTCGGCCTGTTCGTTCCACGTGAATTGAGCTCCGCACCTATTCCATCAGATAACACCTTGTCCGGCAAAGTACTGAAGCTCCGGCAACCGCTTGTCTATGAAGCTTCCGAAAGCGACCTTCCCCTCGAGGGGCTGACACAAGGGGTATGTGCGCCACTGGTATATCGGGGTGTGCCGCTGGGTGTTATCCACCTTCTGTCGCTGGGCCGTTACCAGTTCTTTCCAACTGAGGTGCGGTTCGTATCTGTGGCCGCACTCTACGTGGCAAGCCTGATCCTCAACTCGCAACTGCTCGCCGAGTCGAAGCGACGCGCCGACGAATCCTCCTGTCTCAACAGTCTGAACCGGGCCTTACAAGAACAACAGGACCTGAACAGGATGGCCGATGTGTTGCTTGACGAGACCTTGCGAATCACCAAGGCAGACGCTGGGATCGTCTTCCTATGTGATGATAGCGCCGAAGCTCGCGTTGCCGCAGTTCGAGGGAGCCTAAGCAGCATGGATCCCCGTCTTGCTGATAGACTATATGCTGTGGTCACCGAAGCGCTCGACTCTGAGGAGCCATATCTACTCTCACTCCCACCACACCTCCATGCGCTGGACGCGGAGATTCCGCCCTTGCTCGATAATATGGGTTCCGTGGTCCTTCTTCCGCTACGCTCGCAAAGCGAAAGACTGGGCGCTCTTGTGTTATGCAGTCGCTCCTCGTGGAACACTGACCAGTGGCAAGTCAGCTTTCTCACCGCAGTGTGCACTCAGGCGGCTCTAATTATCCAGCGCGCCGTGCTGTGCGACCGCTTATCCCAGATGAGCCGGAACGAGCGGTTCCTGCGGCGCTACTACGAGAAGATGGTTGCATCGGCGCCAGTGGCTATGGAGATCATTAATAGGGATTGCAAGATCATAGCTTGGAACGAGGCCGCAGAGGAATTGTCGGCAATTCCGCGGGAAGAGGCTCTGGGGGCGGACAAGTTTCGCCTGCAGCCGGCGTTGCTGAAACACCGCGGGCCTGAGATCCTGGCGAGCGTGTTTGAGACCAAGCAGGTCTTGAAAATCCAGTCGTTTCCATACGAGCGCAGGGACGGAACGGTGCGGTATGTCGATGTGACTTTCCTGCCCTTTGCTCAAGAAGACGAAGAGATCACTGCCATCATTGTGTTTGCGCAAGACGTCACCGAGCTTGAGGGGCTAAGGTTGAAAGCTATGAGCATAGAACCCAGGGCGCAGCCTATGGGTCAGCTTAGCGCCACCTAGTTGCTAGTATTCGTCAATTGTCAACAACGACTTATTTCTCCCCGCTTTCCACCGATTTGAAGGGCCTGTTGAAAAAGTGGCTTCAAGATGAAGTCTTCGACCATTCCACCATTACCTACTTCATTGAACGCATTGGACGCGAGGGCTTCAAGGAACTCTTTGATCGCTTCAACCAGGACTTGCTTCGCATGGGGCTGCTTTCCCCCAAGATGTACGCTGACTCTACTCTGGTCAGAGCCAATGTGAGCAGCCAGGGTCTTTCCCCCAGCGGGATGACAGTGGATGAGTTCCAGGATAAAGCGATACAGGTTAATGACCTCTTCATGGTCAAGGAAGTTGAGGATAGAGCAGATGACGCTCCCTGTGAGCGCGTCAAGTATTATCAGGATCGCCAGGGACGTTACTCATGCCTTACAAGTGATCCCTTTCCTCACTGTCGCAGACCGTCTAATCCTCCTCAGCGTGATGCAAACTTGTTCGATCTCCTCCTCCTTTAGTCCAGACCCGGAAGGGAGATACATTCCCCTTTTTGAGATATCCTCGCTTACTGAATAGCTTTCTCCGGCAAACAACCCCAGGCTCAGAAAAGCTGGCTGCTGATGCATAGGGATAAAGAAAGCTCTGGTATCGATCCCACTCTCTTTAAGTTTCACTTGTAGCTCATCCCGACTCATTCCAAATCCGTCCTCGATCAAGATGCCATACATCCAATAGACGCTCTTTGCCCACTCTCTCTGGGGTGGATGCCCTATCCCCTCCACCCCCTCGAGTAGTCCCCGGTAAAGCTGAGCGTTTTTTCTCCTTCTCTCCACAAGCTCCTCTATCCTTTCCAGTTGGGCTAGCCCTATTGCTGCTTGAATATTGGTCATCCGGTAATTGAATCCGAGGTCAGTGTGGAGGAACCTCTTTTCTGGGGAATAGGCCTGATCCTTGAGCCGCCTCGCTCTCTCTGCTAGCTCTCCCCTGCTGGTTACAATCATCCCCCCCTCGCCGGTGGTTATTATCTTGTTGGCATAAAAGGAAAAACAACCCGCATCCCCGATCCCCCCGACCTTCCTCCCCTTATATTCAGCACCATGGGCTTCAGCGGCGTCTTCTATTACATAGAGACCGTATTTCTTAGCTAGCTCCAGTAGCGGATCCATATCGCAGGGATGACCATAGATATGAACCGGCAATATCGCCCTAGTGCTCCGAGTTATTTTCCTCTCGATTTGAGCCACATCCATATTCCATGTCTCAGGCTCACAGTCAACAAGAACCGGCCTGGCCCCGGTATAAAGGATGGCAAATACCGGAGCGATCATGGTGAAGCTGGGGACAATGACTTCATCACCTCTGCCGATGTTAAGGGCGGCTAGAGCCAGATGTAAGGCCGTGGTCCCACTGGTGGTTGAGACCCCGTATTTTGAGTCACAATATTGGGCAAACCTTTGTTCAAATTCACCGATGTATTTGCCCTGAGAGGAAATCCAGTTGGTCTTAATACAATCGGTAACGTATTTGAGCTCGTTCCCAGTAAGAAATGGCTCACACACCGGTATCATCTGGCTACTCTCCTTTTGCCCTTGCTACAAAGGTCATATTCCACACCTCTTCATCCACCTTGCCGCCCAGGTCGAGGAAGGGGCAAATCCGAACCACCTCAAAGCCGTTCTCCTCCAGGTAGTGGCTTATCTCCTGGGGGAAGAAGTAGCGGACGGTGTGCGTCTCCGTTATCTCGTCCACAATCTTTCCCCCTTCGGTCACAATGAGGTGGTAGTGGTCCCGACAAAGGTGATTTAGGGAATCGAGTTCGGGATAGACCCACCGGATGGCCCTTTTCCCTCCATCCTCCATCACCTTCACCCTGACCTCGGGCAGAATCCTCAAAACGGCGAGGCCGTTCCACACGTCGAAAACAAATAGGGCGCCCTCCTTCAACACCTTCCTCACATTCCGTATAACCTTCTCCAGGTCGCGATTGGTGATGAAGTAATCCATCACTGCGAACATGCATATGGCGGCATCGAACTTCCTATTCAAACTCAATGAGCGAAGATCAGCGAGGCGAAAATCTATCTCAAGCTCTGCTCTCTTGGCCTTGTCCACGGCCCTATTCACCATTACCGGCGAGGCGTCTACGCCCAGAACCTCATAGCCCCTTCTCACCAGCGGTATGGCATGTCCCCCCGTGCCGCAACCGCCATCGAAAATGCTCCTGACCGGGATAGAGGAATAGTTCTTAAAAATGCTCCCCAGGAAATCGCACTCCTTTTCATAGTCTTTGTCTAGGTAGATCAAGTCGTAGTATTCGCCATATCTATCGAAGACATCGGGCACTTTTGGGACACCTCTTTTTCTTGGGCACTTTTGGCACGCCTCAACGGTTGCGATAACTACCCCGGGTTTGCAGCCCAGGTATGTTTTCCCTAGTTGCCATCCTCAATTCTGGTCTCTTTTCCGAGGAGCGCTGACTGATACGCGGCATGGGCCATCTGGACAACCCTGAGCCCGTCAAACCCGCTGGGGAGCGGTTGACGATTATGGCTGATGCCGTCAACGTAGTCATTGAATTCTAAAACGTAGGACAGCGGAGGCTCTTGAGAATAATCAAACACCATGTTCTGGCCGTCCCTCTTGCCCAAGGTTGTAATGCAGCTTTGCCCACGATTGTCGATACGAAGAAAGCCCAGGGTTCCATATATCTCTAGGTACATGTAACCTGTCCATTCCGTCCATGACGACTGAAGAAACGCCGTTTTGCCGCTCGTGAACTTAAAGATGACCATGGCGTTATCCTCTAATGGGCTCACCGGCCAAAAGGCCGTTGACAACAAGCAGACACACGATTCCACTTCACCGAGGAACCATCGATAGATGTCGAGCAGGTGGCAACCATTGTCCAGGAGCGTTCCTCCACCTATTGTCTCGGCATCGGAGTACCAGGTGCCGATTTGCCATCCGGAGTGCCCTATCCACCCTCGGGCAAAGAGAGCCTCACCTATTTGGCCACTATCCAAAAGGTCCTTAGCTTTCAGAATACTGGGGAAATACCTCAGATTTGACCCGACCTTGAGGAAACGCCTCGACCTTTCAGCGGCTTCAACCATTTCTGCTGCTTCAACGGGGTTGGTTGCCAGGGGTTTTTCGCAAAATACGTGCTTGCCCGCTTCGAGGGCTGCAATAACAATCTTATGGTGGAACTTGTTGGGCACTGATACTACTACGCAGTCAATATCGGGGCGACTGACCGCGCCCTCCCAGCTGGAATAATAGTCGCAGCCCTCCTCCTCGCTGACCTTTCTCGCTATTTCAGGGTCATAATCCTCTACACAACGAAGCTCAGCCCTGGAGTGACCTTTGATCAGGGCGATGCGCCTCAACCCCATCCTGCCACACCCGATAACTGCGAACCTGAGTCTCTGATCCATTTTGCCGCGCTTTAACCCTTAGGATAGGATGGGTGACAACCCCGTTGCCTTTTCCCGCCCTGAGTTTGCCTCAGCCGGCCGAAGGGTGCGTTTAAACCCCTCTCTTCTTAGAAAGTGCTTCCAACTATTAGATGGCGAAAAGGGACATTTGCACAGGCCCTTGCATCTGTAGTATAAATAACCTAGCGTGATATGGTAATAATGATATATTATTCACGAGATGCTATCATCATTGGCCGACGGTGTCAAGGGGGTTTGCCACCAAGTCTGGACTTGGGGCTCAAAAATGGGGTCAGCCCCGTTATGGCACACCCAAGCCCTATCCCAAATCCCCTTAGAAAGACAGGCTCCATCTAGAAGGAAGGGTTAACTGCAAACATGAAGATAGCTATGATGACCCGGTGGAATGTGCCCTCGGGCCAGTCGGCTCATGCTGAGCCCCTTGGACGGGCTTGGCTGGAGATGGGACACAAGCTAAAGGTGTTCGCCCCCAAGGGAATAGACCTCATGTTGATCCAACAGGAGGACGAGCCCTTTGTCCACCGATGCTATATGCTGGACCTCTGGGATGAAAGAAAGCGCAGCAACTTCTTCTTTGACCCGCGTCCTTTCTTGGAGGAAGACTACGAGATATTTCTGGTGGAGATGGCAGAGCTCATGCCCATGCCCGAGCTATTAGGGATATTCCCTGAGATCAAGAGGAAGGCCAAGACGGTGCTCGTGGTTCATGAAGTGGGGCTGCCGCAGGACCCCGACTGGTATAAGTTTGACTGGGATGCCATCGTCTGCTTCGACGCCCGCTATAAGGAATTCATGGCCAAGGCGTTTCCTGAAGCGAAGATGGTTATCATCCCCTACCCATGTAACCCACCGCTACATGGGGATGGGAGACAAGCGAGGATATGCCTCGATCTGCCCCTAGACAAAAGGATCGTTTTTGCCTATGGTTTTAATATTGCCCATAACCATACCGATCTTTTCCCGGTGATGGAGAGATTGTCCCGGGACTATCCCCTCCTCTTTCTTCTTCTCACCCACCACGGAGAGATGCTGGAATCGGGCCCGGATTTTCTGCTGCTAAGGGATGAGATGCCCACGGTGGAAAGGCTTTATACCTATCTCCATGCTGCTGACGCCTATGTCTACTATGTGAGAATAGGAGAGGCGAAGATATACGGCGTTGGGGTTTCTTCCACTGTTGCCACTTGTCTTGGGGCCGGCCGGCCCATACTGGTTCCCGGCTACTGCAACTTCTTCGACCTTTCGGGGAAGGAAGTGATCAAATACAGCGACCTCAGGGAGCTGGAAAAGAGGCTCCGAGAAGTCTTCGGCGGCGACGACAGTGTAAAGGAAAGCCTGGTGGCAGCTGAGGAATATGCGACCGGAAATTCCAGTCGTGAAATAGCAGTGCAATTCATCGAACTCTTTAGCGAAATCTCAAAAACGCCTGAAATCAAGGCCGCAGGGGGCTGAGAAGCCTCAACACTAGTCGAATTCTCTGAGCGTTTGCTGAGGAGGGTGAGAGATGGTCAAGGATGTGGTTTTCGGGATGGAGTTCTTCGACGGCGGCAAGAAAGAGCCCTGGTCTTACCAGTCCTATAGTCTTGAGGAGCAATATCCCTTTTGCCAGATTGTGGCTGGAGCAATAAAGGCACGCTTTAACCCCAAAAGGGTTCTGGATGTCGGCTGCGCCAAGGGATTTCTGGTCAAGGCGTTCAACGATCTGGGGATGGAGGCATGGGGCATCGATGTAAGCGAGTACGCCCTATCGAGTGCCCCTGTCGACGTCCGCGCATATTTATACCGGGTAGACTTGAACCAAGATGTCCTGCCCTTCGGAGATCAGTATTTTGACTTCGTCACCTTCCTCGGAACCGTAGAATGCCTCCATGACCACAAGAATGCGCTTCGCGAGATAAGGCGGGTGTTGAAACCGGGGGGCGGTCTCTATCTGAGGACCACCTACAAGACTGACCCACGGGATACAATCCGAAAGAATATTCACAGCCGGGGCTTTTGGCTAAAGGAATTCCGCTGCTATGGGTTCAAGTTCGTGCCAGGGTGGTTGGATCCACTGACCAAGGAATGGGGCTATGGAACGCTGCTCTTTGCAAGGAGGTAAATGCCGGCGTGCAAGCCTCTAATTGGGGAAAAGAGCTTTGAACAGTTCGTGTTGTATCAAGCTTTGGATTTATGCTATAGTGATGCTGCAAATTGCATGCATAAGTTTTCATTATTAAGCGAGGCTGTCAAGGGACATCAGGGGGTTTTCAAAAATGCCAGCGTGGACCTTTGTCACCAATCATGCCCTGGTGCTCAGCTCTGTGGCCAAGCACCCACGGATAACGGCCCGGGAGCTTTCAGCAGTGATAGGCATCACTGAGAGGGCGGTGCGTAAGATCATCGCTGACCTCGAAGCTGAGGGCTACATCACCAAGAAGAGGGAGGGGCGACGAGTCAAGTACCGGGTTAACCCGGATCTATCGCTACGCCACGAGGCCCACCGGGATAAGGTGGTGGGTGGCCTGCTGGAAGTCCTCGGCTGGAAGAGACGGCAAAAGCGTGTGACTCCTAGGGCCCCGGCAGAAACCGCTGAGGTTTAATCTGCTCGAGCTTTCATCGGTTCAACCTCTTCTGGAAGATCAGCTTGCCATCGCCTGGGGCATAGAAGTCAGGGATGTGGCCAACCACCTCGTAGCCCTGCCGATGGTGGAAGCGCCTTGTCCTCTCATATTGGGGCCGGGAGGAGGTCTCAATAATGGCCAGCCTTCCCTGAGCCTCTTTGATCTTGGCCTCGGCGGAGCTGAGCAGGGCCGTGCCGATACCCTGGCCTTGCTCCTCTGGGGCGACGGCGAGCCAGTATATGTCCCAGGTTCCTTCAGTCATCGGGGTCGGCCCATAGCAAATATAGCCGACGATGGAGGAGTCGACCTCGGCCACAAGAACATGGTATCCCGAACCAAGGGGATCTCTCAGATAGCTATCAAGAACCTCTTCGGCCACGACCACCTCGGCTGGATTGAACTCGGGCGTGGACCTTAAGATTCGCATTATGGCTGATTTATGCCGGCTGTTCATAGGCCGGATTTGAGGCGTCAAAGCAGCCCCCCTCGAGAGCAAGCATTACGATTCTCTCGATAAACTGGTCATAGCTCATTCGGGCAGCCTGAGCTTGGCGTGCGGCGCCGGTGCCTGGGGATATGTCCGGGTTGGGGTTTACCTCTAGAACCCTGAGCCTGCCTTCGGCATCCAGGCGCATATCTACCCTGGCGTAACCCCGGCAGCCTAGCAGCCTGAAAACATCCAAGACGGTCTCAACGATGTGTTCCCGCATCTCAGCCCCTATTTCCGACGGGCAGATAACCTGGGTGTTTTGGAAATAGATGCTATCCGGCTCCCACTTGGCGGAGAAGGTGCAGATCCTGGGCATCATCGGCGGCAGCGTATACACAATCTCGGAGATGGGAAGCACAATGGGCTCTTCGTTGCCCAAGACTGTGGCATTAAACTCGCGGCCCTCCAGAAACTCCTCGACAAGCGCCTTCCCCCCGAATAGCTGGCTCACCCTTGTAACCTGCCTCTCTAGCGAGGTGGGATCATTTACCACACTGTCCGGCAACAGGCCATGGCTTGCATCTTCCCTACATGGTTTGACAATACAAGGATAGCTCAGGTGAAACGTGGATAGGGTTTCAGGGGTTAGCAACTGGCCCCGGGGCGTGCTAATACCCCAGGCCTCGAGAGCGACCTTAGCCCTGACCTTGTCCAGGGCCAAGGCCAGGACATGACCCGGGCAGCCGGTGTAGGGCAGGCCCAGCTCAGCCAGGATATCGGCTACGGCCGCCTCCGTCTCCGGCTGGCCATCAAAGCCCTCGAAAAGGTTGAACACCAGGTCCGCCTTCAGGCCCGCCAACACTTCCCTGACCTGGTTGAGAGGAGGACGCAGAGGTACTCGAACCACAGAATATCCTGACACGGCCAGGGCCTGGTGCACTGCTTCTACCTCATCGATGACGCCGAGCACTGCCTTACCTTCGCCCATATCACTATAGCGGTCCGGGATGGGCTCATTGTAGACAATGGCTATCTTCGGACGCATTGGGGATACCTCGCCAGGGCACTATCGAGGATGGCGGAGATGAGCGCCTCGTAGGTCAGGCCCATCTTTCCGGCTATGATGGGCAGATCGCTACTCTTGGGGCTGAGCCCGGGCAGGGGGTTTATCTCAAGGAAGTATGGCCTTCCCTCAGGGCTGAGCCTGAAGTCCAGCCGGGCGAAATCGCGGCAACCCAGAACATCGAAGGCCCTCAGGCTATAATCCGTGATCTCCCTTAGAATGCTGGCCTCAAGCCGGGGAGGGCATTCGTAGTCTACCAGGCGCTCCCAATCCCGTTTCACCTCCAGGGAATACACGAAGTTCTCCCCCCTTCTCTTGGGGAGAACGCGCATTATGCCCACAACCCTAGGTGGCGAGTTGCCCACTATCCCCACCGTGACCTCGTCTCCGGCAATGAACTCCTCCACCATCACCGGCTGCCGGTAGCGCTCGAGCAGCACTGTTGCCACCCCGGTCATTTGCTCGATGCTCTCGACCCTAGAACCGAGGCGTATGCCCTTGCTCGAG
>Ga0315296_10005359_pt1 | contig 10258 bp, 9 predicted proteins | sample YL17G14_18_MG_FD_203921 | JGI IMG/M metagenome (GOLD analysis project Ga0315296, IMG submission 203921) | Sediment microbial communities from Yellowstone Lake, YNP, Wyoming, USA - YL17G14_18 | ecosystem: Environmental > Aquatic > Freshwater > Lake > Sediment | place: USA: Wyoming | collected... | reverse complement strand
CCCCCCCTCCCTCACCCTCCCCCCTCGAGGGGGAGGGCAGGGGTGGGGGGGCGATTCCTCAGTCTTCAAGGAGGCCTCCTGGGATGAGGCATTTGATTACATTGCGAGGCGGTTGAAGAGTATAAAAGATAGCTATGGACCAGATTCTATAGGAGGTCTCGCTTCAGCAAGGTGCACAAATGAAGAAAATTTTCTATTTCAAAAGTTCATAAGGGCTGCTATAGGCACAAACAATGTTGACCATTGCGCACGCTATTGACACAGCGCAACAGTGGCCGGTCTGGCCACAGTGTTCGGCTCAGGTGCAATGACAAACTCTATACCAGAAGTTGAAAACCATGATGTCATCTTCGTAATCGGTTCAAATACAACCGAGACCCATCCAATAATTGGCTTAAAAATAAAAAAGGCTGTGAGAAAAGGTGCGGAGCTTATCGTTGCAGACCCGAGAAAAATTGACCTTGTAAGGTTTGCCCACACATGGCTGCAGCATAGACCGGGAACAGACGTAGCCCTTCTGAATTCTATTATGCATGTAATAGTAAAAGAAAATTTAATAGATAAAAAATTCATAGAGACATGGACAGAGGGATTTGAATCTTTTCAAGAAACACTCGAGGAATACACACCTGAAATAGGGGAAAAGATTACAGGAGTTCCTCAAGAAGATATTATTAAAGCAGCAATACTTTATGGAAATGCAGTACGACCTGGTATTTATTACACAATGGGCATTACACAACATACACACGGGACAGAAAACGTCTACGCAATAGCAAATCTTGCACTCATGACAGGGAATCTCGGAAGGGAAAGCACGGGAGTAAACCCTTTGAGGGGACAGAATAATGTCCAGGGTGCAACAGATATGGGCTGTATACCCGAGTTTTTTCCTGGATATCAGAAGGTAACGATACCAGGTATAAAAGAGAAGTTTGAGAAGAAATGGGGTGTGAGCCTCTCAGGTAATATAGGGCTTATGGCAACGGAAATGACCGATGCATCTCTTAAAGGAAACCTGAAGGCGTTATACATAATGGGTGAAAATCCTGTAATGAGCGACCCGGATATGAACCATACTATAAAGGCATTAATAAATTTAGATTTTCTTGTTGTGCAGGATATATTCATGACAGAGACAGCAGAGCTTGCAGATGTAGTACTGCCTGTTACATGTTTTGCAGAAAAAGATGGTACATTTACAAATACAGAGAGAAGGGTGCAGAGAGTAAAAAAGGCGGTAGAACCCCCTGGCGAGGTAAAAGAGGATTCATGGATAATCATAGAACTTGCAAAGAGACTTGGATATGAAATGAGATATAACTTCATTGAAGAGGCATTTCGTGAGGCTGGGAAGCTCTGGCCAGCAGTTGCCGGTATTACATACAGAAGAATAGAAAAGATGGGTCTTCAGTGGCCATGTCCAACACTCGATCACCCTGGGACTCCCTATCTCTTCAAAGGAGGGTTTCCCAGAGGTAAAGGTGCATTCAGTAACATCAAATACAGACCATCAGAAGAATTGCCTGATAATGAGTATCCTTTTTTGCTCTCGACAGGAAGACAGCTTTTTCAGTATCATACAGGTTCAATGACAAGAAAAATTAGTGCAATCAATAAAGTATCGCCCGAGGCTTATATCGAAATTCATCCTTCTGATGCAAAACAATTGTGTGTAAACGACAGTGACACAGTGAAGGTATCATCCCGGAGAGGTTCTATAGAGATCAAGGTACTCATCTCAGATAGGCCAGTAAAAGGCATGGTCTTTATACCATTCCATTTCAAAGAGGCCGCAGCAAATGTGCTTACAAATACTGCACTTGATCCAATCTGCAAGATACCTGAATTTAAAGTATGTGCGGTAAAGATAGAACGAATTAATAAAATACAAGGTTAAGGTTGAGGCTAAGGTTAAGAAAATCTCAACCTCAACCTTAACCTAACAAAAAAGGAGAGAGTATGGTTAAACCAGAAGTATTAAAAAAGCAGATTTTACTTGAAGACCTTGGCAGCGAAGAGCTAAAAAAAATAGCCGGTATTGTTAAAAAAATGTCCCTTAAAAAAGGAGAGTGCCTGTTCAAAGAAAAAGACGACACAAGGGGAATATATCTTCTTCATTCTGGAAAGATTGAAATCACAAGGGTAACCCCTGATGGCTGGAGACAGACCCTCGTTGTCTTAACAACAGGGCATTTCTTCGGAGAGTTGTCCATTTTTGAGAAGAGACAACACGTGGCAAGTGCTGTTGCAGTCGAAGACACAGACCTCTTCCTTATTCCAAAAAGTGCATTCGAAAAGTTGACTGAAGAAGATATGCCACTGGCATTTAATATTATCAAAAAAATTGCCATCGTAATGAGCAAAAATCTCAGGCGCATGACTGATAAATTCCTTAGTGCATTGATTAGCTACTGAAATAGTTGATAGCTAATAGCTGATAGTTGATAGTTGTCAGTTATTATTTATTGTTTTTCAGACTATGAGCTAAGAACTATGAACTAAAAAAAGGAGGTTAAGATGCCACTTGATCCCACAAAATATGCAGATTGGGAGATTGCAGAAGCAGCAGAAGCAAATATGAAAACCATTTACCAATTAGGAGAGGAGTTGGGTTTAGAAAAACATGAACTTCTTCCACATGGCCATTATGTTGCAAAGGTGGATTTTAAAAGTATTTTGAATCGCTTAAGCAAAAAACCTGATGGTAAATACATTAATGTAACGGCCATTACACCTACACCCCTTGGAGAAGGTAAGTCAACCACAACCATGGGATTGACACAAGGTCTTGGGAAGAGAGGTAAAAATGTTATTGCTGCCATACGGCAGCCTTCCGGGGGACCAACCATGAATATAAAAGGCTCTGCCGCAGGCGGTGGACTATCGCAGTGCATTCCTTTAACACCTTTTTCACTTGGACTTACAGGCGACATAAATGCCATCATGAATGCCCATAACCTTGCACTGGTAGCACTGACCTCAAGAATGCAGCACGAATTTAATTATCCTGATGAGCGACTTGCAAGGAAAAATTTAAAAAGGCTTAACATTGACCCTCGCAATGTAGAGATGAAATGGATAATGGATTTTTGTGCTCAGGCGCTCAGAAATATAATTATAGGTATTGGCGAAAAAACAGATGGGTTTATGATGAATTCCGGCTTTGCCATTGCCGTATCTTCAGAGGTAATGGCCATACTCGCAGTGTCAAAAGACCTTAAAGATATGAGAGACAGAATGGGCAGAATTGTCGTTGCCTATGATAAAAGCGGAAACCCCGTTTCAACCGAAGACCTCGAGGTTGCAGGAGCAATGACTGCATGGATGGTTGAAGCACTAAATCCAAACCTCATGCAGACTATCGAAGGACAACCTGTTTTTGTTCATGCCGGGCCATTTGCCAATATCGCCATCGGCCAGTCATCTATCATAGCTGACAGAGTCGGTCTTAAACTCGGTGATTATCATATAACAGAGTCGGGGTTTGGAGCAGATATTGGATTCGAAAAATTCTGGAATCTTAAATGCAGGTTCTCTGGCCTGAAACCGCATACTTCTGTTATTGTTGCAACAATAAGGGCGCTTAAATGTCATGGAGGCGCCCCTATCCCGGTTCCTGGAAGACGTATGCCTGAAGAATATAAGGGTGAAAACGTGGAATGGGTGGAAAAGGGTTGTGAAAATCTTATCCATCATATTAAAACAGTAAAGAGGGCCGGCATCAATCCTGTTGTCTGTATTAACTCCTTTTACACTGATACAGAAAATGAGATAAACACCGTAAGGCGACTTGCAGAGGCAGCAGGTGCCAGGGTTGCCCTTTCCAAACACTGGCAGTACGGTGGCGAAGGCGCATTAGAACTTGCTGACGCTGTAGTAGATGCATGCAATGATCCAAATGATTTTAAGTTTCTTTATGAACTCTCAACCCCACTTCGTCAGCGTATTGAAATGATAGCCACAGAAGTATATGGTGCTGACGGCGCTGAATACTCACCTGAAGCCTTATCAAAGGCAAAAAAGATGGAGGAAGACCCTGAGATTGCAAAACTCGGAACATGTATGGTTAAGACTCACCTGAGCCTTTCTGACAATCCAAATTTAAAGGGAGTTCCAAAAGGATGGAAGCTCTTTATCCGTAATATCCTCACATATAAGGGAGCAGGATTTGTTGTTCCTGTTGCAGGTGCAATCAAGTTAATGCCAGGAACTGCCTCTGACCCTGCTTATCGCCGTATTGATGTAGATATAGAAACAGGCAAGGTAAGGGGTCTGTTTTAAAAACTTAGATGATCACGATGCCCCTTAGCTGAAACCGGGGCATCAAATCCTAACCTTTTATTGTAATTTATCCAGTTTAAAAGCTATAATTTTTTATGGGAGCATACGAGGTTTTCAAACAACTTGCATATAATATTTGCACCCTGAATAAGGTAATTTGCGCTAAAATTGTTCCTCTAATTTTTCTTATACTTTTCTGTTCCCCTATTGCCTTTTCTGAAGAACCAAAAAGGAATGTGATGGTAATCACCTTGCATGGTGTCATAAATCCTGTGGCATCAGAATACATCGGAAAGAATATTAAAAAAGCAAATGAGAAAAAGGTTGAAGCACTTGTAATCGAGCTGGATACCCCTGGAGGACTGGACACTTCCATGAGAAATATTGTAAAAGACATCATTGGAAGTGAAGTTCCTGTTGTGGTCTTCGTCTCACCAAGTGGCAGCAGAGCAGCTTCTGCAGGTGTTTTTATCATGTTAGCAGCCAATGTTGCAGCCATGTCACCAGGTACAAATATTGGCGCAGCTCATCCGGTAGGCATTGGCGGAAAAATAGACAAAGTGATGGCTGAGAAGGCAACGAATGATGCAGCAGCTTATATAAAGTCTCTTGCTGAGAGGAGTGGCAGGAATGCGAAGTGGGCTGAAGATGCGGTCAGGAAAAGCATCTCAGCAACAGAGGGAGAGGCATTAAAAAAGAATGTTATAGACATCGTAAGCAAAGACCTGAATACCCTTCTTTCGGATATCGATGGAAGAAAGGTTCGGACTGTTATTGGTGAAAAGATTTTAAAGACAGCAAATGCCAATGTTATTAGGGAAGAAATGAGTATCAGGCATAAGATACTCAATCTCATCGCTGACCCGAATATCGCATATCTCCTTATGCTCCTTGGCTTTTACGGGCTTTTTTTTGAACTCACAAACCCTGGTTCGATCTTCCCAGGAGTAATGGGGGGTATCTGCCTTATACTTGCTTTTTATGCATTCCAGACACTTCCTGTCAATTATGCGGGACTTCTGCTGATTATCCTTGCGATTATTCTCTTTATCCTCGAGGTGAAGATTGTATCCCACGGCGTCCTTACAATTGGTGGGGTAATTGCTATGGTTATTGGTTCATTAATGCTCTTTGAGTCACCATCCCCATTCATAAAACTCTCACTTTACATTATCCTCCCTGCTGTTCTGGTAACTACCCTCTTCTTCACCTTGACAATCGGCCTTGCATTCAAGGCACACAGGAGAAAGCCTGTTACTGGCTCAGAGGGCCTCATAGGGATGGAGGGAATTGCAAATACAGATACAACGAAAGATGAAGGTATGGTATTATTACATGGTGAACGCTGGGCAGCATATTCTAATGTACCTATATCAAAGGGTGAAAAGATAATAGTTGAGGCTGTCTCAGGGTTGAAAGTAAAGGTAAAAAAACTTCAATAAATTTCTAAAAGGAGGTAAGTATGCCAACATTATCACCATCATTTATGGCTTTAATTTTAGTAATATTCCTGGTCGTCTATTTTCTCTCAAGTGCGATCAGGATCCTGAGAGAATATGAGAGAGGAGTTGTGTTCAGGCTCGGAAGAATTATACCTGTAAAGGGACCCGGACTTGTGATAATCTGGCCAATAATTGATAAACTTGTTAAGGTCAGCCTTCGCATTGTCGCAATGGATGTTCCTGCCCAAGATGTAATAACAAAGGACAATATTTCAGTTAAGGTGAATGCTGTAGTCTATTTCAGGGTAATTGACCCTACAAAGGCAATTACAGAAGTTGAGGATTTTTATTATGCAACTTCGCAGATAGCACAGACAACCCTCAGGAGTATCCTTGGCCAGAGTCAGCTCGATGACCTTCTTACCAAGAGAGAAGAGGTAAATGCCGAGCTTCAAAAGGTAATTGACTTCCAGACAGAGCCGTGGGGGGTAAAGGTATCAGTAGTTGAGGTGAAGAATGTTGACCTGCCAATAGAGATGCAGAGGGCAATAGCAAAACAGGCAGAGGCTGAGCGTGAAAGAAGGGCGAAGATCATCCATGCAGAGGGAGAGTTCCAGGCATCTCAGAAGCTTGCAGATGCAGCAAAGATTATAGCAACAGAAACTGGAGCACTTCAGCTCAGGTTTCTCCAGACACTCACAGAGATCGCTATGGAGAAAAACTCAACAATAATATTCCCTGTACCGATAGACCTGATTAAGCCATTCCTGGAAAAATCTGGAGAAGAAGAACATAAACGATAGAAAAACACTCAAAAAAGAAACGGAAAATCGTGAACATATGGAGGTTGAGGCTGAGACCTCTATAATAAACTCGCTATGGGGTCATGCATGGGGCTCTGCATGGATCAAGTTATTTCTCCTGCTCGCCTTCATTGTACTCATCGAAATCCTCTATGAGAGCGAACTCCTCCAGATCTTTTTAGATAAGCATAAACTTACAGAATTCCTCATATCTTTAGGTCCTTTCTCGTTCATCAGCTTCGTATTGTTACAGATTATCCAGGTCGTGGCAGCACCCATCCCCGGTGAGGTTACTGGCCTGGTGGGTGGGTATATCTACGGACCCTTTTTCGGCGTTATTTTTTCAACCATAGGACTCACATTAGGTTCCTTGTTAGCCTTTTCACTTTCAAGGATTTTTGGCAGGCCTTTTGTTAAAAAGTTTGTGAAAAAAGATACGATTGAGCGATATAATTATCTCTTAAGACACCCTAAAGGGGCTTTCCTCGTATTCCTTTTATTCCTTATACCTGGTTTTCCAAAGGACTACTTATGCTATATCTTGGGTATGGGACCTATGAGCTTAAAAGAATTTTTTATTATTAGTACTGCTGGCAGGTTTTCCGGGACAGTCCTCCTCACGCTTGGGGGCTCCTTTATCCGTAAACATCAATACCGTGAATTCTTCTTGCTTATAGGAATTGCCATAATTATCGTGTTAATTTGTATGGCCTACAGGGATAAAATCGAGAGGCTCCTTCAGAAATTATCACATACAAATAAGACGCCACCAGAAGACAAAAAATAAACAAACCAACAACAATTGCGAATTGCCCATTGTGAACTGCAGATGTGCCTTACATTTCAATTAGATTTTATCGTAAAAAAGAGGAATCATAACACTACCACTTTATCAATGCCGAGGCCCATGTAAGCCCACCCCCGAATGCCTCGAGTAAAATATAATCTCCATCTTTTACCTTTCCAGCTCTTACTGCCTCATCAAGGGCTATCGGGATTGATGCAGCAGATGTATTCCCATATCTGTCAATGTTTATATAGACTTTATCCATAGGTATACCAAGTCTTTCAGCAATTGCCTGTATGATGCGAAGATTCGCTTGATGTGGTATAAGAAGTGAAATCTGCGAGGGCTCTAATTTATTCTCCTTAAGAATCTTCACTGCAAGGTCTTCTAATTTTCTGACCGCGACCTTAAATATTTCATTTCCTTTCATTTTGATGAAATGGAGTCTCTTTTCGATAGAATCCTTAGAAGCAGGGGTCCTTGATCCCCCTCCCGGCATATGTAAAAGATCCCACATACTCCCATCAGAATGGATATGCATAGAAATTATACCTCTGTCTTCCTCTGTTGGTTCAATGATTGCTGCACCTGCACCATCACCAAACAGGATACATGTCGTTCTATCATCCCAGTCTGTAATCTTCGAAAGCACCTCTGTGCCGACTACAAGGATTCTTTTATGAATACCTGATTTTATAAAACTATCTGCAACATAGAGCCCATAAAGAAATCCTGAACAGGCTGCATTTATATCAAATGCCGTTGCCTTTTTCGCCCCGAGTTTATCCTGAAGAATGCAGGCAGTCGACGGAAAAGGCATATCACCTGTGACTGTGGTAACAATAATGAGGTTCAGATCTTCTGGATTAAGGTCAGCACCCTTTAATGCTTTTTTTGCTGCCTCATATGCAAGGTCTGATGCTGCCTGACTTTCATCAGCTATTCTCCGCTCTTTTATACCTGTCCTTTCGATAATCCATTCATCTGAAGTCTCAATCATTTTTTCAAGATCAATATTTGCGAGGACCTTTTCTGGAACATACGACCCTGTAGATACAATCCTACTTCTTCGCAATTTTTTCTCCCTCGCTTTTCTCTATTTCGTTTGCAATGACCTCATATACCTTCTTCTCTGAAAAATCTGCTGCAACCCTCAGAGCATTTTTTATTGCCTTTGCAGTTGATCTTCCATGGCTTATTATACATGTACCATTTATGCCGAGGAGTGGTGCTCCACCGTACTCATCATAGTCTGTTTTCTTTTTAAAATTTCTCAAGGCAGGTTTCATAAAAAGGTATCCAATCCTTCCCACTGCAATGTCAACGATCTCCCGTTTAAGCATCTTAATGATTGCATCTGCAAGCCCCTCACTGGTTTTCAGTACCACATTCCCTGTAAATCCGTCACACACAATCACATCAGCATTTCCAGTAAATATATCCTTTCCGTCAATATTACCTGTAAAATGTATATTCGCTTGTTTGAGAAGTTTGAATGCTTCTTTGGTAAGTTCATTTCCTTTCGTGTCTTCTTCTCCGATACTAAGAAGTGCAACCTTCGGTTCAGGCCTTTGAAGGATCGAACTGCAGTAAGTACTTCCCATTAATGCAAACTGAAGGAGGTTTTCAGGTTTGCAGTAGAGATTTGCACCTGCATCGATAAGAACAACCGGGGCTTTAAGGGTAGGCATTATCGCTGCGATTGCCGGTCTGTCAACATTATGAGAGGCCCTGAGGAGCAGGAGCGCTGTTGCCATTACTACACCTGAGTGTCCAGCGCTCACAAAGGCATCTGCCCCACCATCTTTCACGAGTTCAAGTCCCTTTCTTATTGACGAATCCTTCTTTTTCCTGATTGCAATAGAGGGAGACTCATCCATCTTGACAACTTGTGAGGCGTGCTTTACTGATATCCGGTGATGAGGGTATTTCTTACTATCAAGTTCTCTTTTTATTAACGGCTCTTCACCAACAAGAATAATATCTATGTCCTCAAAGTCACTTACTGTCTCGATAGCACCCTCAACATTTACTTCAGGGGCATAATCACCCCCCATTGCGTCAAGGGCAATTCTCATGCTTCTTTTTCAACTACTTCGAGAACCTTCCGGCCGTTGTATGACCCACAACTATGACACACCCTATGTGAAGCTTTCATTTCATTGCAATCAGGACATACACTCAGGTTAGGAAGACTCCCTTTCCAATTGGCCCTCCGTTTATCCCGTCTTGACCTTGTATGCCTATGTGTAGGATTTGCCAATGTATACTCCTTTCATTCCTTAATGAGCTTTTTTAATTCCATGAATCTGGAATCTCTATTTATTGCATTGCAGCCACAATCGCCAGCATTGAGGTCTGCCCCGCATTTCAGACATATTCCTTTGCACAGTTCATTACAGAGGGGCTTCATAGGAAAATTGAGCATTATTTGCTCCTCGATAAGATCAAAGAGATCCAGTGTCTCCCCGGAATAAAACCCCATATCAAGTTCCTCGACTCTCAGTGCGTGCTTCTCTTCTCCTCTGAGTTCTTCAGCAGGATGATACACCACATCAACCGGAACAGATACTTCACTCCTGAAATCTTTCACACATCTGCTACACTGGAGATCTATATCAGCCATCAGTTTACCTCTTACAATAATCTCAGCGCCCATCTTCAGTATCTTTAACTGTCCTCTGACAGGTAAAGAAAGGTCATCAGATTTGATTGTCTCTTTTATATCAAAATCAAGCCCTTCTACAGGTATTTCTGAAATTAATACTTTCATTTGAAAAATATGAAAAAAGAGTTTAATTATAAATTTTGAGGTGTATTTTTGTCAAGGTTGTGAGATCTCCCGAAAAATAGAGATAGACTTTGGCATACCTTTTGTCATGCCTTTTTGAATCAATTTTTTAATTCCAATTACGGGTTATTTCTGCTAAATCTGCACTAAG
>Ga0315296_10005356_pt1 | contig 10261 bp, 21 predicted proteins | sample YL17G14_18_MG_FD_203921 | JGI IMG/M metagenome (GOLD analysis project Ga0315296, IMG submission 203921) | Sediment microbial communities from Yellowstone Lake, YNP, Wyoming, USA - YL17G14_18 | ecosystem: Environmental > Aquatic > Freshwater > Lake > Sediment | place: USA: Wyoming | collected... | reverse complement strand
AGCGGCTATAAACCGCAGTTTTTTGTCAGAACCGCCGATGTTACCGGTGATGTTACCCTTCCGGAAGGAATTGAAATGGTTATGCCCGGTGACAATGCCAAGATGAAAGTAAAACTGATTCAGACAGTAGCCATGGAAGAAGGGTTGAGATTTGCTATTCGAGAAGGTGGTAGCACGGTTGGTGCCGGAGTTATCACTAAAATTTTAGCATGAACCCCGATTAAATCGGGGAGATTTGCTCTTTATGGCAGTTCAAAGACTTCGAGTCAAGCTTAAAAGCTACGACCACCGCGTCATTGATGAAGCGGTCGGCAAGATATTGGATTCGGTACTTGCCACCGGAGCTAAAGTTTCAGGACCGATTCCTCTTCCGACCAAAAGAAGCGTAATGGCTATCAAAGAATCCCCTTTTGTCAATAAAAACGCCCAGGAACATTTTGAAATTTTAGTGCATAAAAGGTTAATTGATATTCTTGATCCTTCCGGCCGCACCATCGACGCCCTTTCCAACCTCGACCTCCCGGCCGGCGTCTCGATAGAAATCAAAATGTAAACTTCAGAATTAAACTCCATGCTTGTTTAATCTAAACTCTTTTGGTATAATTTGCGCATCGTGAAGGTGATCGGTCTCGAATCACTATAGGGGTTTGCAGGAAGTGCCGATATAGGGCGCCTCCGGGCGCCTTTTTTAGTGCGCAAAAACATGCTTAATACAATTCTTGGTTCCAAAGGAAAAATGAGCCAGACCTTTGTCGAAGGATTTCGAATTCCGACAACGAAGATCCTGGCCGGGCCTTGCGTGGTTACGCAGGTTAAAACTCAAAAGAAAGACGGTTATTGGGCGGTTCAGCTCGGATTTGGAACCCGCAAGGCAAAAAATACTTCAAAACCTCTCCAGGGACACCTCAAGAAAAATCGTTCCGTTTCCGGAAACGGTAAAAATTACCCCAGATATTTAAGAGAAGTCAGATTAGATAAAGAACTGGAAGTCAAGGTCGGAGACCTGATAAAAGCCTCTGACCTTTTTAAAGTTGGGGATATTATTAGTGTAACTGGGGTATCCAAAGGTAAAGGTTTTGCCGGGGTGGTTAAGCGTTGGCATTTTGCCGGAGGTCCGAAAACGCATGGACAGAGTGACCGACAGCGAGCGCCGGGATCAATCGGGGGAACAACTACGCCCGGCCGGGTTTATAAAGGTAAGAAAATGGCTGGTCGGATGGGAGGCGATACAGTTACAGTTAAAAATTTGCATATCATTTCGATAAATCCCGAAGAGAGTGAACTGATTGTTTTAGGCCCGGTTCCGGGCCGGGATGGTTCTTTGGTTATTGTCAAAAAAATCTCCTCGGGTAGTTTGGCCGATTTGGAACGCGAGCACGAGACGGCACCAAAAGTAGAGCAGATAGAAGAAGTAAAACAGGTGGAAAAAGAAACAGCAAAACAACCATGATCAAAGCGGAAACATATTCAATAAAAGGAACAAAGTTAGCCCCGACTTCCTTGCCCAAGGAATTTAATGGAAAGGTCAACTTGCCGCTTTTGGCCCAGGCGATTCGCGTTTATGAGGAAAGAGGACATATCGGTTTGGCCAAAACCAAAACTCGCGCCGAGATAAACCGGACGAAGAAGAAATGGTATAAACAAAAAGGAACCGGCGGGGCCAGGCACGGAGCCCGAAGCGCCCCGATTTTCGTCGGAGGCGGGGTAGCCCATGGTCCCAAACCCTTAAGAAGAGAACTAAAATTACCCGACAAAGTAAAGAAAATGGCTCTTTCGGTTGCTCTTTCTCTTAAAGTAAAAGAAAAACAAATAATCATTGTTGATGGGTTGGCAAAAATTACCAAGACGGCTGAAGTAGTGGCTTTACTGAAAAAATTTAAAGGAACAAAAAGATTTACTTTTGTCCTAAGCGAAGGAAATTTAGCTTGTAAGCGGTATCTGAGAAATCTTAAAAATATCCAAATCATTCAAAACAAGAATTTAAACGCCTATCATGTATTTTTTGGAGGGACGTTGGTTTTTGATAAAGCCATATTTGTGAAAAGATGAGAATTAAACCGATATTGACCGAAAAAAGTTTAAATTTGGCTAAAGCCGGCAGATATTCTTTTTGGGTGGATAAAGATTTAATCAAACCGCAGATTCGTAAAGTGATTGAAACCCTTTTTGGGGTTCATGTCACCTCAATCAAAACGATTAACTATAAGGGTGGAACGAAAACCAATTTAAGAAGAATGAAAATAAAAATTGCCGCAAGAAAAAAAACGATGGTTACCCTTAAAGAAGGAGAGAAAATTGATTTATTTGAAGTCAAGAAAGGTAAATAACAGGATGAGAAGACTAAAAAGGCTTTTGCCGAAAAATTCAGGAAGAAGCGGAGGAAAAATAACCGTTCGTCATCAAGGCGGACGGGCAAAACGGTTTTTGCGGGAAATCGAGTTTAACCGGAGCAAGGATGATGTTTGGGGTAAGGTTGAAGCAATCGAGTATGATCCCAATAGAAGCGCCGATATTGCCCGAATTTTATATGATGATGGGGAAAGGACTTATATTTTGGCACCCTTGGGTTTAACAATCGGACAAAAAATTATCAGTTCCCAGGCAGCCCCGATTGAGGTTGGTAATGCCCTGCCTTTGAGTAAAATTCCCATCGGAACCACTGTTCACAATCTCGAAATCAGGCCGGGCAAGGGCGGGCAGCTGGTAAAAAGTGCCGGAGGAGCGGCTACGATTCAAGGGAAAGAAGGAAATTGGGTTTTGGTTAAACTCCCCTCCGGCGAGGTTAAAAGGTTTAATCCAAAATGTTTGGCGACGATCGGCCAGGTTGGGAGAATTGAATCGGGAAAAGTAAACTTAAAAACGGCAGGGAGAAAAAGAAGAATGGGAATAAGGCCGACGGTGCGGGGTGTGGCCATGCACCCTCATGCCCATCCGCACGGAGGCGGCGAGGGCCGAAGTCATATCGGCATGAAGTTCCAAAAAACCGTTTATGGAAAGAAAGCCGTTGGCCGAACCCGAAATCGAAAAAAATATTCGAACGCAATGATTATTGAAAGAAGAAAGAAAGGAAAACACTAATCATGAGCCGCAGTTCCAAAAAAGGACCGTATGTTGATGAACGCCTGACAAAAAAGGTAAACTCCGGCATGGGGACAAAAGAGACTCCGGTTAAAACCTGGTCAAGAGATTGTCAGATCCCGCCGGAATTTGTCGGGAAATATTTTCAGGTTCATAACGGTCGGATTTTTATCGATGTTTTTATAACCGAAGATATGGTCGGGCACCGTTTGGGTGAGTTTGCCTTGACTAGAACTTTTCGAGGACACGGAGAAATCGTAAAGAGAATCTTAGAGAAAACATGATATGGATATAAAAGCCGAACAAAAATATTTATTGATGTCGCCGAAAAAGGTGAGGGTTGTTGTTGGCATGATAAAGAAACTTAAACCCGGCCAAGCGATTGAAGTCTTACCTTTGGTAGGGAAAAGAGCTGCCGAACCTTTGGCCAAAGTCATTAAATCGGCGATTGCCTCGGCAACGCAAAAAGGGATTAGCGAGAAGGATTTAATCTTTAAGGAAATTCAAATCGGGGAAGGTCCGAGATTGAAACGGGGACGGCCGGTTTCCCGAGGGCAATGGCACCCTATCAAAAAGCGAATGAGCCATATTAAAATCGTGTTAACGACCAAACCTGAAATAAAGGTCAATGTTCAAAACAAGAAAGGAGAAAAACGTGGGACAGAAAGTTAATCCGATCGGAATAAGAATAGGGACGTATCTGCCTTGGAAATCACGCTGGTTTTCGGATGATGCCAATTACAAAAACTTTTTGATTGAAGATGTCAAAATCAGGCGTGCTTTGCTTAAAAGGCTGAAACTGGCCGGAGTTACAGATATTGAAATTGAGAGATTGCCCAAAAGTATGGTGATTTCGATTACCGTTTCCCGGCCGGGTGTTGTTATCGGTCGCGGTGGAACGGGAATTGAAGAAGTTAAAAAGTTTATCGTAGAAACGATTAAAGAAGTACGGAAAGTTCCTCTCAGCGATTTAAAGATTGATCTCAAAGTTAATGAATTGAAAAATCCCGAGCTTTCGGCTCACTTGGTTGCCGAAAGAGTGGTTGCCGAGCTTGAAAGACGGATGCCGCATCGGCGGGTAGTTTCCAGAACTATGGAGCGGGTCATGGCCTCGGGAGCAAAGGGAATAAAAATTGTTTTAAGCGGTAGAATCCAGGGAGCGGAAATTTCCAGAGTAGAAAAATATCACTTGGGTTCGGTGCCGACACAGACTTTAAGGGAAAATATTGATTACGCTCAGATGCCGGCTCTCTTGAAGCGCGGCTATGTCGGTGTTAAAGTCTGGATACACAAGGAAGAGTGATTATGTTGCAACCAAAAAGAAGAAAATTTGCAAAAGATTTTAGAGGCAGAAGAAAAGGAGTAGCCTTACGCGGGTCGAGTTTGGCTTTTGGAGAATTCGGACTGAAAGCCTTAGAAGTTGCTTGGGTTTCCGGGCAACAGCTCGAAGCGGCCCGGCGGGCGATTACCCATGCTTTAAAGCGCGGAGGAAGAGTTTGGATTCGGGTTTTTCCGGACAAGCCGATAAGCGCCCGGCCAGCCGGAAAACGGATGGGCGGCGGTAAAGGAGATATTGACCGCTATGTCGCCGTTGTCAAACCCGGGAAAATCCTTTTTGAGGTTGCGGGAGCAACCGAGGCATCCGTGAGAAACGCTTTTGCCAGAGCCGCCGCAAAATTGCCGATTAAAACAAGAGTGATTACTAAGGAGGAACGGGGATGAAAAGAAAAGACTTTATTACCCTAAAGACAAGAAAGGCTGAGGAATTGGCAAAAATCGTTTCCGAAAAGAAGCGTGATTTAGAATTGCTTTTGGTGAAAGTTTCCTCGGGTGGAGAAAAAAATCTTAAAAAAGGAAAAAATCTCAAGAAAGAAATTGCCCAAATATTGACTCTTATAAAAGAAAAGGAGATTGGTGCATGAAAGTATTTACTGGTAAAGTTATTTCAACCAAAATGCAAAAAACTGCAACCGTGGCGGTTGAGCGGGTGGTGGTTCACCCGCTTTATAAAAAACGATTGAAAAAAATTGAAAAATACCATGTTCATGACGAGACTGGAGTCAAGGTTGGACAGCAAGTTAAATTTACCGCATCCAAGCCTTTTTCTAAACTGAAAAAGTGGAAAATTATGAATTCGCCCAAAGGAGGTCGTAATGATACAACTTAGAACAATGTTTGCGCCGGCCGATAATTCCGGAGCCAAAAGGCTCATGGTAATCGGAATATCAACCAAAATCGGAAAAAAAGCGACAATTGGTGATGTTATCCTTTGTGTCGTTAAAGGGGCGGATCCAACCGGGGTGGTGACCGATCACGAAAAAGTTAAAGTTTTGATCGTTCGGACAAAAAAGGAAGTTCGGCGAAAGGACGGGACTTATGTCCGGTTTGACGATAATGCCGGAGTGGTAATTGATAAGCAAGGTTTGCCCAGGGGGACGAGAATTTTAGGACCGATTGCCCGGGAAATAAAGGAAATCGGTTACAATAAAATTGCCTCACTGGCAAGGGAGGTTGTATGAAAATCAAAGTTGGAGACACAATTAAGGTTACGGCCGGAAAAGACAAGGGCCGGGAGGGAAAAATTGAAAGGGTCTTTCCCAAAAAAGGGACGGTAATGATTCCCGGAATAAATGTGTACAAAAAGCACATCAAAGGCTCAGCGATGCAGAAAGGACAAAAGGGAGGCATTTATGATATTCCCCGACCTCTTATGCTGGCGAAACTGGCCTTGATCTGTCCCAAGTGTAAAAAAATAACCAGAGTCGGTTTTAAGTTGGAAGGTAAAGAAAAATTAAGAATTTGTCGAAAGTGTAAAAGAGAAATTGACAGTAAATAAATTATTAATTATGGAAACTAAAGCAAAACCAAGACTGCAGGAAAGATACGAAAATGAAATAGTTCCGGTATTGGTTAAAGAAATGGCAATAAAAAACAAAATGGCAGTCCCTCGGATCTTGAAAGTGGTTATTAATACGGGTATCGGCAAGGAAGGGAAAAACAAAGAAGCAATTGAGTCTTTGAAAAAAGAAATTGCCATGATTTGCGGACAGTCTCCGGCGATAAAACCGGCCAAGATTTCCGTTGCCAGTTTCAATATCAGAGCGGGAATGCCGGTTGGGCTGGCGGTTACTTTAAGGAAAGAAAAGATGTATTCGTTCTTAGATAGGCTTTTTTCCGTTGTTCTTCCCCGCTTGAGGGATTTTCGGGGAGTATCGAAAAAAAGCTTTGATCAAAGCGGGAACTACACTCTTGGGATTACCGAACACACGGTTTTTCCGGAAATTGATTTGGCCAAAAGCAGTCCGCACGGCTTAGAAATAACCATCGTGACCAGTTCCAAAGATCCGGTCAAATCGGAAAAACTTTTGACGCTTTTAGGCATGCCTTTTGAGAGAAAAAAGGAGAAATAAGATGGCAACAACCGCAAAAGAAGTAAGAGAAAAAAAGAAGTTAAAATATAAGGTTCAGTACCGAAACCGCTGCCGCTTGTGTGGCAGGCCAAGAGGGTATTTAAGGAAATTTGGCTTGTGTCGGCTGTGTTTTCGGGAACTTGCCCTTAAAGGAGAAATTCCCGGGGTCAAAAAAGCCAGCTGGTAAAATGATAATTTTAAATTTATGTTAACTTATCCAATTGGTGATTTTTTAGTAAGAATAAAAAATGCCGCTTTAGCCGGGAACCATGAAGCGGAGGCTATCGCCACGAAACAAAAAGTCGCGGTGGCGAAAGCATTAAAAGGGGCCGGTTTTCTTGAAGATATTTCCATAAAAGAAAAAATCTTGACTATAAAGCTTGCCTTTTGGCATAAAAAACCGGTTTTGATTGATTTGAAACTGGTTTCAAAACCGGGAAGAAGGATTTACCTGGGAGTAAAAGAAATCGCGTCCAAGAAAGGCCCGTCGGTTTTTTTAATTTCTACCTCCAAGGGAATCTTTTTATCCAAAGAAGCCCTAAAGATGGGCTTGGGAGGGGAGGTTATTGCCGAGGTATGGTAAACACCGAAGCGAAAGAAAAAATATGAGTAAAATCGGAAAATTGCCAATTAGTCTGCCGGAGGGAGTTACGGCCGAAATTTCGGGCAAAGTTTTTGTGGCCGAAGGTCCCAAGGGAAAATTAACCAGGCAAATTCCGAGGGAGATTGAAATTAATCTTAAGGATGGAATAATAACCCTAACTGTCAGAAGAAATACCCCTTCGCTTTCGGCTCTGTACGGCACGACCCGGGCTTTGGTGGCCAATATGATTAAAGGCGTTGCCCAAGGGTGGATTAAACAGTTGGAGCTGGTCGGGGCAGGTTATAAAGCCGAAGTATCCGGAAAGACTTTAACTTTAAATGTCGGTTTTTCTCATCCGGTAAAAATTGAGGCTCCGGAAAATGTCGGTTTTAAGGTGGAAAAAACGATTATTACGGTTGAGGGGATTGATAAAGAAATTGTTGGCGAAGCCGCCGCCAAGATACGGGCGGTTAAGCCCCCGGAGCCGTATCAGGGGAAGGGAATTAGATATAAAGATGAGCAGATTAGAAGAAAAGCCGGAAAGGCGGCCAAAACAGTCGGAGCGCCGGCGTAAAGTATAAATAATTATGGGGAAGCAACAAATCAAGCAAAGAAAGGCCAGAGTCAGGGTAAAAATTTTAGGAAGAGAATCCCGTCCCAGACTGTCGGTTTTTAGGTCCAATCGTTTTATTTACGGGCAGATTATTGACGATAAAAAAGGCAAAACCCTGGTATCCTTTTCCGGCAAGGGAAAGGCCAAAACCAAGGTGGCCTTTATGGTCGGCGAAAAATTGGCTAAATTGGCCCTGGCGAAAAAAATCAAAAGTGTTGTTTTTGATCGAGGCAGTTACCGGTACCACGGACGAGTTAAAGCTTTGGCCGAAGGAGCCAGGAAAGGAGGGCTAGAATTTTAATGGGAAGGTATGCAATGAATCGTATTTATGACAATCAGCCTGAGAAAGAATTTGAGGAAACGGTTGTCCAGATAAACCGGATTTCCAAAAAAACGAAAGGCGGAAACCAAATTAGATTTTCGGCCCTGGTGGTGGTCGGCGATAAAAAAGGCCGGGTTGGGGTGGGTATTGCGAAAGCTACCGATGTCAGAAGTGCGATCAGAAAGGCGATTGAAAAAGCTAAAAGAAAAATTGTCGTAATTACTCTGGCGGGAACGACGATTCCCTGTTCTGTACGGGAGAAATTTTCGGCAGCCAAGGTTTTGCTTAAACCGGCTCCGGCAGGAAGCGGTATTATTGCCGGCGGCGCAATGCGTATGGTTTTGGAAGCAGCCGGGGTAAGGGACGCGGTAGGAAAAATTCTGGGAACCAAGAATAAAATTTCCAACATTTATGCAACCTTAAAAGCTTTACAAAAAATATCTCAGATAACAGAAAGGAGAAAAAAATAAAATGAATATTAATTTACCCAAAGTTGTAGCCAAGAGTAGAAAAAGAATCGGCCGCGGTTACGGAAGCGGAAAAGGGGGTCATACCGTTGGACGTGGACAAAAGGGACAAAAAGCCAGAGGAAAAATCGGTCTTCTTTTTGAAGGCGTTAAAGTTAAAAAGTCTTTGCTTAAAAGACTGCCGTTTCGAAGAGGCAAAGGCAAGTTTAAGGCCGGGAAAAAACCAATGGTTATTAATCTTTCGGTTCTTAATTTGTTGCCTTCAGGATCGGTTGTGGACGTAGCTCTTTTGGTTAAACATGGGATTGTTGACAAGGATGATGCCGAGAAATACGGTGTAAAAATTCTGGGAGACGGACAAATAACGAAAAAACTGACCATTAAATTGCCGATGTCAAAATCAGCCAGGAAAAAAGTTGAAAAAAATGCTTAACTCGATTGCCCAATTTTTTGCCAAAGTAATAAAATCCCCGGAGATTCGAAAAAAGATTGTCATTACGGCTATTATTCTAATTGTTTTCCGCCTGACTGCTCATATCCCAGCGGCTGGGATAAACCGCGATTCGTTACGGGCGCTTTTTTTCGGCAGCCCGCTTTTGTCGCTTTTGGATGTTTTTTCGGGGGGAACCTTGGCCAATTTTTCGATTATGGCTTTGGGCTTAAACCCTTATATTAATGCCTCGATTATCTTTCAGCTTTTGGCTTACGTTGTTCCCAAGCTTGAAGCTTTATCGAAAGAAGGCGAATACGGTCAGGAAAAAATAAACCAATACACGAAACTATTGACGGTCCCTTTGGCGGCTCTCCAGGGCTTTGGTATGTATTCGCTTTTAATGTCGCAGAAAGTCATTTCTTCCCTTTCTCCCCTGGCTATTTTGTCTTTGGTTTTAACCATGACGGCAGGAACTGTTTTTGCCGTTTGGTTGGGTGATCTTATTTCGGAGTATGGTTTGAAAAACGGCGTTTCTTTTCTTATTTTTACCGGAATTGTCTCCCGACTTCCTGTTGCTTTAACACAATCGGCCACAACCGTGCAAACGCAAGATTTTTTAAAAGTGATTATTTTTCTGGGAATAGCCCTGGCTATCATTGGGTTAATCATTTTTATGAACGAAGCCGTCAGAAAAATTCCAATCCAATACTCCCGACGAACGGGAAGAATGGCTGTCTCTCCGATTTCCAGCTATCTCCCTTTGAGACTTAATCAGGCCGGTGTTATTCCGATTATTTTTGCCGTTTCTTTGGTCCTTATGCCGTCTTTAATCAGTCAATTTTTACGGGGTTCCGCCAATGTTCAGATTGCCAGGTTGGCCTCGGGGATCGGACAAATCTTTAATCCGCAATCGTTAATATACAACCTGGTTTATTTTATTTTGGTTTTCGGCTTTACCTATTTTTACACGGCGGTGGTTTTTAATCCGGATAAAATATCGGAGAATTTGCAAAAAGGCGGAGGTTTTATTCCCGGAATCAGGCCGGGGAGTCAGACGTCAGGCTATTTATCCTTCGTTCTTTCGCGAATTACTCTGGTTGGCGGTATCTTTTTGGGCTTAATTGCGATTTTGCCCTCCTTTTTCCAAAAAACGATCGGTGTGGCTAATTTGGCCATTGGCGGAACGGGGATTTTAATTGTGGTTTCGGTGGTTTTGGAAGTGGCCAGAGAACTTGAAGGTGAATTGGCAATGCGGAAATACGAAACTTTTATAAGGTAATGAATATTCTTATATTGGGTCCGCAAGGATCGGGCAAGGGAACGCAAGCCAAGCTTTTGGCCGAGAAATTCGGTTT
>Ga0315296_10005355_pt1 | contig 10262 bp, 8 predicted proteins | sample YL17G14_18_MG_FD_203921 | JGI IMG/M metagenome (GOLD analysis project Ga0315296, IMG submission 203921) | Sediment microbial communities from Yellowstone Lake, YNP, Wyoming, USA - YL17G14_18 | ecosystem: Environmental > Aquatic > Freshwater > Lake > Sediment | place: USA: Wyoming | collected... | reverse complement strand
CGAAGATATTTTCCAGGAAACCTGGCTGACCGTCATTAGGCAGATACATACACTCAGACATCTCGAGACATTTCCAACATGGCTATATCGCGTCGCACGCAATAAGGTCTATCAACAATTAAGGACGAAAAATAGATTCTCTCAGCTTGATGAAAACACCGCTATTATAAATGAAAACCACGATGATGTCTTCTGCGCAGAAGATGCGGCAAAAATCCACAAATGCCTTAAAAAATTGATGCCCGAACACAGAGAGGTCTTAATGCTGCGCTTTCTAGAGCAAATGTCATACGAACAGATATCGCGGGTAATTAACTGCAGCTTGGGTACTGTCAAATCAAGAATTCATTACGCCAAACTTGCCCTCAAGAGAGAATTGGAGAGATGAAAATGGCAAAAGAAAATGATATAAAAGAAGAGCTTCTCAAACAAATGGACAGCGAATCTCACGAGAAGGCTGAGACTCACGCAAGCTCGCTCGATGAAATTATCGCCAAGGACAGAGCTCGAATAAAGAGACTGAAATGGGCTACCGTGATTAGCTGGGTGTTGGTAGCTTTCTGTTTGATACCCGCCGCCTTCTTAGAGCATGCCAGACGGTCTGCTGCTGTCATCCCCAGCGAGCTTGTTGTCCTGAGCACCTTGGCGGTAGCATTGCGGGCGCTACTGTTGATCGCCGTTATTCTCACGATCTCACTCTACATTAGGTCGAGGACATTGACCATACACCAGATCCAGGCCAGATTGGCCAACATTGAAGAACTGCTGAAAAAGATGTCCCAGGACAAACAACCGCCGGATAAAACTTGACGCCCCATACCTTACGTAATAGACTGCCAGGAGTCCCTTCTTGAGGGAAAATGGAAACATCGGGTATGAGGTGTTCTATGAATCGGCGAGAGTTTCTAAGGCTGACGGCAGCAGGTGCAGCGGCATTTGCGCTGCCGCGAGCCGGTTTCTCGGCTAAGTCAACAAAAGATAGGCCAAATGTCCTTTTTATCGCTATCGATGATTTGAATGACTGGATCGGCTGCCTGGGCGGCCATCCCGATGTAAAAACGCCCAACCTCGACCGCCTGGCGCAAAAAGGTGTGCTTTTTACCAACGCGCACTGCTCGGCACCGGCCTGCAATCCGTCGCGCGCCAGTCTGATGACGGGCATTTTGCCGGCAACATCGGGCGTTTATCACAATCCGCAGCCCTGGCGAAAATCGCCCGTGCTGGCAGATGCTGTCACCATCCCACAGCACTTTATAGCTCACGGCTACCGCGTGACAGGAGCGGGCAAAATATACCACGGCGCTTTTCCCGATCCGCCTTCCTGGCACGAATATTTCCCGTCGCAACAAAATAATAAGCCCGACGACCCCCTGCCGCCGAATCGCCCCCTAAACGGCATTCCAAAAACCGACCAATTCGATTGGGGCCCGGTGGATGTGCCCGATGAGCAAATGGGCGATTGGAAGGTCGCCGATTGGGTGATAGAACAACTTGGCAAAGAATACGACCGGCCATTCTTCCTCGGCTGCGGATTTTTCCGACCGCACCTACCCTGGTACGTGCCGTCCAAGTATTTTGAGACGTATCCTGTCGATAAAGTGACATTGCCGAACGTCAATGAGAATGACCTGGATGATGTCCCGCCCATAGGCCGAACATTTGCCAAGCCGCAAGGCGACCACAAAAAAGTCATCGAGTACAACCAGTGGCGAAAAGCCGTGCAAGGCTACCTGGCATCTATCAGCTTCGTGGATGCCTGCGTGGGACGGGTGATTGATGCGTTTGACAAAAGTCCGCACGTGGATAATACAGTGATCGTACTTTGGAGCGACCACGGCTGGCACCTGGGCGAAAAACTGCACTGGCGTAAATTCGCCCTCTGGGAAGAAGCAACCCACAACGTCTTTATGGTCGTCGCTCCCGGTGTCACGCAGCCCGGCCAGCGCTGCTCGCGGCCTGTTAGTATGCTCGATATCTATCCGACACTCATCGAGCTTTGCAATCTGGCTGCGAAAAAGGAGCTTCAGGGCAAAAGTCTGCTGCCGTTGCTAAAGAACACCAAGGCAGAATGGCAGCGCCCAGCCCTAACCACGCACGGGCGGAATAATCACTCCGTGCGATCCGAGAAATGGCGGTACATCCGATATAGTGACGGCACGGAAGAGCTTTACGACCACGAAAAGGACGACCTGGAGTGGCATAATCTTGCCGGCGACCCGAAATACGCCGAGGTAAAGAAAGACCTGGCCAAATGGCTGCCCGAGACCAACGCCCCGGATGTACCACAGGCTGAGGCCAAGAGGAAAAGCTCGGCCAGAAAAGATCAGCGCAAAACTTGAGAAAAGGCCGCCCGCGGACTCCGCGTGAGGGTTCCCGCCGGGCGGGGTCCCAAACGCGGGGCTTTAGCCTCGGCACCTGTGGCCGAGGCAACCCCCGCCACAGCCCCGTCGAACGATGCGGGGGTTAATCTCGCGGTTTCATCGCAGGTTAATGCGCAGCGAGGTGTCTCTCTCACTCGATGAGGTAGTGACTTCATGTATGCCTTATGGTATCTGCGCCTGCCGACTTTCTCAGGAATTTGGTCTTTCATTCTTGCCGCTTCAGTGCCGGGCCTGGGCTGGAACATATATACCTCAACAAAATCAAAATTCACCTCGTCAAGCAGACGTAGTGTATCCTGGAATTCGTCCTCTGTCTCGCCCGGGAAGCCTACCATAATCTGAGTGCGTATTTGTAACGCCGGGAACTGGCTTTTTAAGGTAAGAATTGCCTGCTTAAAGTCCTCTATTCGATAACCTCTTCTCATCAGCTCCAGGATCCGATCACTGCCCGATTGCGCCGCCGAGCTAAGGTACGGAATCTTGCCGCTTCCGAGAATCTGCTGGAGTTCAGGCATCATCTCAATCAGAAACTTCGGCTGGATATTTCGAAGCCTAATTGTGTAATCGCCCGGAATCTCCACCATCTGTCTAAGCAAGTCAGCTAAGGTGACGCCCTGATCTCTGCCGTATGCTCCCACGTCGGTTCCAAGCAGTGCAAACTCGGTGTAATCCATTGCCAGGCCTTGCTCAAACTCCTCGATGACCCTGTCAATAGGTTTGCTTCTAAGCCTTCCACGCGAGATCCTGACTGCACAGTAAGAACAGGCGTTCAGACAGCCGGTCGATACTTTGATGCAGAAACTGCCTGGTCTAAAGACGTTGATTGTCTGTTCGAGACGGCTGTAATAGGATGCTGTCAGCCTTTCTTTTATCGACATAAGGCTTGTAACCTTTCTTAAGTTCGGAATGCGCCGCCTCTGGATGGATGCGATGTCTGTCCGGGGCGCCAACTGGTTAGCGTAAGCATCCTCTGGACTTGTTTGTGTTTCGATAAATTCGGTAAGCCGCTCCAGATCATGCTCGAAAGTGAAACCATGGTGCACCTGTCTTAGACGGGACATATTAATTTTAGGCAGACACCCGCACACGACAAGCTCAGCAAATGGCTGCTTGTTAGCCTGTATGAATCTTATTATTTTTATTGAATCCTCCTGGGAGCTTTCGGTAAGTCCGCAGGCGTTGAAAACAATAACGTCGGCATCCTGGTAGTTGTCTGTGAGGATGTGGCTATTGTCACTCAAGAATGTTTGCATCCTGGCGCAATCAATGCGGTTCTCCGGGCATCCATTCGTGATGACGCATACTTTCTTGCTGCGGATTTGCTTAATGCAGGTGTTTTGCTCAAATCCGGTGACATTTCTTTCTTGGCAGTCGGCCTCTAATAGAATCATTTTACGCCCCCCCCCGCCTCGTCCCTCGTCCATCGTCCTTGGTGAGGCGATGGATGACCGAGTATGGACGAAGTTAATGTTTGTTACCAAGTTGCTGCGCCTGGATGAAAAGTCAAAACACACGAATTCAAAAAGGCAGCTATCTCCGCTTGTGAATGTTTATCAGTGTTTCTGAACCGCCCCCATTTGGACGTATTATATGGTTTTTTACAGTTCAAATCAAGGAAAAAATGGTAAAAATATCAGCTTTGGCGTATTTTCAAAGTTTCTGCTACTATTCGAGGACCTTATCGGACAGTTTTGGTTTCTGCCCTTGTAAACATAGCGGCTATAAGATGTGCTTGTCGTTCCGCAGACCGCGGTTGCTTGACGCTTCTTTACGTCATTGCCAGCCGACGAATCTATTTTTGCGCGTCATTGCGGGGCCTGAAAGGCCGTGGCAATCTTTCTTTATGAATCGCAAACTTGTGGTGAGCAAACCATGCACTGAGCAAAGCCTGCGGTGAGCGAAGTCGAACCGTCGAAGTGCCGAACCGTTGAAAATCGATCAGCGCTTCCTGCGTTAACCTGTGAATAACAAGTTGAAAAGCTTTATGTCTGCATATCTGACTACCTGTCCTATCCGCTGACCTAATCACCACATCGGGTTCACAACGGGTGATCCTCCGGCGTTTCCATATAGCTCCCAGGCCGCTCTTGCAGCAGCTTATACACGGCAATAAAATCCGTGTTTAGTCGGCCATTATTAGAAACTACCGTGTGTTTAAGCAAACCTAAAGCATGTTCATCTGTAAGATTCCCACCGAAGGTCGAATCGAATGGAGGTCTAAAATCCAAGACAGAATAGATGAAGTTGGCGAGCATGTCAACATTGGGCAGTTTTTCAACAATTTTTTGATGTACATTATCACTTAGCTCAGGATGGCTTAGCTTTGATATCTCAACTAAAGCAGATTTCCTGTCGTACCCTCGCTCAAGGAGAGATTTGAATTCGATTTCGCACTTATTCCACGACTTTACTCCTAAAACAGAACGTTTGAGAATATGAAAAGAATTATAGAAAACAAATGCACTGATTAAGAGAATGAAAAGAATGATGTATCCCATAATCATCCTTCCTTTCTTGCTTTGTTGATAAGTTGATTGGTGTGTTGACTGGCTATACTACCTGTTCTTATCCATCGGACAATCCAGATTAAGAATAGCACCGGTGAGGACAACGAGAGTATTAGAAACATCCAGATAAGCCATATTACGGTCCAGATACAAAGAAGAATCAGTTTGCCCATAAATGATGTTCCTCCAGAATAGTTCTCTGCTTTAGGATAATATCGGCTATTGCCGAAGACCGCCTTATCTGAATGACCCTTGGCAACCAGATATTTGACTACCTGCCTGTAGTTTCTCGTTTAAGGCGTCCAGCAGCGTCCAGTTAATCCAGTACGCTATACGCTGTATAAAAAAATCAGTCTTTCCTGCCTAAGATAACCGAACCTAAGCTGGGCAGGAAACGAGTCCAAAGACGTTATTTGATGTAATATCCTGAGGTCCCCCGTAGCTTCTGCACCCATATTTTGCCGTCTTTCTCAAATTCAACTTTGTCTGGATGTATCTTGTCAACCTTGAAACCGTTTGCCATGTCGCCCTCGTGTAAGATTTGTCCCTCGAACACTATTGAGGATTGACCATTTTGAGCAGAGCAGATTGCACTTATCAGTCCTGGGCCTCCTTGTAGTTTTATTTCAGTGCTTTCCTTTAATCGCCGTTTTCCGGCGTACACATTTTCTCTCAGATTGTTCACATACCGTTCCAATTCTGCTAAGTAACCTTCCTTTTTTCGCTTCAGGTTCTCAAACTCCGAACGAATAGCCTCTTTGGAATTTCTTATCTGTCTCACTTCTGAGTCGTATCGGCCCCCTGGGTCACCTGCTACGAAGGTATGGGTGGTGCCCGAAAAGTAACTATCTGTCCATGTATACCCATGGGTGCTCGCATAGCCGCCTCCTGTGGCGTGGGTATGCGCTAATCCGTAGCTGTTGCCAATTGAGTAACCGCTTGTATGCGATATTATGTTCTGCATGTTCTGGCAAAATCGACCCCAAGCCACCTTCTCCTCATCATCAAGGCGTTGGAGCATTTCCTGGGCCCACTCCTGCAAGATAATGAGATTATTTAGATACCAATTTTCAATTTTCTGCCGCTCCTCCACCGCATATTTGTCTACATTTTTTAGTTCGATGTCCCACTTTTCAACTTGTTGCTGCTCCTGTTGTTTCAGAAACTTCTCATAGTCACTGGTTAGCACAGGCGTATCTTTCTCTGAAGAAGCCGACAGAGCTTCTGGAGAATCTGTTTTGAAGAACCTGAGGAAAATTGTCAACATTAGAATAAGAAGAAAAACCCAAACAAGAAGCCATCCAAGCTGTTGCTTGATTTCGCCTGCGGCATTTCCTAGATGAGCTAGAGGATTACTTTCTGTATTCCTGCCTCTTAGCCGAAGTAGTGTTTCCCATAAACCTCTCCGTCTCGCCTCGGCTTCGATGACACGCCGTACCGAAGGTGGAAGTTCGTCCCAGCCGCTCGCCGTAGCTTCTATAACAAGCGGACTTATTTCTGTCTCTCTCCACGCTCGATCTATGTTGTCAATAGCTTTTCCTGATTTATGGATTTCTCGTTCCATAGGATTCTCCTCTCGAAGACAGGATAATATTTCTGCCCTGATACATATCGTCCAAAAACAGGCTCAAATGGAGTACAAACTTAGTTATTTAGGACAAATCAATTGCCGATAAAATAAATGTATCTTTTGAATTTACATGTACGCAATTGAGGGGGTTTTTAAAACATGGCGAGGAGAATCAGCATAAAAGATATAGGTAAACTCTTGGAGTTATTTCAGCACCTGGAAAACTTGCTTAACCCAGAGTTACCAGAAAAAAACAAGGAATTATTCGAAAAATGCCTAAAGCAAGCTAAGAAAGATTTTATAGAGGAACTAAAAAACCATGAGTCCCGGTTATCACCAGCAAGAACTCCTCCACGAAGAGCCAGCAAAGAAGAGGAGAAAGAATTTCAAAAGGCTTTCCAACATAATACAACTAAAATCGCTGAGAAAAAATACCGTCAGATGGACTCGAATTATGATCAAACAATATTGCAGATAGAAAAAAAGAGAACAAAATTAATAAAAGGAATAGATCATCTTTTATATTCCCTCAGGGAGTCAATAATGGAGTTTGACCGTGCGCATGGAACCTTATTAGAAGCAGACTGGCAGAAAATAAGGGACTTTTTACCAATTATTGATATTGATCACCCAAATTTCCAATTTTATGTACAAAACGCTATTGATGCTTTAGAAGCAATAAAGTGTAAAGTTAAACAGCAACAGCCAGGAGTCGGACAAAGGATAGAAGGTTGGCTCTGGACGTTGTACGAAAAGACCCTAAAGGTTATCTTCGATGCAGTTCTGGAAAGAATGTGCCCTAAGTGAAAAGGGTTTGTTAGTCGTTGATAAATCGTGAATAGATTGCTTCGGCTCGACAGGTCGGGCCTCGCAATGACAAGGTAATGGATTCCTGCTTTCGCAGGAATGACAACCTTTCGCGGGAATGACGAGCGACGGGGCACGAGTCATTCATCCTTCGCAGTAGCCCCCGAAAAGTCGGGGCTGCTACGGAGAATGGACGATTCACGCTTCAAGTACCGCTGGGCCCAGATGGCAAGGGCGGAACCAGCCACCAAGACCAGGCCGAAAAATAGCTGAAACCCAGTCAACGTTTCGCCAAAGACGATGTGGGAAATCGCAAAAACGGCAAATGGCTGCGCCAAAACTACCAGAGCAGGAACTGTCGCTCCAATACGTTTTATGGCCGTGTAATAAAAAACGTGAGATAGTGCTATACTTGCGACGGCGGAAATCACCACACAAGCCCACGGCCAAGCAGGCATCTTTAGGCAATCGCTTAATCTGCCAAACATCAGCCCAAGCGCAGAAAGCCCTATCACCGTATAAATACTTATCACCGAAAAGCCGCTGCGAGAGTCGATGTCCCTAAAAGCTATCTTGACCGAAAGCGTGTACGCCGCCCACATAAGCGATGTCACCAAGCCAATGATAACGCCCATCCTGGTCCCACGTGCGGCGAAGTCTTGCTTAAAGTAGACAACGCCGATCACGCCGACCATAGAAAGAATCAGGCCGCCCCAGAAATATCTGCTGCGAGCCAGCGACCTCTCATCGGCAAAAAATATCAGCGAGAAAGCGGCGATCCAAATGACTGAGGATTTGTTGAGCAGGACCATAAAGGCGGGATCGATATAATAAAATGCCGCCGCCCACAAACTCTGGAAGGCAATATTGGCCCCGCTGGGCAAAAGTGCCCTTCGCCAGACATTTGTCTCGATACGCTTTGTCTTCAGGCCGAACAATAGAAACGGCAGCCAAAACAGGCAGGCCACAGAGTACCGCAGCACATTCTGCGTCCACAGATCGACATGGCCGGTCAGATATTTTATGAAATTCGGCCCCAGCGACCAGAGTACCAGCGACCCCAGACAAGCAAACGTAGCGGGGACGTCGAATCTTTTAATGGTCGGGCCTCCTGTCACCGTGCTGCTCCAAATCCTCAAGAAGAGTTGTTGTCGCAATGTCCCGCAAAGCACCTACTCAAGCATTTGCATAACAATCTTGGCAACCTCCCGGCGAGCTTTCTTCTCGGCCAACGGTTCGGCCAGTTTGACCAGCTCCCCGCTGATTTGAGCTAAACTGTCCCTGTCCTCCACCAGGCGCTCAATGCTCTGCACAATTGGGTCAATAGATGTGAAGTACGGCATAAATTCGGGCACTAATTCCTTGCCTGCCAGAATATTGACCAGAGACAGATATTTTGTCTTTACCAGCCATCGCCCTACCAGGTGCCATAAGGCTCTGCTGGATTGGTACATTATTACCATTGGGCAACCCGCCGCCGCCACCTGCAATGTTGCACTGCCGCTTGCCACAAGCGCAAAATCCGCCATTTTAGCGGTAGAAACTACCGACCCGACCGTGTAATCACATTCAAAACCAGCGATTTGTCGCGTCTTTAGTACCTCCTCTCGCTCGTCATCCACTGCGACCGTGACGAACGTTGCACCGGCATGTTTTTCCTTTATGCGTAGTGCAATCTGCTGCATCGGCTCCCAGAGCGAGTCGATCTCAGCGGCTCTCGAGCCGGGCATAATCGCCAACCTTAAGCTCTTGGGCTCAAAAGATTTGCAGTCTCTTCTGTACCGGCTGAAGCCGCCGGGCAGATCGTCAAGCAGAGGGTTGCCAACAAAGACGGAGTCAATGCCCCTTTGGCGGAACCAATTTTCTTCGAAAGGCAGTATACAGCAGAGTTTATCGCAATATCTTTGCATTTTGCGAATCCGCCAGCCGGCCCAGGCCCAGAGCTGCGGAGCCACGTAAAAAAGCGTCTTAGCGCCCGCTTTTTTGGCCACTTTTGCGATGTGAAAGTTGAAGGACGGCGAATCGCAGACGATGACCAGATCGACCTTATTGCTTTTCAGAAAACGACTTATGCGCCTTATCAGCCCGTAATAATAGCCGATCCGACTGAATGCCTTGTATATCATCGTGGCCCTGCCGGCAGTATCTTCCAGCAGTTTACAGCCGGCTGCCGCCATTTTCGGCCCGCCCACACCAAAGAACTCGATGTCGTAAGTGCTCTGCTGCAAAGCACTTATCAAACCCGCACAATGGGCGTCGGCGCTCGGCTCGGCAGCGCTAATAAAAATGCGATATGTTTTGGCTTTGCCGGGCATAGACATTAAAGTGCATTTGTTAACAAGAATTGCGCAAAACAGCAACGAGATATTGGCAGAATTCGCAAATCAGAAGACAGAGGATGGCGGATTCATTCTCGACTTGATTCATCGTCTTTTAGGGGTTGGCAGCGAGTTCAGTTTTGGACACCTGGTTTTTAAGACTTTCGGACAAAATTTTTATAAGTCCTTATGGCACAAGAGTATAAATGCAAAAAAGCGACCTTTCAAAAATTGTCAAAAATGCGCAGAAATTTACAGAAATGTGCGCGTTTTGAGCAAAAATTAACAAAAAATGCGCACTTTTTGGCAAAAAAGTTTTTGGACATTTTCGGTTGTCGACCTCCGCTTTATTTTTTGGCCATTTTCCCTCTTGACAGCAGCCTTAATTTGTGTACTAAGTGCACGAGGACGGATAGCAGACGACAGAGGGTAGACCACAAAGGCCACAGGGTTCCGGATACCCGGTCATAGATACGAGATGCGCAAAACGCTATACCGGCTTGTGGGTACAGCGATGCCGACGGCACTTTTCTACTGAATTCGGGAAAAAATAAAAAAGTGGAAAAATATACAGTTTCCACGAATTGACAACAAGAAATAAAGGTCGATAATCTCAGGTTAATCGTTTTGGTGTGCGGGCAAAACGTAGTGATTTTGCTTTTTGAAGGAGGGTCATCAT
>Ga0315296_10005354_pt1 | contig 10264 bp, 22 predicted proteins | sample YL17G14_18_MG_FD_203921 | JGI IMG/M metagenome (GOLD analysis project Ga0315296, IMG submission 203921) | Sediment microbial communities from Yellowstone Lake, YNP, Wyoming, USA - YL17G14_18 | ecosystem: Environmental > Aquatic > Freshwater > Lake > Sediment | place: USA: Wyoming | collected... | reverse complement strand
CACCGAGAGTTGCGGCCATAGCATAACCATACCTTGACACGAAGAAGACGAGACCTTGGTTCATTTCTGCATTGTGCCAATCATGAAATTGCATTTCACTCGGCATGTATCCATATACCCATGTCGCGGTCAAATCCACGGATATGCCAGCTACAGACAAAACAATGGCGAGAGCCAAAGCTTTCTTTAGGTTGTCCATAGGCGATTCATCCCTTATTGTATCGCTCAGCGCGTTGTTCGACTAGACGGACGACCTCAACATCGTTAAGAAACATGATTACGGACATAGGACTAAGAGACGCTATTGGAATCAACGCAAATTCTGGGCCCCAAAATGCCCATAATGCTGCAATGGGAAGCCCCATAAAGATGACTAATCCAATGGTTTCTGCGCCCCAATATCCAAGGTATCGTACCATGATTCTCTGAAGTGGATTTTGCTCAGAGATTTCTTTTGGATATCTGGCAATGAGCTTCCAGCCTCGTGCATTTACAATCATATTTAGTGCTTTGAAGAACAGCCCACAACCCGCCAATACTCCGACCCATAGAAGCCCAAGTTTGTAGGTGCTAAGCAAGATGAACAAAGGGAGCATAGTTGCGACTGATAGTGGTATTGCCCAGGAAGATAGCTTAGTCAAGGCAATTCATCTCCTCATGTATCGCCATCTCTTTCTGGATAGCATGTATGGGAAACGTGAAGAGAATAGACAAACTGACAATATAGAGTGTTAGAAGCGCTCCTTGAATCACGTAGACGACCAATAGGGGTTGGCTCAATGATGATGATAGGTAATAGGCAACTCGAGGCAGGTCACTCGCTGCGCTTTGGTCTTGAGAAGCATTCAAGATAAGCCATGACAGTGGAAATGCAAGAAGGAATGGATGTTTCAGTTTGATGGTTAAGACAAGACAGATATTTCCCACGACTATCGTTACGAGATAGGGTGCCAGTAGTATCCATACATTGTTAAGTGGGCTACTCAACGAGCTTACCACTACACTACCCGCTAGGAAGTCCCAGTGAATTGCTTCTATTTTCAATCCGATCCACATAGCCGCAAGAACATGAGCGCCCTCATGCGCATAGGTGAATAAGAGTAAACCCACCATGAATGATGCACAGCAACTGACCAGTTGTCGGGTATGTATTCGAGCGAGCTTGAAGGCGATATATGTGCTAATGAATCGCCTTTGTCTTTCAGTCATTGACCTTCCCTCTCTGGTCTAGTCCTCTTTGAAGGGGCCGTATCCATGCCAAGAAGACGCTTACCGAGGTGATCAAAATGACCACCCACCTCAGTACCTCTGGGGCGCTCGTCGTCCACCACCACTCTGGCCACGATTCGAAGGGGACTTGAAGAACGGTCCCGACTAGGATGAGTGGTAGCCCTGGGAAGACGGCTAGGCGTGTGAGTAGTATCCTTCTATTCAACTGCCCTCACCTTTTCCGATTAACTAGGAGAACCGTCTTGTCTGCAAGTATGCGAGCAACAAGCGTTTTTCTTGGCTGTATGCGTTCAATCAAACACTCCTCTTTCTTCTCAGCTTTGCCTCGCAATATCCCCCGATTTCGCAGAAGGTGAAGTAACTCATGCGTCATGAGCCAGCCTCGAGATCTTGGATTCATGGCTTTCCATGCTTTTCTAGAGGTTGCTATTGCAGCGATTCCTAATCGATCAGTCGTCGCGAAGGCTATCATCCGTTCCGAGCGCCCCAGACAACGATGTTGGCGTAAACCTTTCTCGATCCCACCCCAAACATCAGAATCCCACACATGAATCGGAATCGTCAACGAAAAGACTTCGAGTGGTATTCGCTTATGAGCGATACATTTGGCCTTGAATCGCCTATGCAAGCAATCCATCCCTTCTGGCATTCTCAACAAGCATGTAGCGCCCATTGCCGCAATAGATCTTATCTTGGTACGCTAGGCTTGACAGCCGACGGCCAACTTTGCTCGCAATCTGGGCATTCGAAGGGTCTGGCCCGAGCCATTCTATCCAAATAGGTAGTTCGTGGAGATGCCCTCGGATGAAGCGACCTAATCCATCCTGTGGAATAAACGGGACTTTCTGAAGCAAGACTAGAAGTTCAGCAGTTTTCTGCCGTTCTGTCTGAGCAGTCATGATGCATCACGCGCCTTTGCCAAGGCAACACAATCCACGCGCTTAGGTTCGCGATGCTCATGGTAGGGGTCCTTCTTCTTACCACATGTACAATGGTTCTGAATAGGTTCTGTGATGTCGTGTTCTATGTCACAGTACTGTACTCTGCATTTCTCGGTTTTTGCTGGGATTCGAACCCATCGTAAATTGAACTGTTCAATCCACCGTGCGCTACAATTGATGCAACCTATGATGCGCCCACCGATGCCTTGGTCATCCATCTTGTCAGGTTCCATCTCGAAGACATGGTCACAGGCGATACAATTCGTGTTCAATTGCCCTCACGTTTTTCCTTCTCTTCGCAAGCGCGACAGTCCAACCGCTGATTTGGAAAGAAACCGTGCAGATAATCGCAATTATATTGTCCGCAATCACGGCATTTGAAGAGGTAGATATCCGTCGCCCCACTGAAATGTAAGGTGTCGGTTCCAGCTTTGATGGCCCCGAATATGCGGATTCGGAGCCGTTCCAGAGAACTGACTGCACTATGTGGCATTCTCAGAGGATAATATTCGCCAGCATTCATTTCAGGGTAAGCTTCGAAAGCTGGCTGATGACTCATTAGCCTTTCACCCTTGCTCTCTCAAAGCGATACATCTGTCATTGAATCGCTCAGCCATGTGTCTTCACTCTTGTGGATATGGTTCTAAGTGCCGTTCCCCTCTTCAGAATTTTGATCACTTGGTCTAAACACTCATTGTGCCCTCGTGAGTATGATGGGTCTGCTGCGTCTATCACCCACCCCACTTGGGCTTCAATGTTCTCGATATAGCCATTAGCCAATTTCTCCGTGGATTTGCGGATAGCCCAACGCCCATGACCAAGGGCTATCGAAACGATCTCTTTGAGGCTCAAAAGCCGTTTATTCTGTATTGAATCGCTCAAGTGATTAGCTCTCCTTCGCTCTGATTCGACCCTGCGCTGTGATCTTGTAGATTGTGCCCGCAGGCCCTATGCCATCCATTTTTGATAGGTCGGTTCCGCCAGAGACATAGCCAGCGAGTCCTTTGAAGACGAACTCATGGCCTCCGAGTTTGCGCATGTGCCATCTGACTCGCTTTAGCCATCCGTGTTCTAGGCACGGCTTCACATACCCTTGGTACAAGCGTTCATTTGTCAAATCATCAAGAAACGGTATCGCTTGGCGCAGTTCAGGGATTGTCACACCCCTCTTTCTGCGTGTTGCGACTCGGAGAATCTTTTCGTATATCGGCAAATTCTTCATTCTTGGGCGCTTACGGACAGGCGATTCATCTTGGATTGTATCGCTCATTGTTTTCCCCTCGCATACATGTTCCATGTTTGCAGATATTCACGGAATTTGCATTTTGCAGTTCGGCATGTTCTTACCATGCGCCCCTTCTCGACTACGCAGCCGCACTCAAGCTTCGCTTCAGTCATTTAGGTAGCTCCCTTTAGGTCGGTCTCCTTGGCATTGGGCAGTAGCACTTGGCATGTTCCAGATATCTTGCCGAGTTTCTCCTCGAACTTCGTGACGGGTCCACTTGGTACGACTTCGGTTTGATGCCAATGTGTTGCAAGGTCCTTCCTGAGGGATCTGACTTCACGCTCTAGTTGGGTCACACGCTCCTCAAGACTCATGCCTTGAGCGCCTTCCTTCTTCGTTGCCGTCATCTCAAGTCGCCTCCTCTAAGCGTTTTTTGAGTAAGTAATCGTTGAGTACTTCCGTCAGAAGTGCTCCAGTTGTGACTTTTTGGATCTTGACACGAGCCCCAAAGTGGTTCCAAGTTTCCTCATCGACATCCTTCACATTGATCGTCTTTTGCTTCTTGCCCAACGATCTGTCACTGGTCTGCTAAGGAGGCTTAACCCGCTAATAAGGCCAACAGTCGGTTTTCGACATAGAACCTTTTAGGCAATTCAATGGTAGATGTATCGCCTAGGAAGATTGCTTGAAATGAGAACGAAGTGTGAGAGAGGACGCAAAAAGCACAAGTGGGTTTCCGTGAAGTTTGAGGACCAACCAGCACTTGTTCAAGAACGCTTTGCGTTATCGCGAGAGAAATATCCTGCATTGTACCGTTGCAAGTTCTGCGGATCTTACGAGGCTAGAAGCTTCTAGAGTGGGGCACACAAAGAGGCTGCTTGACACATGATCAACGCTAAGACACCTGCGGAAATCTTCAATTGGCTCATCGATGAGTCAGACCACTATCGGCGTATCTTCGCAACCAGACTTCTACACTTCAAGTATGATTACGTTGTCACATGAGTCAAGGAGACTGCTTGAGATGAGTGAGAGAAAGGACTACGGATACTTCACAACACCTTGGTGCGGTATGCCAATCTATGACTTGGACACTTTGAAACTCGTCAAGAAAGCTCTCAAGATTGTTTTTGAAAAAGATCAAGGAGGATGCTTGAGCATGAGTTGGCACTATTGCACTTGCGGAACGGGCAACTTCAACGATTTGGAAGAGAGCATGGATGGCTGGTTGTATCATAGACCTTGTGGAGGAAGAATGCGTTACTCTGGTCTCCACTCACGGAGAGCCGTACAAGAGACGAATTGCTCATGATTCGTGCTAAGATCATTTTCGAAAACTTCGCCATTCGAGAGGACAAAGGATTCAAGGACTTCCGTGACTACACAGCGTTGTTTCGGTGGATGAACAGACAGGGAAGTCGATGGACTGTCGAATTCTTGACACCAAAGGGTAGACGAATTATCGGAACCGACTTGATTCTTAGAAGGAAGGCTAGGAGAGGGCGGTGAGAAAAGTGAGGACGAAAGGTTCAGTAGAGAGTAGTCCTCGTGTTTTCTTATGCGACTACGGGAGTTGCGAGAAAACTCATATAGTGTTCGTGGTGACGGACAAACGGCGAACAATGAAAGAGGTCAAGCGTTTCTGTAGCCTTGACCACATGATGAGATATAGTTGGTAGCCCTGTTTTGCCTTGGGTGAGCACCGAGACATGAATGTTCTAGTAGCTTGCGAGTTCTCAGGAATTGTTCGAGAAGCATTCCGTACTAGAGGGCACGAAGCTTGGAGTTGCGACCTGCTACCAGCTGAGGGCAGCAATGAGTATCACTATCGCAGTGATGTACGCCTCATACTCCATGGCAACTTTCCGCTACAACTTGGCTTGAAGCACAGACTACCAAGAGATTGGGATTTGATGATCGCTCATCCGCCTTGTACATATCTTGCGGTGAGTGGAGCGCGTTGGTTCAAAGATCGACCGAAGGAGCAAGAGTTAGCCCTCAAGTTTGTGCGTACACTCATGAATGCAGATGTGCCAAGGATAGCCTTAGAGAACCCAATTGGAGTCATCTCGACTAAGATTCGCAAACCTGACCAGATCGTTCAGCCGTGGCAGTTCGGTCATGGCGAGGTAAAGGCTACTTGCCTATGGTTGAAGCATTTGCCTTTACTTAAGCCAACTAAGGTGGTAGAAGGTCGCAAACCAAGAGTCCATTTTGAGAGTCCAAGCCCAGATCGTTGGAAGAATCGTAGTCGCACATACCAAGGCATCGCGGATGCAATGGCTGAACAGTGGGGCATACTTGGATAAGTATTAAGTACCTAGAGAGCAGTACAGCACATGTCGTGATGCTGTTGCCACGAAGACGCTTCCATCGTGTTCCCTCTATTCGTTCTCCTAGTGCGCCAATTCGGGTAATGTACAACTCGCATGGGGGCTGGTCAACGCTTGGCAAGATTAGGGCGGAAGAAGAGGAACGAGAAAACTATTTCCCAAAGGTGAACTTGCCACCTAGTACTCCTGCGATATGGGTCTGCCAAACGCGAGAACTGGCACTGCGTTACCTAGCCCTCGCTGAAAGATGGGATGACATCGCAGCGGGTAGACTAACATCGGAGGACAAGGAACTACTAAGTGAAATCCAAGAGATTCCTGTCTATCCGAATGACAGAATTGTCCATGACGATGGAGATGAAGGCTACCTGTTAGTTAGGCCACATTGAAGGGTCTCAACAGGCACCGTCTAGTGAGGGCGATACAAGCGGCATTGTACTGCCTTTAGTTCTCGGCTAGACCTCATTAGGAAAAGCTTATACTCACCGCTAGCCCAATGGCTTTACAACGGAAAACGCTAGGGTCTTGGCAACTTTTGCGTTCCCGTTCAAAGGACTAGGCCATCTGCTACAGTCCGTTTCTTTCTGCTATTCACCTATTTCTAGCCTTCTATGACAAGTCAAATATAGCGACTACCACCATTCTCTACTCGGAATCCGTCATGCCAAGACAAAGACAGTTTCATCGTGGTGACGATGGGCCTTACAGGGCTACTGGTGATCGGTCACGTAGCCCAACGGAGATACGAGAGAATTTAGCCGACTATGGCCGATTGACGGATTACGGACCTAGAGAACAAGAGGAATGGTTTGGCAAGTACACCCGTTTCTGGACACCGATTCCGAGCGGCGATAAAGTAAGGATCTATCGAGCAACGGAGGGCGATGAGATCAGAGTTGGGGATTATGTGACGCAGAGTCGAATGTATGCCCAAGAGCATCTTTCATCAGTTCTTGGCGGAAGGGGTCGCGTGCTCGCCATGATGGTTAAGAAGAGCCAGCTTTCTCCTGTGAACCAAAACGAGTTCTGGCTGTTGCCGCCAAAATAGTTGCGCTGAGAGACTAGCTTGAGAGCGATACAATCTGAGGTTCTGCCCCTTCTTTCTGCTTCTTGAGTATTTCTAGGCTTCTATAGCGGCTTCCATAGCAAGTTAGATATAGTCAAGTCGCCTAATTCTTGGTGATCACAGATGCCGAGGCACAGGCGTTTCTTCAATGTGAACAGGCTCATCAAGTATAATCCGAGTGGATTGAATGCCCCTCCCCACTTCGACTACAGGCGAGTGTCTGGGGGATTCTATGCTGATGAGGGGCCACCGAAAATACTAGCGTACGACAAGTACAACAACTACTATATCGCTTGGTGGGGCGGACACGGCATCCATGCTTTCTCAGTTGAAAGTGGTACGGAGAGATCATTCTGGAATGTTCATTCAGCTAAGGATGAGCCAACTGTGACTGAAGTCAAAGCAAGCATACGAAAACGCATGATGGCTAACGACTATCCGTGAGGTAAGGGTCCATGCCAAGACCAAGAAAGTTCCACACTGATCCAGACGACGCTACAATGCCGATGCCTCATCTTCGAGAGCGTTTCATCAATCTCTACCGAAAAGTGTACGGCTCCAATGTCGGGCTTAGTGATGCTGAGATCATGCGAATGAACCGTAAAGAATTGCGGAGAAACATCCATAGTTTAGAGATGATGTTAGACGCCCATGAAGAACGTGTTGAGCGTGCTAGGCAAGCAATGCAAGCGCAAATAGACAGGATGAGCCCTGCCGAATTTGAAGCGTTTAGACGAGACAACGACTAGCAAACTCAAAGGCTATTCAATCTGAGTTCAACCGCCTAGGACAATGTTTATAGGCCAATAGACGCATTTGGTGCATGTGGACGCGCCTATGGTGCCCTCAATTAGACCTAACATCCAGATTCCAAGGGACTTATGGGCTGAAGTCAAGCGGGAAGCAACTCAAGAAGGAACGACTGTAGGCAAAGTCATGGAACGAATCTTGCGAGGACATTATGTTAGGAGCGATGCGAAATGAAATCAGTTGACCCCGTTACTAGGCGGACTCGTAATCTGATCGGTTTGTTCCTATTGGTTGCTTTATTGATGACCTATGTCTTCTGGGCTGTCTTGGGGCACTGACCATGAATCTTGACGACTTGGCTGAAAATGTGTTCTACTACGGATTCATTGCATGGTGCGTTCTTCTCATCTACCTGTCTCTAGGCAACGGAGTCATCTTAGCCTTCACAGACGCACCGCATCTGTACACAGCGGCAATTAGGCTGCCTGATTGGATACTATTTTCGGGGTTGTACCTGCTTTTCATTTTCTCAACAGTCACGACGGAAAACCAGAAAAAACATGAAGTGACCTCCCTTCTCGCGTTTCTATCTTCACTGATTCTTCTGATATGGGCTATAATGGATGCAATTATGACCCCCACAGTGGAGACCCTTAGCAAAGCCATTGGTCTAACTATTGGAACTTGCGGCACAGGCTATTGGTTCATCAGCACATGGAGAAAACACTAAAACAAGCGCAATTCAATTTGGGATGAATCGCCCTTCGACACAATGCATATACCTCTCCTAAGATCCTTAGTCTGATGTCCTAGGGCAGACCAGCTCTAGGGCGGGTAGATGAAGCAGTCAAGTGTCGCTGGCAGACTGTGGAACATTAGTTGATTGAAACGGATCAACATTGACCGTTAACTGTAATGTGAAGTTGGCGTATCCGCAAACGGCGGCTGCGGTGTGCCAACCAAATGCTTTTCCAGAGGCAATATATCAAGGCTTCAACCGCCTCTGGTTTCGCCTCGCAATGCTTAAAGCAAAGGTAAACCATAGGTAAACCTCGACAAACCATGTTCCGACTCGATGTGGATAAGTTCGCTGATCTTGTATGTGCGGTCGAGTTTGAGTCCGCAAAGCTTGGGAAGGATTTCTTAGTACGTTTGATGTACGAGAAACCAAGAGGTGCATGGACTCTTCTAGAAGTATGGGCAGAGAAGGGCAATGCAGCCGACATCTATGAAAGCACTGACGAAGAGGAACCAAGCGTAGACAGAAACGTAGACCTTCCAGACCTCTTCCAAACCACAAGTTTTGCACGAGCAGAGATCTTCAAGGGATGGAAGAGTAAACGCCAAGTCTATGATACCTATCCGACATGGGAAACGCTAGGTGATCGTCTCGGTTTCAGAGACTTGACAACAGTGAGCGCGAAGCTACCCAAAGTCGTTGCAATGAAGTTTGCCAAGTATGCGGAACGCCACGAACAGACAACCAGTAGCCAGATCAAGAAACTGATTCTCGAATGGTTGGAAGAAGAATTGAAAGAGAACGCGAAAATGTTGATCTTTCAGGAGTGAGGTGAAAAGACATGGATGTATATCGTGTGAAATACAGCTATGTGCGCAAGCCAGACCATGGCTACGGGCCAATAACCGTAGAAACTGACTTCCTAGCCGAAAAGATTGATCAGAGACTGTTGAAAACCGCTCTCACATTCCCAATGCATGACGAAGCGAAAGGTTATACTGGAATCAGTATGAAACGGCGATACATCATAGAAATTCAGCTAGTTGCAGAGGATGTACGCAGACTCAGAAGTGCGAGGTGAATGCCTATGCCAAGGCATTGGTGGAAAGGTAAAACTCAACGACAAATGGAAACATACATATCAAAAGACATCGAGAAAGCCGTCATTGCTTTGCGTCGACTAGAGAAAAAACACGGTCGTAGCACAACCATTGCCGCAATCAAGCGGTACTTGGACAAACCCTATCGTGGATCTTTCGACTATCCAGTGAGGCAATGATTCTTGGCTAAGAAGAGAGCTAAGTATCCGAGAACAATACGTTTCAACGATGGTAAGAGCTATGCGGCCTTTGAGAAAGGGTGCCTTGTTGGTCACATAGTAATCCGAGCAGGCATGAGAGACGAATACGGACTCAACACTATGAAGTGCCACATAGACATAGATGAGCGCCAAATCGTCAAGTTGCAGAATTGGCTTGCTCGTTGGCGCAAATCACACGAAATCAACAATGGCCCAATCATCAGACCAATGGTACGCAAGATGGTAAGTATGCTAGTTCCCGCGTGACTTAGGAAGCCGCATTTTTCTGAAGGCGATACAAGAGAGCTTGAATCGCTCTTGGCTCAAACTTAAAGCATAGGCCTACACATAGTAATGCTGATTCATCCATGAAGCTAGACGACAAGATCGCGTGGTTGTGGTTCATTATGGTATTGGTGGGTTCGGGACTTTTTGTTCTGAGCAGCATCCCAAGCCTACACGGGTTCATCACTGGTGGCCCCTTTGTTGTTGGCGGTGCCTTTGGGCTACTGATAGGTTTCAGCATCGGAAAACGTGGTGGCTTTCGCTAAAGGCAATTCAAGACACCTTGTATAGCCTTTAGTTTTGCTCCCACCAAGCTGAGCGAATCGTCTTCCTGTAGACAGTTGTGAGTGTTTCTAGTGTCGAAATGAGTGCTTCCGTTCTTTCTCGAGACGGTT
>Ga0315296_10005353_pt1 | contig 10264 bp, 17 predicted proteins | sample YL17G14_18_MG_FD_203921 | JGI IMG/M metagenome (GOLD analysis project Ga0315296, IMG submission 203921) | Sediment microbial communities from Yellowstone Lake, YNP, Wyoming, USA - YL17G14_18 | ecosystem: Environmental > Aquatic > Freshwater > Lake > Sediment | place: USA: Wyoming | collected... | reverse complement strand
AGGCTGAGGGAATGGAGCCATTGGTAGTATTCGTATTCGCCTTTTGGGCATGTGAGGGTGCCTTTGCAGTAGTAGTTTTTGAATTCGTTTAGGATGCGTTCAAAATCTCTATGGCGCATCATAAAGGGCAACCATCTCTGCAAGGATAATCAAGATTATGCGTTTTACAGTGACACCAAGCAGCGGCATCTGATCTTGTTGCTTTTCTATGCTTTTCTGGCATTTCTTTCATCTTCTTACTTGGCAGTTTTCGCAAGGCGTGTTCGCAGTTTCGCCATACCGGAGTGTTTCGTAAGTCTTACCTTTGAAGACTTGTTTAAGCGACTTTTCATTCAAATTCCCCAACGTGAACGTATCCGACGACAGAATGTGGCAACATGGCAAAGTGTCTCCATTCCAGAGAACCGCAAGATAAGCAAACATGCTTGGACACATTGGCCAATACTGCGTGTGCGGCATGGCTGTCTGCATGTCTTCAGTGATGTACGTTGTAATTCTTACGTGGTCAACATGGTTGTGCAGTACTGCTGCGAAGTGGTCAATTTCTTTTTGGCTCCATTCTTCAGCCACGATGTTGGCGTGGATTACAGTGGATAAATTCTGTTGCTGCTTCATGTGGTAGAGTTGCATTGTTTTCTTGATGACTTGGTTGAGGTGTTTGGATTTGTGGAGGCTTACTGCGACTTTGGCGTTGGCGTTTAGTAGGGCAATCATGGTTTTCTTGGTTAAGTTTAAGCCGTTTGTTATGACTTGTAGGTGTCGGGGTTCAAGCTTCGCCATGGCGTTAAGGTACTCTATGAAGTGTGGATGCAGGAGGCTTTCGCCGCCATAGTTTAAGCCTACAACGATTTCTTTTGGGTGCCATTCTCGCTCTAATTCCGTGAGGATCTGGTGGTAGAGAGCATCAGTCATGTAGCCTTTTTTGCGTGGCTTGTAGAGTTGGGGGTTTTGGCTCCAGCACACTGAGCACTGTAGGTTGCAGACGTTTGTGAGTTCAATAGCAAGATAGCGAAGCGTCGGAGTGGGCAAGAATTGAAGTGCCATTGCCTTTATCGCTCATTATTGCACTGGTTGCATGCCACATGCTTCTCATCTATGCGCCAATACTTGCCTTGCAATGCTTCTCCGCAGAGTGAACAGTGCGATGGCGATTGTGGGTGTTTGGGGTAGCGTTCACGACTTTCCTTCAAACTTTCACTTCTGGTAATGGTCAGTTAATGTGATATTGTTGAGAATTGAAGAGATTAGATCAATAACTCGCTGATGCCCCACCTGCTCCGTTCTAAGAATGGCAATATAGTGATAGTTTTTCCTCTGACCTGTTACGCATGTGTCTGTATCTAATCGATCGATTTGTTCTTGAAGATGCTTAATCTCAGTTTCTTCTTCTTCAAGTTTTACGTTGAGTTCTTTTCTGAGATCAGTTGTCATTGAATTTTCACCTCTGGAATTGACTTAGGTATGGCTACGCATCCGCCTTGTGCATCACTCCAATGCTGGCCTTCAGGGCATGTGGGTGTTGGTTCCATTAGTGTGATGTAGTCTCTTGGATCAGTGATGCGTAACATGGTGCAACGGCAGTTAGGATGCACACGCGGCAATATTTGGTCATCGTTGATGACTTCAAGGAAAGGAAACAGCTTTCTTAGGTCTATGCCCATGTAGACGCCTTGGTTAAGCATGAGACAAGCCGTGCATGTGTCGTTGTCGTTTATGGCGAGGTAGTACCAGATGTCCATACTTCCGAAGAAAGTGGACCTGTTGCCTTGGGGTTTCCACTGCTTCTCAAAAGCGCGAACAGCCTCAACTATTTGGGATAACTGTGTAGCTTGCTGGCTCATCAGTAGACTTCACTCCAGTAGGCAGAAGCCGGTTGCGAAACTGATCAAATAATTCGTTGTGCAAGAAGCGGAAGTACATTTCAGTTTCAGGACTCAACGACATCACCGACTTGTTCAAGGCAATAGATAACTTGCGTACAGTTTCTTGACGCCACCTTGCCACTTGACTGCTGATTACTCTGTCGCCTTCACGTATTGCTTCAATCACGGTCATCGTGTGTTCCTGCACACTTTCATGAATCACTCTTAGGTTGGTTTCCAAAGTGTGCATTTTGGTCTGGTCTACCATAGGTTTCTCGTCAAACATGGGCGACTGTAACACTGGCTCAGGTTTCTCCACCTCAATGATGGGAATACCCTTCTGCCGGATCAGGTCTTGCGCTTGTTCCCATGTGATTGTACTGTTGCCTTTCAGCGTGCCAATCTGGTCAAGTGTCATTTCATCCAACACTGCTTTAGGTGCACCATGCAAGAAGTCTGGCGTAGGTTCACTCATTTTCAACAATCGCATAAAGAATTCATGTTCGATGAGTTCTGCGTTCTGGCTCTGTTCGCCCTGGACATAACGATCAATACTCTCCAGCATCTTGGTGGCACTGGCTTCCGTTGCATTCTTCATCAATAGAATCAGGGGCGCGTGTAGGGCCTCAGCAATCTGGTAATACACAAGTTCCACGTAGGGCAAGAATTTGGCTTGGCCAGTTGGTTCAAGGTAAGTGTGCCTTAGTTCGTCTTTTCTGACGTTGCCCACATAAACATCTTCATCTACCTCTCTGTCCGTGATTGCTGTCTTGAGAGATGCGATATCTCCGTCTGCTTCATGGATACCCAACGGCGAACTATAGCGGTGAATGATTTTGGGAATGTCAATGTTCATTTGCTTCCGTGCTTCAACAAGGTCTGCGATGCTATCAATGAGACTGTGCCCATACGGGTGGCTTGTGTCCTCGTTGTGAATGAACAGTGTGGTATCGTCTAACGTGCCAGCAACAAGGGATTCGTCAACTATTTCTGTGTCTTTGCGTTCATCCTCAGTTTTGAGGCTTTCCTGCCAATTACTCACTTGCCAATAAGCAACAGGCGAACCATTGATTTCTTGACTATACCGAAAGATCCGCCCGCGTTTGTTGCGCCAAATATAGAAACTCTCTGGCGGCAATAGTTTGATGTTGCCACCGGGCAAGTGTTCGATGGGGCAGAAGCCCTTGCTCAACTTCGCCCTGACTATTTGCTTGTACTTGTCTTGGAATTTGACTTGGTCAAGCCATCGGTCAACTGTCGCTTTCTTAGGGTCTTCCGTGTTCACTTCTTTGCCATCAGCGTCTCGTTCCGGCATTTGCGTGTAGTAGCCTACACCTGCAATCATGTCAGTGAGCAAGTCAATGCCAATGCGGGTCTCTGGGTCGTTGCAGATGCCATCGTACTTGAGCATCTTCGTAGGATGAGGCAACTTGGGTGTGTAGATGCCCGCGTTGACTTGACCTTGATCGCTGGCTTCGCTGGTTTGGTGGCTGCCTCTGGCATGTTCTGCCGTAAGCACTCTGGTTTCTTTTGCTATTGTGTAGCCGAATAGTTTCACCATATTTGTGGTCCCGTACTCGCTTTCAACGGCTGAACGATACGCAACTGCGAAACCGCACCGCTCACAGCATCTACTATGTCGTCATGCATACCTTGTGGGAAGGATTCAAACTCGTCAAGGAAAGCGTTCAGCCATGTTCCTTTGACGAGGCGTATGTTACCCGCTTCAGCTGCACTACTCACAGGTACGGCGCGTTCTTCTTTGGGTCCAGTGGTTTTGATTCCCCAGAAACTCATGCCTTGCAGAACCTGTCTGGCGTAGTAATCTATTTGCATGATGCCACTTGAGCCGGGTTCTTGTTCCATGTAAATGCGCGTGCCAGACCCATCGAGTTGCGCGGTTTGTTTGATTAAGGCTTCAACTTGTGGCGGTGGAGCGCGGATGCGTCTTATGTCTATGATGTAGTAAATGCCCTGTTTCTCGCCTACGAGGGCGCCCACGGTGTAGTCTGGGTCTTTGTTGGCTTCGGGTTTTGTGGCAGCCATGTCCCAATAGCGTGCTTTGCGGCAGTCTGCAGGCGCTTCATTTGTGATTGTGAACCATTCTCTTAGGAAGATTGAGCCGCCGTGTCTTGCTGTCCAGTCACCATTCAAGTATTGCCTTCGTGTGATGGGATCGAGCTCATTCAAACTTTCGGCGTATTTTTGGCGATCCAAATTGGGGTTATCTTCGAGCCGTGCGGGAATGAACACTCTCCCATATCGTAAGCCTTCAGTCATGAATCTTTGTTTAACCCAGTCGTGTCCAATGTTGCCTGGATTAGTTGCGCTGCGCATTCGAAGTGGAATATGAGTGTTTTCCAACCGTCGCAAGCGACTGAATAAGTACCTGTACGGGGATTCAAAGAATTGAGTGAGTTCATCGAAGCCGATGAATTGGAACGCTGCTGACTGGTATCTGTATTTGTCATTTTCATGCTCCAAATAGCCAAACGCCAGAGAGGCCCCAGAGGGGAAGTGCCAGATGTGGTTCATGGCATCCCACCGCGCATGAGTGGGTTTGAGCCACTCCATGCTACGCGCTATGAGTGCTCCGGGCAAGGCGAGATCGGCATAAGTGCGTCTGAAGATGATGGCGCTGTAACTGGATGCATCCATGAACATGAGGGCAGCCATCAGGAGAGCTTCGCTTTTTCCGCCTCCTGCTGCTCCACCGTACAGTGCTTCAGAACACATTAGGCAGAGAAATTCTGCTTGTTTGGGTGTTAAGCCTTTGCCGTCAGGTTGGGGTTGCCTGTGGTTCTGGGGTATCCACTTGTTGTTTAGCACGTAGTGATTGAATATCTCGGTTAGCTGCGTCTCGTATGGCTTCTGTGTAGTCGGCGATGATTGTGACATGAGTTTCTTCCACTTTTACTTCTTGTTTTACTTCAAGTTTGTCCGGTGTCATACGATATTTGAGACGTGTTAATCCTTCGAACGCTTTCTCTGGGCTTTCATCTAAGAGTTGATTGAAGAGTTGCCACCATTCGCGGTCAATTTCCAAGCCTTCGTTCAGTTTCCATTTCTGGAACCATCGGTAGGCTTGGCGTCTTGATATGCCGATTTCTCTGGCTGCTTCTGTGAATGTGATGTGCCCTTGGAATAGTAGTGTTAGGAATTGGTTTTGTTTCTGGAGTCTTGCGATTCTCTTAGGTGTGACGTTTTGAGAAGTTTCTTGAGGTCTATACTCTAATAGAGCGGTCATGGTTTGTCATCTTTTAAGTTCCAATAGGTTTATACGTCCCAAACGCTATAGTATTGGTACGGAAGAATGAGAAATGCAAACGGAAAATGAGATAGACAAGATTTGTGCGCAATGTAGCGTTGGCAAAAATAGTGACGAGTGCATGCGAATTTTAAAGGGGCTGGTCGATGAGGAGTGCCTGCTACAAAAGGTTGTGGCGCTGAAGAACGCGGCGATTGCAAGCGAGGTAGGCGACGTTGAAAAGTACATTGCCGAGGAAATGGCGAAGGCCGGATACAAGTACGTCTATCGGAGGCTGAAGTAAAATGGTGCAGGTGAAGAAGCAGAAGTTTGAGAGTTGGCAGGAAGCTTTAGCCTTTGCTCAACAAAAACTTTCTGAGGGCTACGGTAACATTCGCATCATTGCTGTTAATAGTAAACTTGCGAAGCGGTATGGTATTGTGGGTAAGCAAGTCCAAGTGCGGTGGTGGGGTTTGTCGGAAGCTGCGAGAGATCAGCGGGAGAATGCGGGGCGCACAAGTGATCTGCATAATCTCTAATTTTTGCAGTAGTCTTTCCCGTGATGCAACTTGGTGAAGAGTTCTGTTGAATAGTAGTAGCCTTGGTTTGTGTTCCACAGTTTGAATAGGGCATAGCATAGTAGGCATCTTAGGCAACTCATGGTTTGTCATCTTTCATCTGTTCAAGTCGGTAAGTTCAAGCCTTTTGGGGTAGTTATAGTGATTATGTCGATTGAGTCGAAGAGACTTGAGGGAGATCATGCTTTGGTTTTTCTCTTCATTTTGTTGGGTTTCCCGTGATAGTTATGTCGAAGCTGAAGTCCGTGATATTCCACACGGTTTCTGCTATCGTGAGCGTGAATAGTATGGGCAACGACTGAGTGGGCAGTAGGGTTTCGTTCCCATAGTTCCATGAAAGTGCCATGTAGTCGATTAGACTTGATGGTTGGTATCCACTTGCGTTCATGCTGAGGTGGATGGGCGTGTTGCCCGTGTTCGTGACTTCGATTGGCTCAGTGGCATTCTGTCCGGGTTCGATGATGCCCCAGTCTATGCTTGTTGTGTTCACGGTTACGCCGACTGCCATGACCGCACCTATGTTGCCAACATAACTAACTTGGGGTCGGGGCGGCGTTGAAACTGTCATTAACACGAAGAGCAAGAATAGAATGACTGCGACAGCGCACACAGCATCTCTCATGGAATGAGTTTGGACTTGCATTTTCTCAAGGACTCATGTGTTGTATGCCATGTACTTCCCACAGATGCTTTGGTATGTCGGTGATACCTGTTTCTCCGCAGATTGGGCAAGTGTAAGTTTGTGGTGTGTTTGATTGTTGACTGGTATAGTATGCGATTATTCCACCTAAGAGTAGAGCTGCAATGAGAATGACCGCGATTTTGAGGGCGTCCAACAGTTATGGTTCCTTATGAGATTGGTTTCGGTCTTAATACTTCTAACTCTATGAGTGCGTCCTTGAGTTGCCCCATGATGTAGTCTCTTTCATCTTGGATGCGCTTTATGGAGCCTTCAAGTTGCGTATATTGATCCTTGACTTGCTGAACTGAGGTAGATTGGTTCTGAAGAGTAGTTAATTGGTTCTGGAGATCGGTGATAGTGGCGTCTCTTGTGTCGACGATCTTTTGCAAGCCAGACACTGTACCCTTCATGTTCTCGTATTGCTGTGTAACTTGTGACTGAGCGGTGTCAACTTGGGTTTCTGCGACTTGGCGAATTCCAGCAATTTTGTTCTGGATTGCCTTGTAGACCCCAACTATAGCGGTGCTTGCTACTCCTATCATGCTTAGAACGAGTTGCCACTTCTCTTGGATGAAAACGCTGATTTTGTCAAGAAGGCGCAGTGTTCCGTCGACGGTGAAGGCGATAAAGTTCTGAATTGTGAATGGGTAGCCACTGAGGTAGAATTGGATTCCCATAATGGCTGTGTAGCCAAAGGCGATGCAAAAACCGAAAAGGATCAGGAGTTTCCAGTTCATGTTTATGTTCCCCAGTTTGTTTTCACCCAATCAGTAAGTATGTCGTAACTTGGACAGAATGTGGGTGAAGAAGATATACTGAATGTGGGTCTTCCAGCACGTCTGTCAATTTGAATCATGGGAGTTGGTCTATCTCGTCCTTGTTTATCAGGTGGGTTCCATACCACTTGTCCCGCGCCATCATATTGTAGATCAACCCAAGTGGGCAGAAACAAGCATTTGCTTAAGCCGTACCAACCGAGTATGCTGTAGGTTTCGGGAAGGAATTTTGTCATAAACTTGTCTCTACCTTGTGCAGACATCAAGTCCATTCCTTGCGCCAACAGACGTTCTGCCACAGCATCATATTTAGTTAAGATACACGCCATGGCTTTGATGGGAATTTCTTTAGCTTCCTTGGCCTTGTAATCCAATACTCGTTCAACGATGTGTGACAAATTCACATCGGCAATTGGAAAGAGGTTCTCCGGTTGTCCCTCAAGTTCCGTGACGCCTGCTGCACTCATGACGAGAATTATGCCAGTTGCTCGGAATATTTTGTTGTAAAGTTGGCGATCGATAGGATTCATTGCAGGGATATTCCATTGTCCAGAACTGATGTGTTCTATACTTTGAGCCACATCTTCGCCTGCAACATCAATGAGAGGTATGTGAACGGTTTTTTCGCCGCCAAATCGTTTGGGAAATCGTATGCTCATATCGGCTTCAAATGCCAAACCTTGTGGTGTTGGTAGAGGGAATTTGCCTTCTCGCATTTCGGCTGCTGCGGTTCGTTGACCACTGATACGTGTGTCTTCTTCAAGACCATAGGACCTGTATTCGTGAACTCGATATTTGAGTTCGCCTTTGAGGGCTTTGTCTATGAGGCGTATGTGCCAACCGCCAATGAATGTGCTTTTGCCACTCCGGCGTACACCGAGAACGCTTATGCGTGGTTCAAGTGGCGGCTCTGCTGACTGAAGATGTGGCACGGGTATAGAAATTTTCTTTAAGGCTTGCGTTATGCTCATGCGGCTACCTCTTTCTTCTCTTCAAGTATGAGTGGTGCCGTGGCGAGTGGTGTAGGTGCGGGTGCGGGTTGCTTTGAACCATAGGCGGTTTCAACTGCTTTTTTGGCGCCCCATTGCCACATCTTGATTTTGCCCTTATAGTACATGGCTGTCAAGAATATGCCGAGTATGAAGGCTGGGGGTACGACGATGGCAAGTTGGTACATTTGCCACCATTCACTCTGCACGATGCTAAGGTAGCCTTGAGTTGCAGCGGGTGCGATGGTGTAGATGCAGACTCCCTTGAGGTATTCCCGTGTTGGATCGTAGGCTACCAGTCCAATGATTGTGCCGATGACTGCGATGAGGATTACTGTTTTGATGAATCCCATTTTCCGTGGTCACCTCCAGATTAGTTTCTGTATTTTTGCCACGATTCGCTCAAACCAATAGAGAAAAACCGTGAAAACACTCATTTCTTCTTTCGCTCCTCAAGTTTGTCGTAAAGTTCCAGAGCCTTTTCGTTTGTTTGAGCCTTGACATAGATAGTGGAATCAATGAAAATACTGTTTGTTGAGGAGATGTCTTTCACTTCGATGATAGTTTCATCTTTAGTTGCATCTTTCTGCCAGAATCTCAACTTCATGCTTTATTTGCTCCTTTCTTTCTTGTACTGCAACGTAGAATCTTTCGCATGAAAACAAACAAGGTCTAAAGTTGCGTCCTATCTTTATGCAACGTTCATGGGGTAAAAGCCAACATTTCTTCATTTTTGTAGGCTTCCCCCTTGCAAACTTCCTCTTCCGCGACCATCACGTAAGACCTCGCCCACTTCAACCGGCTCCTCAAGCCGCACAAACCGGAGTTCATAGCCTCTCTTGTAAGAATGCCACTGCAGACGAACCGCGTTTTCAAGGCTAACCGTTTCCTTCAGCTCAGCATCATGGTATGTGATGAAGTTCTGGTAGCGTTCTTGCAGTTTTTCGAGGCTTCTTCTTCCACGGTGGGTCATGGTTGATGGCGATCTCCGCGAAACCGCTCACACCAAGTTCTTGGTAGGCGATTGAATGTGACCTGGCACGCGCAGATTGGGCGTCATTACCACCCATCTCCCGCATTACGCCATTTGCAAAACTGTGTTTCTGCGCGTGCAGTCACAGTTTATCTTGAGTCTTGATTCTTAAAACACTTTCTGTAGTCGAAAGTTTTATATATGGAACACATATACAATAATGCTTGCTCCCGCACAGCGCAATGTGGTTTATGAACGCGCAATCCACATTGGCGCGAAAGTGGGAGCAGGAACATGCGACAAAATGAAGATCTCAGAGTATTGGAAGACCCATCCTGAACATCATTGGTATGGCTTACGACGGCTTGACCTTCCCTATGGCTTAGGCTTGCATGACAGTGTCAATGCGAATGGCGACTACCGAATGGGTTGGTACTCCGACCTTAGCTTGTGCATCTTTCTTCATCACTTCAACAAATTCTTGGTAGAGTCTGTTTAGGGGGAACATGCAACAACAATGGCAACTTTGGATGCAACGGCTGGCAATCGAATTATGTACGAGGCTAAAATCCATGATTCAATCATATACATTGATGTTGAAAGAAAGCTCGAAAGGAAACCAGACATCTATGCGGATAATCGTTGTTTACCATTCCGAAGTGAAAGTTTCTCAACGGTCTTCTATGATCCTCCGTACTATTGGATGCAAGGAACAAGTTTCTATGGGATTCCTGACGCTGAAACATACCATAAGGTGCATCCTGCAGACAATAGGAAATTCCCTCCTTACTATGGCGTAGACAAGATCAAGTCAAGAACACAATGTATCTCCGCAATTTTCAGAGCGCAACGAGAATTTAGACGGGTTCTAACCGCAGATGGCTTGCTCTGGTTCAAATGGTGCGACTTCGCAATTCCCTTACGAAACATCATTGCCTTGCTTGATGAATGGGTACTTCTCTTAAAGTTTGAACTTGCAGACAAGAATCAACAAAGGGGTACACGGCAGACTTATTGGTGTTGTTTTGGCAAGCAAATTGAGTCATTTCAGCGTAGACTTTTGGAGGTTCCAACTCAATGATTCGGCGTTCAGTTTTAGCAGAACCTTCTTTGTTGAAAGAAGCTTCACCAAGAAAACGACTTTCTGGGAGAAAGAA
>Ga0315296_10005352_pt1 | contig 10266 bp, 8 predicted proteins | sample YL17G14_18_MG_FD_203921 | JGI IMG/M metagenome (GOLD analysis project Ga0315296, IMG submission 203921) | Sediment microbial communities from Yellowstone Lake, YNP, Wyoming, USA - YL17G14_18 | ecosystem: Environmental > Aquatic > Freshwater > Lake > Sediment | place: USA: Wyoming | collected... | reverse complement strand
TTGGGAAATTCCCTGCCTTGGTTTGCGATTCTTGCGGGGAGAAATGGTTTAACGAAGAAACCTCAAAAAAAATTCAGGAAAAAGAAAAAAAGCTCCGGCTTTTTGGCTTATCAAGAGAAACTAAAATAGGTTATTCGGGAAACTCTCTTATCATAAGAATCCCAAAGAAATTAGCAAAATTTATGAATTTAAAAAAGGAAACAGGAGTCATTATCTATCCCGAAGATAAAAACAAAATATCAATTTCTATTAAGTGAGAAATGGTTAACAGGTTTGTTTAAAAATAGATTTCTTTACGAAACATAACTTCTTATAAATGTTTTCCCTCTTTGTTTTTTTATGAGATTTTATGCTGTATCAAGGTTTGGAAGAAGTAGATTTTTTAAACTTAGTTTCTTTTAATAAAAGACTGGAAAATCTTTGATTTTCCGTCAAATTCGTTTTAGGAGGTAAAAACGCATAATGAAAATCCTAACCTTACATGTTGATTATATTAATTTTAAACCACTGAAAAAAGCCCTGAAAGGTGTTGGAGAGCTGACAGATAAAGAGAAAAAAGGAGAGAAAGTTAAAGAGTCTCTCGTGGTTTTGACTGCTGTTGAAAAAACCGACAGTATTGAAGAATCGGTTAAAGAACTTGTGAAAAATGTTAAGGATATTGCAGACCAGGTAAATGTTAAGAATATTGTTTTATATCCTTATGCTCATCTTTCGAGCAATCTCGCTTCTCCTGAGCTGGCTGTTGAGGTTTTGAAAAGAGCTGAAAAAGAACTGAGGAAAAATTTTAGTGTTATAAGCGCTCCTTTTGGATATTACAAGGAGTTTGAGTTAAAGGTTAAAGGGCATCCATTGAGCGAACTGAGTAGAGAAATAGGTATTGGCGGGGGAAGAAAAGAAGAGCCTGAAGTTTTGAAAGCAGAAAAGAAACTGAAATCATATTGGTATATCATGACTCCAGACGGAAAATTTAGAGATGTCGGAAAATTTAATTATAAAGGATATGAAAATCTGAAAAAATTTGCATTTTATGAAAAAGGAAAACCGAGGGGAGTTGCTAAAGAACCGCTCCACATAAAATTAATGAGGAAGTTGGAACTGGTAGATTATGAACCGGGTTCTGATATAGGTAATTTAAGATATTATCCAAAAGGCAGGATGATAAAGGCGTTGATTGAGGAATATGTGACAAAAAGAGTTCAGGAGTATGGGGGTATGGAAATTGAAACTCCGGTGATGTATGATATGAAAAACCCGGTCTTAGAAAAATATCTGCAGAAATTTCCTGCAAGGCAGTATCAAATAGAATCTGACAAGAGAAATTTTTTCTTAAGATTCTCTGCATGTTTTGGGCAGTTTTTAATGGCAAAAGACATGTCAATGTCTTATAGGAATCTGCCCTTGAAACTCTATGAGCTCACTAGATACAGCTTTAGAAAAGAACAGCGTGGAGAGTGTGCTGGATTGAGAAGACTGAGGGCATTTACCATGCCAGATGTTCATGCGTTTTGTGCAGACATCAAACAGACACTGGAAGAATATAAGATTAGATTTAAGTTATGTTTGGATGTTTTAGAAAAAATAGGGTTAACAAGAGAGGATGTTGAGTTAGGAGTAAGATTTACCAAAGATTTCTATAAAAAGAACAAGAAATTTGTGGAGTGGCTTGTTAAAGAGTTTGGGAAACCTGTTTTGGTTGAAATGTGGGATAAGAGGTCTTTTTATTTTATATTAAAATACGAACTCAATTTTGTGGATAGCGTGGATAAGGCTGCTGCACTATCAACAGATCAGATAGATGTAGAAAATGCTGAGAGATACGGAATTACTTTTAAAGATAAAGATAACAAGAAAAAATATCCATTCATACTACATTGCTCTCCCTCAGGGGCTGTTGAAAGAGTGATTTATGCATTACTTGAAAAAGCTGCACTGAGCAAAAGTTATTCCTTACCCTACTGGTTATCTCCGACTCAACTTAGAATATTGCCCATCTCTGAAAAATATAATAAAAATGCAGAGAAACTTGCTACAGAATTCCAGGGGCATAATATACGGGTAGATGTTGACGACAGAGCAGAAACCAGCAATAAAAAAATAGTGGATTCTGAGAAAGAATGGGTACCATTTACAATATTTTTAGGGGAGAAAGAGGTCAAAAATAAAAAATTTAATCTGAGGATAAGGGGGGAAAATAAGCTGGAGAGTTTACCAAAAAAGAAACTGATAGAGAGGTTAAAGAAGTTACAATCAAATATGCCCTGGAAACCCCTTTCCTTACCGGTATTATTAAGTAAGAGGCCTGTTTTTGTTTGAAGATAGAAAAGGGATTGAAGAGAGAAAATAATTATAAAGAAGTGAAGCACAATTGGAAGTTTTTATCCTAGCAGATATTAATATTTACAATAACATTAAGTATATAAATATTTCTCTTTATGATAATAATGCGGGGCCTGCTCCAGAAGCACAATTGGAAGTGCACTCGCCCTAAGAGCGAGGTCCTAGCAGACATTCGGGTTCGATTCCCGACTGGGGCGGTCCTGCTTCAAATAAAAAATTAAAATGAACCTTCAATTTTATCTGGAAAAATTATATTCTTCAAATATTTTTAAAAATTTTATGAGGGAAAATCCAAAGGCATATATGTGTTCTGGGTTTTTCATAATAGATAAAGAAGGCAAAGATAATCAAAGACATATTGATTTTTATATTCCTGATACTAAAAAAATGTTCAGTTTCAGGCTTGAAAAAAGGATTGAAAAAATTCCTATTGAAGCAATGACAAAAAAAGCTCCTCCGGAAATTAAACCTGGTTTTGATTTTAATTTTGAAGATGTGGAAGAGATGATTATCGATGAAATGAAAAAGCAGGATATAAAGAATAAGCTTCAGAAAATAATTTTTTCCTTGCAGAATATCGATGGAAAAAATTTCCTTGTTTGCACTGTTTTCATAAGCTTGCTTGGCTTGCTTAAAGTTCATATTGACTTGAAGGAAAAGAAGATTAGTTTATTTGAGAAAAAATCTTTTTTTGATTTGATGAAAAGAGTTAAATGATTCAAATAAAAAATGCCCCACACTGAAATCATAGATTTCGTGAAGGTCATTGACAGGAAGTCAATGCCCCGACCGAGATTCGAACTCGGGTCACGGCCGTGCTTCATCGCTTCGCTCTGAAACAAACGCCAAAGCGTTGTCGTTTGAATCGGAACATAAAGTTCCTCAACAAACGTCGGCTTACGCCGCCATTTGAAAGGGCCGCATTCTTGGCCTCTGAACTATCGGGGCTTGTTATCTGGACCGAGAGTTCTGAGCTGTTAAGCTTTTGAACTATCGGGGCTCAAACGCTATGCTTTTTCACCCTAAACCGTCTATGCTTGGCCGGCTTAAGGCATTATAAAGAATTATCAAAATTAGTTTTTAAAGATAACTACACGCTTCTTATTATACTGCAGATTTTATTTTCTACCTCTTTTATTTTTTCTGTTTTTATTTTACCTATCTTATATAATATGATAGAACTTCTAAGAGTAAAAAGTATGGAGGGCTTTATGAAACTTTTTACAGCTAATTTTCCGGTAGATAAGTCCTCCTTATTTAGTTCGATTTGATATGAGTCTAGATGATATTTGGAGGTTATTTGACATAGAATTAAATCATTACCCTTTAAATCTGCAACAACTAAAGCAGGTCTTTTTATTGAAGAACTTAAATCTGAAAAAGGAAAAGGAGTTACTACAATTTCTCCCTTTACAAATCTCTCCATGCTTTATTGTCCTCCTCACTAAGCCAATTTTGGGCAAGAAGGCCTTCATCAGCGAAAGCATTTTGTTTTAAGTTATCTAATTCTTCAATTCTTTGGCTAATTATTTTTCTTACAAACTCACTCCATTTAACTTCAGAGAATTTTTTCATCTTTTTGTATACATTATCATCAATTGAAAGAGTTATATTTGTCATATTGAATTAAGTGAGCTCACTTATTTAAATCTTTCTCTCTAAAAATGAATTTGTTTTACATTGCCCACGCTTCAGAAGCCGCATTCGGCTTCGCGATGTCAAACAAAGATTTGACATCTGGGGCGATGTGCAGATGAATTCCCATGCTTGGTAATTCATGAGTTTCACAAGTTCACTCGTTTTCCTCATTTACTCGGAAATGAGCCTACTCGGATTTGAACCGAGGACCCCTGCCTCTCTTAGAACTTTTCCAAGAGAAACTAATTCTTACGAATTAGATTCATATAAGAGCAGTGCTCTAACCAGACTGAGCTATAGGCTCACAAACTTTTCATGTTTTTTCTATATTTAAAATTTATCTTAGAACCCTAATCTTTGCCAGGAAACAAAGCCTTAAGCATTTTCCTTAAGTTTTCATCCAAAAAACAAATATCTTCTGTAGCTATTTTTTCTACCAATTTTGTCAGAGCACCACGGCCATAGAATCCGGTTTCATTTGCTTTCTGAATTAGTTTTTTCTTTGTTTCAGAATCCAAATATATCTTAAGTGGTTGCTTCATCTTTCCCCTTTTTTGACCAAGCTTGGACGAAAAAGCTGGGTAAGCTTGTGAAACCCTTGCTTTTTACTAATAAATTAATGTTTTCCGCTTTTATAAATTTTACTTACGCTTCGGAAAATATAATTTTGTCGTCAATAAAGTAAATTTTTTATTTTACTTACATATAAAAATTGTAAGGTAACCAAGCAAAATTGTAAAAACATACAAAAGGCCTAAAATACCGTGTTTTAGGCCCTAATCGGTTCCTAACTTTTATGATTAGTTCTTGATTTATAATTATATGTCAGGTAATGTATGGTATATTTCAGTTAATAAGAAAAAGATAGAATTTAAAAAATATCCAAAAAAGAGGAAAAAGGGAAAGAAAAAGTCTATTAAAAATTATTCCGGGAGGGAAAATGAAAGAATTTGATTATTACATTTTTATTGATTACTCTAAAAATTTGATTGGATATTCTATAATTGAACATGATAAAATAATTGGGTTGTTGCCGAAAATCTCTCGATTTAGGCACTATAAAGAAGTGAGAGATAAGAAAATTTATTTGAAAAATATCAAAAAGACAATTAAAAGAGAAAATATTAAATCATATTTCTTAAAATTTGGAATCAAAGAATTGTATAAAAATACAGACATTTATGCAGCGGTTCTTGAATTTATTAAAAAACACGAAAATTGTATAATATTTATTTCAGTAGATAATCGTCAATATAAGGCTTTTAATAAATTAGTTGGATTTGTTGATGGAAAAAGAGTTGTTGTAAAGAAGGAAAGTGAACTTGTGAAAGGAACTCCAGAATATCAGGCAAGTCTTGTTTTGGATAATCTTCTAAATATAGAGAGGTTTAAACAATGAAAGAATCAGAGGAACTGAAATACAGGGTTATGGCGTCCGTCTATCCTACTCCCCATAACAAGATATGGCTTTCGTCAGGTCGCGTCCCCCTATATGATTATTACAGAGAAGGAGGATATTTAAACTTTTCTGAAAGGCAACAAACAACAAATCCAAAAGGGTCGCCAGATGATTCCTTTTCTGATGATTATAAGAACAATCTAACCATATCCCCTGTTGTAAATGTTGGAGATAGTGATTGTTCTCTTAAATGCGTGTCGTTTGACCAGATCGGTAGATTTAGTTTTAATGCCAATGCAATAAAGTCAGCATCTTCTTTGTCAGGAATATCTTTAACTTTCTTTAGAAATTCCTTATATTCCTCCAGCGGAATAAATTCTACACATATTGCTAAATTCTCTCTTAATTCCTTAAACTTATCCAGAGAGAGCCTGGTTTTTTTTAATATCTCTGATTTATGCAAATTAATTTCTTCAAGAGCATATTCAGGAGAGACAAATTCAAATCTTCTGTCGATTAGTATTTTTTTGGTAAAGGATTTTTCCCAGAAAAATGTCAGTAACACATTTGTATCTACTACAAATTTCATTTATATGAGTCCTCTTTTCTTTAGCTCATCAAGCCTACCTTTTCTGGAAGCTCTTTGTAGCTTAACTGACCAGTCAATTAATTCTTGTTCTTCTGGAGACTCGAACTTTTTCAGCATTTCTTCTTTCCAGGCCAGTTGCCTAGCTTTTTCCTCTATTGATTTCCTTGCAACAGCAGACCAATTCACTTCAGGGAATTTTCTCATTAATTCTCTTATTTGCTCTGGAATTGATAAAGTTATACTTACCATTTTATCTTTAGTATATTTTATTTATGTTCAAAAACGTAAAAACGTTGAAATATTTAAACTTTTCGGTAACATAAAAAATGAAAAATAGGCCTTTAATGCTCGAATTTTACATACTGTTCCTAGCAGCAGCATTATTCGGAACATTCAGCCTTGGAACACTTTCCGCAGCAGCAATAAATGACACATTTCATATAAATCTTCAGACAACATTTTCTAATGGAACAATTGAAACAGGAACATTTACGTTTGCCTTTAATATTACTGATAATTCAAGCACGCTTTGTGGCCCTGATATTGTTTACAATCACAGTACATCATTGACAACAGATACACGGGGCATTGTTTCTCTTTATCTGCCCACAATCGGTTCTGATGGCGGAAATTTAAGCACACTGGATTTTGATAAACAATATTATTTGTGCTATTACAGAGATGGGGTTTTGAAAGATGTTACTCAGCTTGGTCGTGTGCCTTATGCATTCAGAGCAACGCAGGTTAATTTAAGTGAGATTAGTGTGGATTCTAATCTCACCTTAGGAAGTTATAATGTGAGTGCTAACTCAGGATTTTTCAGCTTTTTGGGAAGTTTGCTTAATAGAATCACGAAGATTTTTGCCACAGATGCAGATATAAGCAATAATCTGAGTGTTGGTGGAAATGTTTCTGTCACAGGAAATGTTACAGCGGATTGGTTTATTGGAAATATAAATGCTTCAGGTGTTCAGAATGCCCCATGGCTCACTGGCTATACAGAAACAGATCCTTACTGGACAGGAAATCAGTCCAGTTATTCAACAACAGCAGAAATCTTAGCATTCGGATATTACAATGCAACAGACTTTGTAATAACAGATTATTTCACGAAGACAGATATTTTAGGATTCGGCTATTACAACCTAACCAACTTTGACATAGCAGACTACTTTACAAGTTCAGAAATATTGGCATTTAATTATTATAATGCATCTGACTTTGATATAGCAGATTATTTCACAGCTGCAGAGATTTTAGGATTTAATTATTATAATGCCACAGATTTTGTGATAAGCGACTATTATACTAAAAGTGAAATAGAGAGTTTTAATTATTATAATCTAACAGATTTTGATATAAATGATTATGCAACAAATATTAAGGTAGATAGTTTGGGAAATTGGAGTGCAGACAAAGGAGATTATTATACCATAACTCAGAGCCAAGAATATGGAAACACCACTTATGTTGCAAGAGGAAATTGGACAACCCATGATAATTATCCAACAGGATGTGCAGCTGGAGAGGCGGTGCAGGTCATAGGAGACACTTTAACATGTATCAACATCTCTGCCCAGGGCTCTGATACTTTGGACGGCTATGATTCAGGATTTTTTATGCCGCTAAATAATTCTGTTTATGGCACTTTTGACTTTAATGGGGGCTGGACAGCTGGAGGTTTAAGCATTGACGGAGGAGATCTTTATGCCAGAACAATCTATGTTTATAATATAACTTCTCTGAATGTAACAGAGCAAAACCTGACAATAGTTGACGATTTGATTGTTTTTGGGAACACAGAGCTAAAGAAGAATTTGAGTGTTGACACAAATACGCTGTTTGTTGATAGTGTTAGTAATAGAGTCGGCATCGGGACGACGAATCCGGGGAAATTGCTATTTGTTAACGGAACCGCAGATATAAAGCAGGTCGACATTGACGGATTGTCATCCAGCCTCTCAAAAGTTAACTCTCTTTTGCGTATTCATGGGACATCTGGCATAAAATTTACAACCTGGGGGTCTCTCGGATTTGTTGATGTGATGACCATAACTCCAGGAGATAACAGCAACGTCGGCATCGGGACAACATCACCTACAGGAACATTGAGTGTTAACAGCTCAAATGCATTAGGTTCATTAAGAGTATATAATACAACAGGAAGTGAGCATTTGTTTGTTAATGGTTCAACAGGCAGTGTTGGGATTGGGACGACGGCACCCGAGAGTATTTTACACGCACGAGGAGTTACTCCCGCAATAACATTAGATAATACTGCGACAAATGGAAGAAAGTATACTATAGGTTCAACAGTTTATGGAACAGATGGTTCGCTTTCAATAAATGATGCGGCAATAGGGGCTCGTCTTGTTATTAATAAAGACGGCAACGTCGGCATCGGAACGACGACACCATTAAACAGCTTAACGATTAATAGTTCAAACAATAGGGGTGGGTTTGAAGTTACAAACTCCACTGGTTCAAGCATTTTGTTTGTAAATGCTTCAACAGGCAGGGTCGGCATTGGGACGACGAGTCCAACACAGAAATTGCAGGTTGCAGGTACTAAATCAAACTTTACTGTTGATGTTGATTCAACTGCGTCAACTGTTATTTTAAAAGAACCAAATGATTTGAATATGCGACTTCAGGCAAATCAGATTATACTTAATACTTTAGGAACAAATAGAGTAATAGTAACAGACACAGGCAACGTCGGCATAAACACAACAACACCGCAGAATACTTTGAATGTAAAAGGAGATTTGAATGTGACTGGGACAATTTATGGTGCTGGTGGAGCGAATGTTTCTGGAAATATAAGCGGAGCAGGAACAGTGAACACGATTGCAAAATTCACAGGCACAAACATTATTGGAAACAGCATAATTACTGACAATGGAAATGTAAGTGTTGATTCAGGAACTTTATTTATAGATTCTGTTAGTGATAGGGTCGGCATTGGGACGACGGGACCTGGTGCGGTGTTGGAAATAAGCGGGAATGCAAATAGCATACCTAATCCTATAGCTTTCAGAGTTACTAATACTAATTCTGGAACAGATGCAAGAGTGGGGAATGATTATTATATCAACGGCGTATTGGTAGGGTCTGTCCGAGCAGCTCCGTCATGGCTTCAGTTTATTGCTCCCGCAGCAAGCGAGACTTTAGGTTTCGTTTCCTCGGGTTTTCAAATGTTTCAGACCGCTGGAACCGAGAGAATGCGGATTAGTAGTACAGGAGGCTTGTCTTTTGGTTCAACTTACGTTGGGACAAATCCGGGAGATGGGAATGTAATAATTAGCGGCAAAGTCGGCATCGGGACGACGACACCACAACAAAAACTTCATGTAAACGGTTCAGCAGTCATAAACGGAACTCTAAATATGGATTCTAATAAAATTACAAGTTTAGCAAACGGAACATCTGCTCAGGATGCTATAGCATTAAGTCAGTTGCAGGCAGTCAATACATCAGCAACTGCTCCAGAAACCGACCCTTACTGGACAGGGAACTACACAAACTTCACAAATGTTTATGGTTATGCAATTAATGATTCATTATGGACTGGTAATTATAGTAATATGTCAATTGGCTGGCTCTATGCGGTAAATTCGACTGGCGGAAGTGAAACCTTATGGAATGCTAACTATTCAGATTATTTGACAAAACCTACATATGCACAAGTAACAAATGGAACTATTTTAATGAGATTCCAAGATTGGAACGCAACAAACACAAGTTATTATCTAACTACAAATCCATTTACATTTTATAATGTAACTAACTTCCCTCAAAATGCTTCATTAATGACTTATGCTAATTGGAATGCTACAAATAGTTCTTATTATCTAACTACAAATCCATTTAGTTTTTACAATACAACTACATTTCCAGATAATTATTTATTGAATACAGGCGACACGGCAACAGGAAACTATACTTTTGATACAAACACGTTATTTATTGATGCCACGAATCATAGGGTCGGCATCGGGACGACGGGGCCAGATGGGCTACTGCAAATAGGTAATATGACTACTGCGGGAAGTGGAGTTGCCAGCAATGGACTGTTTATATATCACTCTCCTAACGCCAACTACACCTTACTTAAATTGAAGTCTCGATGGAATGATGGTGCTGGTGGAGATTTGATGACTATTGATAATGAAGTGGGAAATAAGTTAACTATAAATAATCTCGGCAACGTCGGCATCGGGACGACGGTGCCTCAGAACAAATTAAATGTTGTTGGTGATATTAATGGAACAGGAACAATCTATGCACAAACAACAAAAAA
>Ga0315296_10005350_pt1 | contig 10268 bp, 5 predicted proteins | sample YL17G14_18_MG_FD_203921 | JGI IMG/M metagenome (GOLD analysis project Ga0315296, IMG submission 203921) | Sediment microbial communities from Yellowstone Lake, YNP, Wyoming, USA - YL17G14_18 | ecosystem: Environmental > Aquatic > Freshwater > Lake > Sediment | place: USA: Wyoming | collected... | reverse complement strand
AAGCAAGCCCGTTACGTTGATGAAAAGAAGTGTACTGGCTGCGGTCTCTGCACTCAGAACTGCCCTGTCGAGGTTCCGAACGAGTACGACTTCGGTCTGAGCCTTCGCAAGGCGATTTACTTCAACTTCAGGCAGCAGGTCCCACTCATCGCGCGGATAGACAAGAAATCCTGCATAGGCTGCGGCACTTGCGCAGGGGTTTGCCCTCAGGACTGTATCAAGTATGATGACGAAGACAAGCTCTACAATGTCAAGGTGGGATCTATCATTGTTGCCACGGGATTTCAGGAGTACAAACCATACGACTATAGTGAGTATGGCTACGGTGTGTTCCCGAACGTTGTCACGAGCCTAGAGTATGACAGAATGAGCCATCCCACTGGTCCGACTGACTCTCACATGGTCCGTCCTTCAGACGGTAGAGAACCGGAGAAGGTACTCTTCATCAATTGCGTAGGAAGCAGGGATGTCAGAGAGAACATCAGCGGCTATAGCCAGCACTGCAACAGGGTCTGTTGTTCATTTGGTCTCAAGCTGGCGCAAGTCACTCGGATGCACTACCCTGCGGACCACTGTGAAATCATATACACCTACATGGACATGCGAACTGCCGGGAAGGCTCTCGAAGAGTTCCTCTGGGACAGCCAGAAGAATCAGGGCATCAAGTTCATCCGAGGCAGGGTCGCGGAGATTTCCGAAGACCTCGACACACATGATTTGTTCGTCAAGCTTGAAGACACGGAATCAGGCAAGATCATCGAGCTGAAGGGCATCTCGCTTGTCGTCCTCAATGCAAGCTTCAGGCCAAATGATGGGGTCGAAGAGTTGGCAGGGCTCCTCAAGATTGACATCGGTGAGACCGGCTGGATAAAGGAAAAGCATCCGAACACTGCCGCCCTTGAGACCGACAAACTAGGCATCTTTGTTGCAGGCTGCGCTCATGGCCCAAGAGACGGCACGGATACCGTGAACGAAGGCAAGGGTGCCGCTATGGCGGCGCATTCCATCCTGCCAATTCCAGAAGTGACGCCGGTTGAACAGATACCGCCACTGGAAGAAGGAGTTGAACCTAGAGTTGGTGTTTTCATCTGCCACTGTGGTGGCATCATAGGTAACATGATTGATCCTCCGGGCCTTGCTGAATGGGCACGCAGCATTCCCAAAGTTGTCTTCGCTACTGACTACATATTCATGTGCAGTGACCCGGGACAGCAGAAGATTGTCGACGCTATCAAGGAACATAAGCTGAATCGTGTTGTTGTGGGTTCCTGTTCTCCCCTTCAGCATCAGGAGACCTTCAGGAACGCACTTGAGAGAGCTGGTCTCTCTAGGTACTATTTCGTCGGCCCCGTCGGGCTGAGAGAACAACTTGCCTTGGTGAACGCAAGGGCCACTGTAGAGGAACGCCAAGAAAAGGCACAGGATATGATTCGGAGTGCAGTGGCCAAGGTCGTGAATAACGAGGCCGTCCCGATGAAGTCTATTCAGGTCGTTCGCACTGCCATGGTTGTGGGCGGAGGAGTATCGGGGATGACAGCAGGCCTTGACATTGCCAGAAAGGGCTTCAGTGTTGTCCTAGTTGAGAAGTCAGATAAGCTCGGTGGACGACTCAATGACCTTCATCATATCTTCCCGAAAATGGAATCTGCAAAGGACATAGTGGATGACTTGGTGGCCCGCGTCGGTCAGGAGAAGAGAATCGAAGTAATAATGGACTCAAGACCTCTGGGCCGCGAGGGCACATATGGCAACTACGATGTTATACTCGAGAACGTGAGCACAGGCGAGAAGAAGACTGTCAAGGTCGGATCCATGCTTCTCACAGTGGGTACTGACACCTATGAGCCCAAGAAGGGGGAGTATGGGTTCGGAGAGGTCCCAGTAGTCATGACCACACTTGACTTCGAGAAGAAGCTCAGAAACGGGGAGCTCAAGACGACGCCTAAGAACCCGGTGTTCATACACTGCGTTGGCTCGAGACAAACACCAGGTGAAGGCAACAGATACTGTTCCCGAGTTTGCTGTTCAGCCGTGGTATCCATGCAACACGAGCTCAAAGAAATGTTTCCGGACGTGAGGATCTTCTCTGCATTCAAGGAGCATATCCGTCCGTTTGCGAGTGGCATGGAAGAAATGTGGCGTGAGAACAGGCAGAATGGAATAACGTACCTGCGCTGGGTTAGAGAGAGACCGCTGACGGTCGAAAATGCCCCAGATGCTGAAGAAGCCATAGTCACGATTTATGATACTCTCTCACAACAGACGCTGAAGATAAGATCAAACTTGGTCATTCTCGCAGTCGGCCTTGAAGCCCCTCATGACGTAGGTGATCTGGTAAAGGCTATGGGTATCAACCGTGGTGAGGATGGATTCCTCCGAGAAATGCACATGAAGTTTAGGCCTGTCGAGACCACGGTCCCAGGCGTCTTCCTCGGCACGACTTACGCTAAGAATGTGTCAGACTCCATTAATCAAGGTCGGGCTGCAGCTAGTGAAGCATGCATTCCGCTCAATCTGGGCACTGTGGATATTGAGCTGCTCACCGCAGAAGTAGATCAGGACCTGTGCGTGGGTTGTGACTTGTGCCACTTCTCCGAGATATGCCCATACGATGCCATCACCATGATGGAGGTCTCACCGGGAGTCAAGAAGAGCGTCACTGATGAGACGAGATGCAAGGGCTGTGGCGCCTGCGCTGCTATATGCCCCGTTGGCGCCCGAGATTTGCGCTGGTGGCGTGAGAAGAGCTACATGGAAGAGATTGAGGCAATGCTCGCTCAGTAGGTTCAGGAATCACGCTTGAATATGAGCTTGCACTCCGAACCTGCATGGGATTCTACATCCGAATACAATATTAGACTGCAAAATGAGGCCTTGTGTCGTACCAGATTCGGTTTCCACACATGTCCAGAAACAGGTGGTCAACAAACTTGCAGGCATCTGCCAAACAGAGCACGAATCCAAACGAATCTGCGATTGAAATACACAATCTGACAAAGAGGTATGGAACAAAGACGGCAGTCGCAGGCCTGAACCTCAGGATTGGCTGGGGCGAAATCTTCGGACTCTTGGGACCAAACGGAGCAGGCAAGACGACCACAGTTAACGTTCTCTCTACCTTACTGAGCCCAACAGAAGGCACAGCAGAGGTAGGCGGTTATGATGTAGTGAATAAGCCCCAGAATGTTCGTAGCATCATCGGCCTTTGTCCGCAGCAACCGGCATTCTATCCTTTCCTGACAGGACGAGAGAACATCCAGCTGTTTGGTAAGCTGCATTCAATGCCGAAAGATGTTCTGAAAGAAAGAACAGACTTACTCATCAAGAAGATCGGCATGGAGGATGATGCAGACAGACGTGCGGGTCAGTACAGTGGGGGAATGACACGGCGCATCAGCACGATTATGGCGTTGATTCACGACCCGAAAGTAGCATTGCTTGACGAGCCAACAGTAGCCATGGATCCCGTCTCCCGCCGTGCAGTCTGGGATTTCATCAGAGAGCTTAGAGCGCAAGACAAGTCTATCGTCTTGACGACCCATTACATGGAAGAGGCGGAACACCTCTGCGATAGGGTTGGAATCATTGACGAGGGTCGCCTGATTGAGCTAGGAACTCCAAGCGAGCTCATTAAGAAGTACCATGCGAAGGACTTGGAGGATGTTTTTGTTCAGAGGACTGGCAAGAAACTGGCGGAGGCGGTCTAGATGAAGGCGAAGCACATTGCGGTTCTCGCCGAGAAAGATCTCAAGAGGGTTGTCAGAGAACCTGCGTCCCTACTTATGCTCTTGATTTTCCCCTTAATGCTTAATCTTGCCTTCGGGGTCGCTTTCGGCGGAGTCGGCAGCTCTGGACCCAGTGATTTCCAAATCGGTTTGGTGAATCTGGACGCCAGTTCGTCTCATCCCGAGTGGGCTGGCAGGCTCATTGGAAATCTCACAAGCACTGATGGCATTCTCCTAAAGCAGTACCTGGATAACGCGTCCGGCCAATCTGACCTTATACAAGGGAACCTAGATGCTTTCATTGTCATACCCAATGGATTCGGGAACAGCTGCGAGTCTTTCTGGGCAGCACCGACGAATGCAAGTCAATGGACCAATACGACCATCGGATTGTACGTGGACAGTGGATCGATGATAGCCACCAGTGCAGTTCCAGCCATTGTTCAGCAGGTTGTACTGAGAACGATGTTCGGCGATGTTCGAACATCAGTGGATTTGCCGGTAGTGATCAGCAGTCCAGCGCTCATTGCAGCGAGCACCTATTCACAGTGGGACTTTATGGCTCCAGGTATGTTTGCCTTCGCAGCCATGTTCATTACCATGACGGTCGCTCAATCGATGACAACGGAGAGAGAAGGTGGCCTCCTGAAGAGACTGGCGGCGACGCCCATGACCAACTCGGAATACATGCTCGGCCAGACGATATCTAACATGGCAATAGCAGTCGTGCAGGTAATGATAATATTGCTGACCGCCTTCTTGATTGGCTACAGACCGGCAACGAATGCCGCCGGACTCGCCTTCGCCGCGGCGATTCTTGTTGCGTTCTCTCTCGTTTCCGTGGGCTTCGGACTCATCGCGGCGACCATCTCCAAATCCGCCGACATAGCTACTGGTGCAGCATTCATATTCATCATGCCTCAGATGTTCCTTGGATCATTCGTTCCGCTTGGCGGACTTGCCGAAACAGTTGGTGTGTTCATGCCCAGCAAGTATGTGACGGATGCTCTGACCACTCTTTTCCTGCGAGGTGCACCGATTGCCACACTGTCGATTTGGGTTGATTTTACCATCGTGTTGGTAACTGGTGTGGTAGTAGTCTTGCTAGGGATATTGATGTTCGGCAAAGTAGGAAAAAAGTAGTGGAAATCCAGCATCATGGAATGGCGGCCGTTCCAAGCGGAAAGCTTTAGAACTCCTCCGATTCGCATCCGCAGCTGGGTGACCATTCGGTCTTACGTCAGGGGTGCCTGTGACTTTCGCCAGAAGAATGAGAAGACTTGGTAATCGAGTTCGAGTAAGTATCGAGGGAGTGACTCATGGCATCAGCGAATGAAATGCTCGCGGGTTGGATGGTCCTAAACGATCTTCTAGGTGACCTCACGAGTCGAGGAGTCTTCATTCCAGATTTGACCTATGCGGACTTGCGAAACAGCAAGATGGTCATTGAGTATCTGAGGGCGTTCGAGCACGAGATTGCCACCGTTGACCAGCAAGATGTGGAACTAAGGTCTGAAATGGAGACAAGAATGCTCCGCCTCAAGGAAACGCTGATGATTTGGGCCGAAGAGAACGGTGGTGTAGGAGCCCGGCGTACTTGGGAGAGACGTTTCAATGATGCCATCAAAGGAAGAGGCGGAAAGCTTCCTCCTGAACCTAAGACCCCAATATCAGACCTCCCGAGGGAGAAGGATGTAGCCTTCTTCCGCATGAGATTGCCAGACGAGATCCCAGTAGAGATCGTTTCAGAACTTGCAGAAGACTGCCGCGTTCGCATATCACTGGATGGAGACCGCCACCTACAGGTAAGTGGCAAGAAAGAATGCGTCCGTGACGCCATGAAGCGGCTTGGAGAGATATTCTACGGACAAGACCGAACTGCGACGGAATAGCACCTCGACTCAGTTCACAGTCCAAGAAAGCTAGCTATTGGATCAAGTGGCACCCTGTTCAGTCTAAGCCCCAGAGCATCCGCATCGATACCCATAGCGGCCCCGAGCACCTGCGTCACGAACAATGCAGGCAGCTCAAGCGAACTACCCTCGTCGTCCTTCATGCCGATGGCTTGAATGTCGAACTGTGTGTGACATGCGGGGCAATTCGTGACGACACAGTTTGCACCAGCGGCCTTCACCGAAATCATCTTCTCCTTCAACACTCTGGAGGCAATGCTCTCACTGGCTATGAGTAATGGGGAACCACAGCATCTAAGTTTCAAGCCCCATGGTATGCTCTTAGCTCCGGCCAGTTCGAGCAGCTCGTCAACCTTGCGTGGAAGCTCAGGGTCGTCGAAGCCAGCGACTTTCGAGGGTCTGAGCAGATGACAGCCAGGATGGAATGCAATCGACAGCCCGTCTAAGGATCTGACAATCTTGCCCTTAATCTCGTTCTTCATGTCGTAGAGAACCTCAACAAAATGCCGAATCGTCGCCTTGCCTGTGAACTGCAACCCCAGAGCAGACAATGTCTTGTTTGTTGTCTTCCGGACAGCCTCATTGTCGTGAAGAACGTGAGCGCAGTCCTTCAGAGATCCAAAGCAGCCATTACACGGAGTGACTATGTTGTGGCCACGTTTCTCGGCAAGGGCGATGTTCCTACCCGAGACCGCTAGCCAGCTAGGTTCATCGATTGATTTGAGAACAACTGTGCCGCAGCAGGATGCGCCTTCGAAGTCCAGAAGCTCGATGTCAAGTTCCTTTGCGACAGCACGCATCGATGCCTCATAGTTGTTGAACCTCGCGGGAATCGCGCAGCCCAAGAAGACTTCATACGTCTGCGTCATTACTTCCCCTCCTCGATCTTCATCAGACCCGTCTTGTCAAGCACCTTCCGGGTTTCGGCTACATCAAGAGGAGGAACGGGCGAAAGACCCAGGTCATCACGTTCCCATTCTGTTGGCTCGTACAGCTTTCCATTATCATACAGCGCTTTGCGTGATGCTACGTAACCAGGCGGCGTGATTCTCTTGCGAAAAGCCATGTTCTTGAGGCCGAAGATTATGTCGGTAATCTCGATTCCCTGAGGGCATCGTTGTTGGCATTGATAGCATGTAGTGCAGAGCCAGACCATATCAGTGTCGAGAACTTCCTTCAGACCGAACAGAAGCATTCTCATCAATTCATGGACTTGAATGTTCACCTTATCAGAAACGGGGCAACCAGCACTGCATTTTGCACATGAATAGCACGTAGTCAAGTCCTGCCCGCCTATCAGCTTCGAAACTTCCTTCGTGAATTCGGCGTCCAGTGCCTCAAACCTCTTCCCTTCGAAGGATTTCAACTGGCCCCAGTTCTCTGTCATTTTCACTGCCTCCTTGGTCTCAGTGGGCTTGGTCCCAACTTGTCAGCGAGTTCAGAGAGCTTCCTGACGGTCTCTGCCCATATTGAGCCCTCGCTCGCGCTGATGTGGGTAAACTGTAGTCGCTCGCTCTCAAGCCCAGCCTTCTCAATGATTTTCTTCGCGATGGCTAGCCTTCTTTCAAAAGCGATGTTGCCGTCAACGTAGTGACAGTCACCGATGTGGCATCCGGAAATCCAAACCATGTCTGCCCCCAGCCTGAATGCTTCGAGTATGTGAGTCACACTTAGACGTCCAGTGCACATGACACGGATGTCACGTACGTTAGTCGGCTGCTGGAACCTTGAGACCCCCGCATTGTCTGCACCTGCGTAGCTGCACCAGTTACAGACCACGGCAAGTATGCGAGACTGGTTCGGAGGTGCGTCCTGAAGCGCGGCGCGTATTTGAGCCAGTATTTGGTCGTCCGTAAAGTGCTTCATTGTGATGGCATTTGCGGGACAGCCCGCAGCACAACGGCCACAACCTTGACACAGTACTGGATTCGAGACTGCATAGTCATGGCCGCCTTGGCCCGGAACAACTTCTATTGCTGAGTAGACGCACGATATTTCGCACGTGCCGCAACCGACGCAAACTTCAGGATCTACCACAGAGACTATCGCTTCCGCTTTTCGAATGCCACTGAGTAAAGGCACGAGTGCACGCGCAGCAGCGCCCCTACCTTGCGCAATGGACTCATCGATGGCCTTCGGTGCAGTTGCAGTTCCAGCCACATAGATGCCATCCGTCTGGAAGTCTACCGGCCTAAGCTTGGGGTGTGCCTCCATGAAGAAGCCGGATATATTGAGTGGGACCTTGAACAGCTCTGAGACTTGCTTGTTGGTTTCTGGTGGGACCATCGCTGTTGCCAGAACAACATGATCCACGTCGAGCAGAAGCTTCGCTCCTAGTATCTGGTCAACAACCTCCACCCTGAGCGCCTTGTTCTTTCCCTTCTTGACCTCTGGGGGAGAATCCTTGTCAAACCTGATGAATACGACTCCTTTCTTACGGGCTTCTCGATACTTGTCCTCTGCCGCATAGGAGACTCTTAGGTCTCTGTAGAGATGGAACACCCGAGAATTCGAATGCTTCTGAAGAAGCTCCAACGTGTGCTCAAGTGCAACTGTGCAGCATATACCTGAGCACCAGGTTCGAGAACCCTCAAGAGACTCGTCCTCACGGGAACCAGCGCAGTGAATGACGGCAAACGTCTCTCCATCTTCGAGACTGTCGTCTTGGGCAAGTTGCTGATTCATCTCAAGCTCTGTCATAACTTCAGGGAGCTTCTGTAGACCATACAGGCCCTTCTCTTCCAGCTGGACGGCTCCAGTGGCGACCACGATAACCCCCACCTTGACCTCGTGCTTCTGCTTCTTGCCTGTCGTTACGGCTACCTCAAAGTCACCAATTGATCCTTTAGCGTCCGTGACTTCTGAGCTCAGCATCAGTTCGATGTTGGTGTTGCTCCTGATCGATTGCTCACGCTGTTCAACCACTTCCGCTGCAAGAGTGAAATCGAAGTTGACTGTGTGCAGCTTGCTTAGCATGCCCCCAACCCTGTCTTCCTTTTCGACAAGGTATACCTTGAAGCCCTTGCCAGCTATCAGCTCTGCGGCTGACATTCCGGCCATGCCAGCACCTATTACGAGTGCGGCAGGCTCGATTCTTGTGGCCGCTTCCTCCTCGGGTTCAAGAAGCCGGGACTTGGCCACGGCCATTCGCACTAAGTCCATGGCTTTCGCAGTGGCTTCGTCCTTGGCGCCTTGGTGTATCCATGAACAGTGCTCCCTTATGTTCGCCATCTCGAAAAGATACTTGTTAAGTCCACCTTCTTCGACTGTGGCTCTGAAGAGAGGCTCGTGAGTTCGCGGGGTGCATGACGCGACAACCACTCGATTGAGTTTGTGTTCCTTGATGGCATCCTTGATGACTACTTGTGCGTCGGACGAGCATGAATAAAGGAGATTCTGAGCATGCACTACGTTAGGCAGCGTGGTTGCATATCGAGTCACCTCTGCAACGTCCACCGTCCCTGCAATGTTCACACCACAAGAGCAGACAAAAACCCCAATGCGCGGCTCGGCAGTCATCAGCTCCAAGTCCTTCTCTGTTAAGGCCTCGGTCTCAAATGGCTTTGGGATAACGATGTCAAGCGCCGCAAGAGCAGCTGCCGCGCTTCCTTGAGCCACTGAGTCGGGTATGTCCTTTGGCCCGTTGACTGTCCCACACATGTGAATGCCCGGGACCCCCGTCTGGACGCTCTCGATGTGACCAGCCATTCCTTCAAGGAAGCCATAGCTGTCGGCACGAACCCCGAGTTTCTGAAACAGCACATCGTTATCATTGTGTACCATCGCAGGGCAGAGAATGACCATGTCATACCTGTCCTGTAGGATTTCACGTGCTTTGGCATCACCGTGCCGCACTAGAAGATCACGGGTATCATGGTCCTCCATTACTTCACTGGGCAAACCCTTGACATATTTGATGCCGTATTCCGTCTCACCCCTCACAAGGAATTCTTCGAAGCCCTTACCAAAAGCGCGCATGTCATTGTACAGGATGTCAATGTGTATCTCGGGCATGTGCTCCTTAGTTATGATGGCCTCCTTTGTGGCATAGGTGCAGCAAATCCTTGAACAATAGGCACAGTGGTTCACATCACGAGACCCTACACACTGAATGAATGCAATGTGATGTGGTTCCCGACCGTCGGAAGGGCGCATAACAACCCCCCCAGTCGGCCCACTCGCAGAAACTAACCTTTCATACTCAAGACTTGTAACGACATTAGGATAGCGGCCGTAGCCGAACTCGGGCACTGTAGATGCATCTAGAAGTCTGTAGCCCGTGGCAACTATAATCGATCCTGCATTGATTTCAACTGTCTCATCAGGAAGCTCGAAGTCGATGGCTTGGGCCTTGCAGCCGTTCACACAAGTCATGCATTGGATGCAATTCTCAATATCAATCGTCGCAATGTTAGGTACAGCTTGTGGGAATGGTATGTAGGCCACTTTCCGCATCTTAAGGCCAAGGTCGTACTCGTTAGGAACCTCAATTGGGCACACACGTTGACAGTCACCACAACCTGTGCACTTACTAGGATCAACACGACGAGTATGCTTCAAAACCTTGACTCTGAAATCGCCCTGTCTGCCCGAGATATCTGTGACCTCAGAATAGGCTAGAATTCTGATA
>Ga0315296_10005349_pt1 | contig 10269 bp, 10 predicted proteins | sample YL17G14_18_MG_FD_203921 | JGI IMG/M metagenome (GOLD analysis project Ga0315296, IMG submission 203921) | Sediment microbial communities from Yellowstone Lake, YNP, Wyoming, USA - YL17G14_18 | ecosystem: Environmental > Aquatic > Freshwater > Lake > Sediment | place: USA: Wyoming | collected... | reverse complement strand
CTGTGGTGATTCCGCTTTTCTTGGCAATTTCCGCAAGATGTAGCCCTTCGTTATGTTCCGTTGCGGAGAGGGTGATGCCAACTAGGTCCGGCCGATAGAGATCTAGTAGACGCTGGAAGCTTCTCCGGTCCTTCTCAATATCGACGATATGGACCTCTTCAGCTGCATCCTCAATATACGCAGCAATATACTCTAGACCAATAGGCACTAGATCCATGGCGAAGCTTAGGCCTCTTCTCCCGGGAGGCTTCATTAGGAGGATATTCTTGAATGGCATGTGAAACTCCAAAGACTGATGCGAAACTAAGGCTTGTGCATTATGGATTGATTTAGTTCTTTCGGTATTCAGTTCGCGTGCATTTCAACAAGTCTATCGAAAGCTAGAAAAGAACGAAATGAGGTTTTTTCACGGCTGTTCCGCGCTGTTTTTTCTTCTTTGGACAAAAGAGAGGGAACGATTCTCGAAATGTTTCGTAAGAATTTACGAACCTTGGCGTAAACTACTTAAAAGCTTCTGTACAAAAATGCGTAGACGCAATGTATCCACGATTTCAGGAAATAGTCCATCCTGTTTTGAAGAAAGCAGCTCGTTTCTTTGAGAACAGGTTCAGGTCACAGCATCTCAGAAATCTCTGAGAAATGATGTTGTGTATATTGTCTTTTTGGAAAAAAGGGAAAAACCTGATTTGTGACTGATTGTTACCGCAAAATTGTTACCTTTTTCCATCAAAAATCGTTGTTTGTTGTAATGCGCGCTAAATTAAAAAGTGACAAAACTTCTATATATATTAGGTATCTAAGCTTGAACTAGTGGAGATCGAATATGAAACCTGAACATTATAAACCGATAAGGAAAGAAAAGCCCAAACAAAAAGGCAACCTTAGTAGAACCAAAAGTCGAATGCATGCAGTGGCTCAAAAATGGAAACCCATTACTTCTCCACAATTGCGCGAAGCTTACTCCACTAAAATAGAATGGGCAAGGAAGCTAATTCCCAAAATGAAAGAAGAAGCAGAAGCGCCTGAAGAAAAAAGAAGAGCTTAGATAAGCGCGCTTGTTGCATCTTGTGGCACGTATTGCGGAACATGTGCCTTCTTGAACAGAAAGGAGAAACCAAGTTGTTCCGGATGCGGCCCCCAGAATGGGGATCCTTTCTGGGGCGAATGCAAACTGCACATTTGCGCAACAGGCAGAGTCGAGCACTGCGGGATTTGCGAAGACTTTCCATGTGATTTGTTCGTGAACCAGTTTGACCCTGCACATGGACAGAAGAGTCCCTTTACTAGGGCTGGACTCTTGGCATATCGAAGAAGAGTTGGAACTCAGAAATTCATAGAAATGTCCGAGAAACTCGACAAAGATGAACAGAGAAAATAGCGCGCGCTGGCTCAGTGGATTTGCAGACTGAAAAACATTAAGAAGAATATTACAATGCCAGTTGAAATGCCAAAGACCATCGCTGATGCACCGCGACGTAGATTTCCTATTCGAATGTTGATAGGAGCAGCATAAGCGAAAAACGCCATTGAAAGAGCGGTCACCACTCCCCATGTGATGGCCCAGTACATCGGCGCCAATGTTCCGTAGATATTCCTTCCTAAATTGAAGAATACGTCAAGTATGGGAAATGACAGCAAATAGATGAGGAAAAGGGGTTTTGCCCTGTACCCTTCTATTTGCTTATCTAAGAAGTCCAAACATTCCCTTTCTTTGAATGGGACAAACCAATTGGTCATCGGGAACTTCCCTAGCCTCAGAATGTGTCCCTTGGGGTCAATCCCCAACTCGTCCAGACCAAAGAACAAGTGAACAAACGCGTATCTAACCACTGCACTTTCAAGATCTATTTCAATCTTTGGAAAGGCGGCCATACCAAAAAGTACGAACCCTGCACCGACAGGTAGAGTCACAATCATCAAGGGAATGATGGGATTACCGACGTAGAACCTTGCATCGAAAAAGTATAGATACCATTGAAACAAAATTGTCACGAAAGCAATAACGAATATGAGCCAGATGAAACCCTGCATGAGATTGAAGGCTCGAGTCACAAAGGTTCTGATGTTCATGCGAAGAGATGCTTGCTCGGTTTCCTTCCCCACGGACTTCTGAAGGAAGTTCACGGCCAATTGACCTTTGTCGGACAGACTGTACTTTCTGCTTTCGTCCTTCTTGATCAGATCGCCCAGTTTCTTGAGATGATAATTGAATTTCCCAGTATTCGTAATTCCCACAAGGTTCATCAGATCAACGTACGAAACGCTCCCGTTCTTAGACAGGGTTAGGATAATCTTCCGCCTGATCTGATTCTTTAAGACCTCGCTCAACGATTCGAAATTTACGCTCAACTATTCCAGCGCCGTACTCAAGTGAAGCATACCGCTAAGACTCGATTTAAAGCTGTTTGACTAAAAGACTTATCAAGAACTAGTTATCGCGCGGTGCATTGTTTTTCCCAGGTACGTTTTAAGGGGTGTCGTTAAATGGGAGAAGATGACATTAGATTTATTAGTGGTACTGGAAAGGCATTAAGGTTAAAGGCGAGGAGAAATTTCTCTCCATTCCAAGATTGAGCGCAGAAGTGCGCGCTTTACCCTCACACTCTCGCCGTGTGCGTGTGTGTTGTATGGGTAGGTATAGGTAGGCGAAGTGGAGTTGAGTGATTGAGAAAGTAAGTGGGCAAGTGTTTTCTGGTGGTGGTTGGTTGGGGTAAAGTTTTATCCCAAAACCCAAACCCAAAGCGCGCGAAGAAAACAGGGACACAGTAACAAGCGTGCTAACGTAGCAGAAAACGTATAAGCTTCTGAAAGTGCTTATTGTGTATCATGCGTTCGAGGAATGGTCTGTTTCTTGTATTTGCCTTCGTCTTCGTAACGGTCTTCTGTTTGGGATTTGTTCCAAAGTCTGTGTCGCAGGGAGAAGGCACGAATTTCCATTTTAGTGTTTACCTAAGAAGCGTAGACTGGAACACACGGTCATTCGACGCTTACGTTACGGTGCGTTTTGTCCAAAGTCCGTACAGCCTTAGCCACCCGATGCCCAGTGTTCAGAATACATATCAAAGCGAAGGACTTGATATACATAATGCGGCGGGTTTTCTCCTGTTTTCGACATCGGGAGGGCCTCCATACAATTTGGAAGGCAACGTGACTACCGACTTTCAACTTGCTGGTCCCACACAGTTCTATCCGTTTGACCGTTACGTGTTGAACATTACATTTCTGCTGCCTCTTCATGTTCAAGAATGGAACGTTTCGGCCAGCTCCATAATCAATCAGACGAATACGTGGGTTGAGGTACATTGTCAGTTAGGAGAATTCGATATGACATTCGACCCTCCAGTACCAGGAGGATCAATGCCGAAATTCTCCAATATAACCTATCAATTGTCCACTGCGTCAGAGGGGGTTGAGGCCGGAGTGGAGTGGGTGAGTCTGAACTGCAAAGTGATTCTGTTCAGACCGGCTTCTTCGACCAACTTGATCCTGTACGTGCTGGGAATCTGCTATTTTCTTGTTGGCAGTCTGCCCTTGATAAAGCCGGAAAGGCTGGATTATCGACTTTCGGTTTGCTTGTCGCTTTTCGTGTTTTCTGTAACCTTGACTTTCACTATTCAAGCTCCGCAGCTTACTAGTGCAACCTTGGCTGAGACTCTGATTCTTGTCCTTTTGACTGCGGCCGGCATGTTTTCAATCGTAAGTATTATTCAAAAAGCCTTGATCGAGGTGAGACAAAGATTAGCAGTCTGCCAATACATTGTTGAAGGGCTGGTCATCTGGTTCTTGATATTTTCGTTGAACTCGGCGTTCACTTTACTGGCAATGTCAGCAACAAGCATGACTTGGGCATCGATTCCTCCAACTTTGTCCCCCTTTCTAATGATCGGTCTCTCCTACGGTTATGTTGCAGTGACGTTGGCGTTCATATGGAGAAACAGAGGGAGAATCAGGAAACGTCTAGGAGCCATCCGAATATTCGGCAAGCACGAGCCTAAAGACACCAGCGCGCGCTTGTCGGAGAATTTACATTTCATTAGAAATGTCAAAACTACATGAATTCGTCTTAAGTGAATAAGCAACCATGTTGAAAAATTCCTGTTGTTGTGGTGTGTAGTAAATAAATAACGTCTTTCATGGACTTGGCACGCGCTAGCGTACACTTTACTATTGACCGCTTATCATCAAGGATAAAACTTTACCTTTTTATCAGTTACTCCTCTACCCCTTCCAGATAACGATGATTTGCATGGCATATGGGGGTTTTACTGCTTTTTTTGGGTTTGTTTGAGAGGGAACTAGATTTTCGGGGTTTTCTGGTTCAAGGCATAGCCGAACGGTCTAATATTTTTCCGCACTTTCGGCAGAAGACATCATCTTCGCCGAGTCTTGCGCCGCAGAATGTGCAATATCTCTTGCCATTCGTCATCGGCGCGCGCGCAGTTGACGCAATCAGTGTGATGGCTCCACCGACAAGTGCCAACCAAAAACCGAAGGAAAGATAGGCAGAATAACTTCGAGTAAAAGCTACTCCGAACGTTCCTGTCGAGAATAAACCGACACGGGGAACTTCAACCGCTAAGGGTTCAGACCTCAAAAGTTCGCTGTGCATATTGACGATGAAAAGAGCTGCCGAAAGCAGAACAAGCATTCCGCCAACAGCAATAATCATTGAACTCCTCTGTTTGATGAGGCTGCCCGTAATGCCTAGAAGACCACCGATCACCACGAGCAACACTACCACCGTCCCCGAGACGAGATTTATGTCAACAGGTAATGTCACTCTTGAACCCACACTCAAACCTGACTTGTATGGGTATACATTGAGTTCCATTGACTGCGTCATCTGAGTTCCAAAAATGTTAGCTGTCCATGAGATCGCCATCGTCCACCAGGGCAATAGGAGACTGACAAACGCGATTGCCCCTCCAGCCAAACCAACGTATTTGAGTTTTAAGGGGTTCACCCAGAATTAGAGTTTCTGAGACTAAACTTAAGTCTATCTACGCGCACACACTATTTTCTAGTTCAACTCTCTAGGTATTCTCTGAGCATTTTTGAAATGGAGTCTTCTTGCGGTTTCAACGTTGAGGTGTTGGGAAGCGGAACAGCCCGCTATTTTAAATAAGCGTTAAACCCTAAGAGCTAATTCGGAAGGGAAATTGAACAATCATGGCTGAATGCCCAGATTGCCACAAAAGGTCACTAGTCAAATATGAAAAAAGACGCGGCGACAGAGTGATTATAATGGTCAAATGCGCAAACTGTGGTTACGAAGATGAATTAGATTCATATCTTGATGAAGGCGAAGACAATGAAGAGCACGAAGACGATGAGGGCGGTTTGCCTGACTTGCCCGACTTACCTTAACGCGCGTCCTTTAGCTTTCTAGGTATTTTCTCACCAGTTCCAAAGAGTTGTCTTTTTGGGTTTGGGTTTTGGGGGTAAAGTTTTATCCAAGTGGTTTTCGGGCGATTGCCTGTAAATCGTCCGCCAACGCTAATGCGTCAGGTTTTTCGCATAAGGCAAGCTCAAACTGAAGAATCTTGTTGTATAAACTCCTCGAACGCCCTTTTTTCATAAACAACTCTTTCGAAATTCGCAAGGGCATGGTTGTAGCTTTGCCCACGATCTGTTCGACGCTAAATCCGTTTTTTTCCAACATTTTCCTAAACTCGTCTGGAGTCCAAGTATAAAATTTGACTTTGGTATTTTCAGGCATGGTGCCATACTTCTTGCGAAGCAGTATGTCTAATGCGTTTTCCATATCGCTCGGATTTGGCTTCTCTGGCAATGCAACCAAAGATTGGACATAACGATTGGGCGCGGAAATTATCAGTCTTCCTCCTCTTTTTAAGACTCGGTTCAATTCCTTTAGGAGAATGTCAGGGTTTTCGAAAAAGAGAAGGGCAAGTTCACAAAGAATCATGTCAAAGGTTTCATCGGGGTAGCTTGTTTTTGTAATGTCCTCTCTTTTTATGATTATTCTGTTCTGAAGACCTTCTCTTCTTATCCTCTTTTCGGCGGTTTTTAGCAATTTTTCTGAAATGTCCAGTAAGACCACTCTGCAGCCTTTCCTTGCCATGCGAATTGACCAGCGACCCGTTCCTCCACAAGCATCAAGGATTAAGGCGTTGGGGTCTATAGGAAGATATGGTTCAATGTGCCTCCACGTAATCTGGTTATGGACTTGAAAGTATAGAAGGCCGAAATAGTTGTCATAGGTCTTCGCTTTTCCGTTGAAATAATTCTCCACCCCATCCGTTTTCTTCATGTGTTTTGACACAAGTCTCAAATCCTATTTCCGATATGTTCCTTTGGATCTCAGCTATAGCTTTTCCGCAAAATGGGCGTATACTCGATTCCGATACTACCTATCTACCTACCCTATAATGACTTGACTCTATTGCTACCTGTATGTGGTTACTGAATCCAGTATACACCCTACTGACCACCAATTTTCCCCATACGTCAAGCAAAAGTCTGGTTTGGTTTGGGGTAAAGTTTTATCCCACACCCAAACCCAAACGCTGTCAAGAATCCGATGGCAAGTGTTAGCATTACGTCCATGTTGAATTGTCCCGTCGATGAAAGCCGATTGATCGTTCAATTGATCGTCCACAAGCTTTTTTTTGGTCGAGTTTGTATTAGTGAGTGTTTGGAGATGTTCCCAGAGTGGATGATTATAGGAAGCCGAGATGGTGGAAGAGGAGCATTCGAAGTTACTGGCTTATCTTAGTAATTTTGCCCTTTGTTCTGATACTAGTGGTGCTTGGTGCACTGTTTCTTCAAGGAGTAATGGCGCTTACAGAACTTCTAAAATATGCCGCTGTCACCAGCGTGTTCATAGCCACCGCATACTACATTCGAAGAATAGCATCGCCTAAATTCTGGAGAATGATATGGATTTTCTTTATTGGTGTGGGCGGCATAGGCACACTTATATCATTAGTATTGTTGGGCGTGTTTGGAAAGACTCTGGTGCTTCTCTTAGGCCCAGGGCCTGCGTTTCTGCTTTCTTTCGGAGTCACCATAGCATTAGGGGCGTTGCTCGGTGACTACATTGGAAAAAGACGCGGCTATCGACCATTGGCTTAAAGCCAAAAGTCGCGTTAGCGCGCTTTGATGTCAACCTTAACGCATTAACGTGCGCTTGAATACCAGAATCTGTGTGTGGGGGTAAAGTTTTATCCCCTCTCTCTCATATTGACGACGATGAGCAGGTGGAAACGCTCCCTGCTTGCTGAGCGCGCTCGCTATTCTTCCTTTAACCCCCATTCGGAGGGTATGTGGAACCTAGGTTCGCTCTTGTAGTAGGCTCGGATTTCAGGAAATTTTTCGTTGATTTCGAGGGTCATCGCGGCTATTTGATCATAAAGCACTAGGGTCTCTTCATCGGGAAGCGGGTCCGAGATTTTTTGGTTGAGAAAGCCCCAGCCTCCGTCCCAAGGCAAAATTTCAACTTTGTTTAGAGCCAAGAAATCCCGTACAACGTCACCCCAGACGAACCTGAGCCCGTGCATGTCAAGAATGCCAAACTTTTCAGGATCCGCTTTTCCCGAGCGGCACATTTTCCAAGCCTTGCCTGCGGTGAGGAACTCATCAGGTGGAACATCTAATGGGTTGAATTTGATGTTCAGGGCTCCTGTTTGGAAGGAGTCGAGCTGCGAGTCTACCATCACCCAACGTCTCTTCAAAGCATTCCAGTACTCGCAGACCCAATGATCTTCATAATGACCATGTTCGAAATACGCGCCGAAGCCACAGCGAGCCCTCGCTGGGATGCCTTTGTGGCGTAACATAGAAACTAGAAGGAGCGTGAAGTCACGGCAGTTCCCAACTTGGCGCTGATCAAGGGGTCGGGGTATACTGAGAGGTTGATCGTTTGTTTCGGCCATATTAGTGAGTTTTTCGGAAACTGAGCGAATCTGTAGAGTGCTCTGCTGACCCTCCGTCAGGTTCACTCCCATCCGCTTGGCCCAGAAGACATGGATCAGATTGTTTTGAACAACCGAACAAAGCGAGACCAGGTCATCGGGAAGAACTGCCAATAGATAGGCATGTTTCCCCGGATCTGTCATAATGCCAGGTTTGGAGTAGAACGCAAGAGGATCCACACAAGCGAGTGAGATTCTGTTCATATAAGCGTAGTGTCCCATAGATGGCGAAAGCGCATAATAGATGGGTGGCAATTGAATCAGAATAGAAGTCGAGGAAACTTCGGAAATAAAGCACGGTTGTCTCACCATCCAACGACAGTGGCAGTAGCAGTGTACTAGCGCGCACTGAGAAGAAACTAGTGAACACTTGGCTTTCTTTTTATGTTTCTTCTTAAACAGATAACTGTCATCGGAATCGTGACTATGATTAGCATGGGCACTAGAAGCATCGGGGGGAATTCTGGAATCACAACTTCAAATTTCTGATTGATAGTGTTCTTGAATTCAGTGGCGTTTGCCAAAGCGCGAATCCACCCCACTTTGGTGAAGGGTGGAGCGACAATTCCTGGTTGAGGTTGTACTAGCCAGTTCTTGAACCAGTCTGTGTCGTTTTCTTTCATTGCGATTGCTTCGACGTCCAATTCATCAAGTCCTTGACTGGTCGCCTCAGTCACGACCGCGATCGCATCGTCTTTGGCGTTGATACTTCCACTCTGGTCAAGATCGCTTGTAGCATTGCTGTTTCTTACGTTTGGCAGTCCATCTGTCACAAGGTTTATGACTTGTCTACCGGAAGCAATGAAGCGGGACGATCCTTTGAGAGTCTTCCAAGCCAAATACAGTCCATGAACAGTTGCGGTGCTGCCGCGGCCTTGTGTCATATCGCGTATTTTGTTCGCAACAGTTCCGTAGTTGTTGCCAGTTATCAAGGTCCGTGACACCTCTACAGTTGCATAACCATCTCCAGAAGGATATCCAAATTGAACGACGGTGATTTCGACTGTGCTGTTTCTCGGCACCACGGCAACCACTGCGTCTGCAATCGATTCCTTCGTTGTATTCCATTCCGTTGTAGTAACACTACTGGAACCGTCCAACACCAGACGCAGCTGAAGGCCCACGCCTGCGGCTTCTGCCTGATTGATGATTAGCATCGAAGGAGAAGACAGAGCCAAACAAAGAAGCGTCAACAACATTGAAGTCGACATGCGTCTCTTCAAACTGAAAACAGATGATAATAAACTCTGAGGTCTTTTATGATTTACGCATTTGAAAACCAGAACAGCAGACTGTTAAGGACACTCCAAGTTTAGCGCGCGCATATACTATTCTATGTGGGAAAATCCGTGTTTTGACTTCATCGCAAGCGTAGGCCAAACTTAAAAAGAAAAAGGGATCTCTATTGAATTGCTAGAAAATGAGGGGCAATCGGATGTGAGAAAAGAAATCATAGTAGTTGATAAGCTTCCAAAGTCGCCCATGCCATACTCACATGGGGTAAAAGCTGGGAATTTCTTGTTCATCGCGGGCCAGGTTGGCGTTGATTTCACAAACGGTAAGCTGAAAGGCAATTCAATCAAAGAACAGACAGAACAGGCTTTGACAAACATGACAGATGTTCTGAAAGCTGCTGGAAGCTCTATGGAAGACGTTGTGAAGACAACCGTGTTCATATCGGACTTCAAGAATTTTGAGGAAATGAACAAAGTTTATGCGAGGTTTTTCCCAACCAATCAACCTGCGCGCAGCACAGTTCAAGTCGTCCTTTATAATGGATTCAAAGTCGAAATTGAGGCAATAGCAATAATCCCTTCATAGAGCGAGCTAGGTTCTCTTCAAGCTTGTGGATTATCACATATTTCTGCAATGCATGCCCAAGAATCAAATTGATCTTATCTTCTGTAGGCACTCTCGGAATTCTGTTGACTTTCGCATACTTCGGCTTAAAGAAAACAATTCCGTAAAACTTGCAGTACTGATTGTAGAAGTCACATAGATTAGCTTTGTAGCTATCGCGCCACTTCCCTTTTGCAACGTATTCTAGGACGGAGTCTGTCTTATCAAGTTCGGTTCTAGAAGCGATCAAGTTCAAAGCTCTGATCAACGTTTTCAAATAGGCTTCAGAATAGCCTCTGTATCTGAGTTCAAACGCTAGCTTCAGAATATTGCCCTTGAAATCTGAGAGTTTACGAGTATTCTCTGAACGTGTAGTTGCATTTTGTGCAGCGGAGGAATTGTGTTGATGATTCGTCTGCGCCTCGGGTCTGTACTTGCCACACGTAGGCGACGTTGTTGCCGCATTTTGGGCATTCGATCCTGACGGTTGGCAGTG
>Ga0315296_10005348_pt1 | contig 10270 bp, 6 predicted proteins | sample YL17G14_18_MG_FD_203921 | JGI IMG/M metagenome (GOLD analysis project Ga0315296, IMG submission 203921) | Sediment microbial communities from Yellowstone Lake, YNP, Wyoming, USA - YL17G14_18 | ecosystem: Environmental > Aquatic > Freshwater > Lake > Sediment | place: USA: Wyoming | collected... | reverse complement strand
ACGTCCACGTTCCCGCTGTTACCTGGCAACCGATGGCTGTGCAAGTACGAGCCCCGGACGAACCGGACCTCTACGAGTTCATTATCGTTGAAACGCTATTTCCCTTTGCACGGTTGGACGTGGAGACAGAAGAGTCCTATGGTATTGATGATCTCCTCAACAATGCCCATTCTTCGGCAAGGATTCTGCTTGAAGTAAAGGGATATCGTTGAAAGGCCAAAGACACAAGTTGATTGAAAGAGGCGATGAACGATGGCAAAGAGACAGTCCCTGCTGCTCCTCGTAGCAGCCATGGTGCTGACTGCCTGTACCGGAAAAGAGACACCGGTCTACGAGGGCGAACCGGTGACCATCACCTTCGCCTGCATGGATTACGAGCGCTTTCTATACGAGCCACTCGTGGAAGACTTTCATACCACCAACCCCGACATCCGCGTGCAGCTCGTCTCTGCCGAGGAGGCATCGGGAATGCAAATACAGCAACAGGGGAGTACGATGACGATGACGGGGACAAGTGACGGCACAGACGTGGAACGATTGACATCCAGCGCCGATACCTTCGTCTGGTTCGCCCCGCTCCGCCCTACCGAATGGTCGTACTTGTTGGATCTACAATCCTTCGTAGACGATGCCCCTTCTTTCCCGGCTGACGACTTTTATCCTGGCACGTTGGACGACTTTCGCTGGCAGGGCAGGCTATACGGCCTGCCAGCCGAGGTGGTGCCCGTCCTGATCTTCTACGACAAAGGAATGTTCGATGAGGCTGGCGTGGCGTATCCCCACATCGGTTGGACTTGGGACGATTTCCTGGAGGCTGCCACCCGGCTCACCAGGCGCGCGGGGGGCGAGGTGAGCCGCTACGGGTTCGTTGACTCCGACTTTTACGATACCGTACCGGCGATGCTGTACCAGCACGGCGTTTCTCTGTGGGACGACCGCGCCATCCCGCCCCGCCCCCTGTTTGACCGCCCTGAAGTAGCCGAAGTCTTCCACCGCTACGTGGACCTGGCTCTGAGTGACGGGATCATGCCGGTCCCGGAGATTGGTTCCAATGTGATGGCCTCTACTCTCATCAACGGGGGGCAAGCAAGCCTGTGGACTGATTTTGCCTTCAACTACACCTATCAGGCCCACCGAACGAGCGTAGGCCTGGCTCCGTTCCCGGAGGGTGTGGCCGCTGCCAACCCCCGTTCCCTGTCTGGCTTCTATGCCAGCGTCGGCACTGCTCATCCCAATGTCGCTTGGCGCTGGCTGACCTACCTCAGCGAGAACTACCAGCCTTTCCCGGATGGCGGCACACTGCCAGGCCGCCGGTCCGTTGGTGAACGGTTGCCCTGGTGGAGAAGGCTGGACAGGGATACGAAGGCCGTTTTCGAGTACGCCCTGGCTCACCCGGCGCCTCCCGAAAACCCGTTGAACATACCACTCCTACGGGCTATATCCGCAGTGTTCCAGGGGAAAGTCAGCGTCGAAGAGGCTCTGGCGTCAGCCCAATTGCAGGCGCTGGACCTGCAGGCCGGACTGGCGGCGGCCACGCCACCGATGCCACAGCCTGTCTCTCCTCCACAACCTACACCTGTTGGCGTGCAGACCACTGTCACCTTCGTCCCGGCTGCGGGCGAAGACCTTGCTCCCTATCGTGCGTTGGCCGCTGCCTTCCACGATGAACGTCCCGAGGTGCGGGTAGACGTGGTCCCGGCCTCCTTTAGCCTGGCGGAACTGGCTACGACCGGCGATTGCTTTGGAGGAACGTTCCCCGTCCGTGACCCACAGGTGCGCCAGTATATCCGCAGCCTGGAGCCGTTGCTGGAAGCAGACGCCAGTTTCGATCTGGCTGACTTTTACCCCGCGCTGGTGGAGCCGTTGCAGTACGACGGTGAGTTGTGGGGGTTGCCTTACCAGGCCGATGCCCTGATGGTGTACTATAACCACGATCTCTTTGCTGAGGCCGGGGTGACTCCTCCTGCGCTCGATTGGAACTTTGACAACTTCCTGGACGCGGCCGTGGCGCTGAGCAAGGATGACCAATACGGCTTTACGACCCGCGAAGGGGCATACGGCGATCTGATCTTTGTCCTGGAGCGCATGGGCGCGCGCCTGTTTGATGACACCCACGAGCCACCAGCGCCTACCTTTGACGACCCCACAGTGATCGCCGCGCTGGGACGATACGCCGGCCTGTTCCGCAAGCAGCCGCTCTCGCCGAGGACCCCTTCCACGCAGAGCGGCTGGCCCGACGCGCTGGTGGGGGGGAGTCATCCCGACGGCGTCCAGATGGAACAGGTGGCCATGTGGATCGACTCCATCGAGTTCCATGCTTACGGTCCGCCGCTGCCCTTTGAGATCGGTGTGGTTCCGTTGCCCAGAGGAACCCGGGCCAGTACCGAGTTCAACGTCAGGGCCTACTACATTTCCGCCCACGCCGACGAGTCCCAGGCTTGCTGGGAATGGCTGAAGTTCCTGAGCGACCGGACGGAGACCGTGGAACTGCTACCTGCCCGCCGCAGCGTGGCGGCGTCCCCTGTGTGGCAAGCGCAAGTAGAAGAAGCAGCCCTGCCGGCGTATCAGGCCACCCTCGACTACGACGACACCGCCATCCTTCGCCTGCGCTGGGAGATCCGCTGGTTGGCTTATGCTTACCCGTGGCTCGACGAGGCGCTCCAGGCCACCGTGGCAGGCGACGACGCAGGACGGGCGCTGGCCGAGGCCCAACGCAAGGCAGAGGCGTACGTTCTGTGCCTGGAGCGTAAGGGGGGCTTTACCGACCCAGAGTTGCTGAAGGCCTGTGCCAGGGAGGTGGACCCGGATTACCCGTCCTTCGGCGAATGAGGGTGAATCAGTCCGCCACGCGCCGGTAGAACAGCGGCAGCCGCTGGACGGGGGCGTCGCTGAACGTGTGCGCAGCCAGCAGCCGCTGGCGGGCGGCGGCCAGTTTGGCCTCGTCGTCGGCGTGGACGGTAAATAGCGGTGTGTTCTTCTGGACCAGGTCGCCCACCTTGTAGTGCACGATCACGCCAACGCTGGGGTCGATCGAGTCGCCTTTCCTCACCCGTCCGCCGCCCAATTCCACCACGGCCATCCCGATCTCGGCGGCGTTGACAGTCGCCAGGTAGCCGCTGCGCGGCGCGGGCACCGGCTCGATCAGCCTGGCCTGCGGCAGGCGGTCTGGATCTTCGACGTAGTGCACATCACCGCCCTGCGCTTCGATCAGTTCCCGGAACTTGTGCCAGGCTGCGCCGGAGGCCAGCGTCTCCAGCGCCAGCGTGAGCGCGGCGCTGGGGTCGGGTGCCTGGCCGCCCAGCATCAGCATTTCGGCCGCGACGACCATGCAGTGTTCGCGGAAGTCAGCCGGGCCGCCCTCGTGCAGCGTGTTGATCGCTTCCCGAACTTCCAGCGCGTTTCCCACGGCCCAACCCAGTGGCTGGTTCATGTCGGAGATGAGCGCGACCACGCGCCGTCCGGCCTGTTGCCCCAGGCGCACCAGCGCCCTGGCCAGGGTCTCTGCCTGCTCCAGCGTTTTCATGAATGCGCCGTTGCCTGTCTTGACGTCCAGCACGATGGCGTCGGCGCCGGCGGCGAGTTTCTTGCTCATGATGGAACTGACGATGAGCGGGATGGACTCGACGGTGGCCGTCACGTCGCGCAGCGCGTATAACATGCGGTCGGCCGGGGCCAGTTCGGCGGTCTGCCCGGTCAGCACGATGCCAATGCGCTTCAGTTGGGCCTTGAACTCGGGCTCGCTCAGGTCGGTCCGGTAGCCAGGGATAGACTCTAATTTGTCCACCGTCCCGCCGCTGAAGCCCAGCCCTCGCCCGGTCATCTTGGCGACCGGCATGCCACAAGCGGCGATCAGTGGCGCGACGACCAGGCTGACCTTGTCGCCGACGCCGCCGGTGGAGTGCTTGTCCACGACCAGAGGAGCCACGTCTTTCAGGTCGAGCGTGGCGCCCGAATGGGCCATCGCCAGCGTCAGGTCGGCTGTCTCCCGGTCGGTCATGCCGTGCAGATACACGGCCATCAGCCAGGCCGCGGCCTGGTAATCGGGGATGTCGCCTCGCGTGTAGCCCTGGACGAAGAACTCGATTTCGTCCTGCGAGAGTTCACCGCCGTCACGTTTCCTGGCAATCACGTCTATCGCACGCATCAAGTCACCTCGGTATTCTGATGATCAGTCACTTTATTATATCACAAGTCCGGCAGGAGTGGAATATTGCACGGCGAGCCAATTTGGAATATAATGAGTCCATTCACACCCGGGGCGGGAGAGGGAGGCAGGGCGATGATCGAGGTTGACGTGATTTTGACCGGTGGTAGTGTGGCGACGATGAATGGGGATTTTGACCTGTTCATCCCCGGGGCAGTCGCCGTGCGGGGGGGGGACATCGAGGCCGTGGGGCCGGCCGACGAGATTGCAGCGGCGTACAGCGCGGGCGAGGTCGTGGACTGCAGTGGATGTGCGGTCATCCCGGGCCTGATCAACGCCCATACGCACGCCCCGATGACGCTGCTCAGGGGGGTGGCTGACGACCTGCGGCTGGACGTCTGGCTGATGGGCTACGTGATGCCGGTGGAGCAGGAGTTCGTAAAGCCCGATTTCTGTTGGCTGGGTACACAGTTGGCCTGTGCCGAGATGATCCGTTCCGGCACGACCTGTTTTGCCGACATGTACTATTATGAGGAGGCCGTGGCTGACGCGGCAGCGCACGCGGGCTTGCGCGCGATATGTGCCGAGACGGTGCTGCGCTTTCATACTCCTGATGCATTGAGTTACGACGAGGGGCTGGCACGTGCGCGCGACTTTATCCTGCGCTGGAAGGGGCATCCGTTGATCATGCCAGCGGTCGGGCCCCACGCGCCCTACACGACGACGCCCGAACTGTTGCAGGCGTGTGCCAAAATGGCACTGGAGTTCGACGTGCCGCTCCACATCCACATCGCCGAAACCGCACAGGAGGTGGAGGAGCATCGGGCTGAGTACGGGATGCCGATGGTACCGTGGGTAAAGAAGCAGGGCGTGTTTGAGGCCAAGGTCACCGCCGCTCACTGCGTCCACCTGGATCAGGGCGAGATGCACACGCTGTTGCACCACGGCGTTGGCGTGGTGCACAATCCCACCAGCAACCTCAAGTTGGCGAGCGGGTTTGCGCCGGTGGTGCAGATGTTGGAACTGGGGCTCAACGTGGGCATCGGGACCGATGGCCCGGCCAGCAACAACGACCTGGATATGTGGGAAGAGATGCGGCTGGCGGCGCTCTTGGCCAAGGGGGTGACCTCCAACCCGACGGCGCTGCCGGCGCGGCAGGCGCTGGCCATGGCGACCATCGGCGGGGCGCGGGCGCTCCACGTAGATCAATTCGTCGGCTCGCTGGAAGCGGGCAAGCGGGCCGACGTTGCCGTCGTGGACCTGCGCAGTGTCCACACCAGCCCCAGGTTTGCGCGCGATCGGGAGGCGCTGTATGCCCAACTGGTCTATGCCGCCAAGGGCAGCGACGTCCGGGACACGATGTGCCAGGGGCAGTGGCTGATGCGCGAACGCAAGTTGCTCACGCTGGACGAGCAGGCCTTGACGGCCGAGGCGGCTGGCGTCGCGCGCAAGATCGACGCGTTCCTCATCCAGCGCGAGGAAAGTGTGTTGAGCAAACTGCTGGCGATCGCGCAAGTGGCGCAGAAGGAGATGTTCGAAGTCCAGGTGAAGGTCCATTTGATGGACCCGGTCCCGATCGAAAGTCTGTTGGACCGGTCTGAGATTGTGATCCTCAAGCCCTCTGTGCGTCGGCAGTACGACACGTACTTCTTGTTCGACGATCCCTACCGCAGCCGTCTGCGCTATAGAGAAGATGAACTGCTGGACGATGATGGTCAGGTACAGGACGTGGTCTACCGGCTGACGTTGATCACCGAGACGAAAGAACGGGAATACGCCCGGTTGGTGCTGCTTTCTCGCTCGCGCTTCGACGCGCCGGTGACGCGCAGCCTGCGCTTTTACCGGGAGTATTTCAAGCCGGTGGCCGAGGTCGAAGTGCACAAGGAGCGGCGGCGGTATCGCATCCGCTACGGCGGGACGGACTTTGCGATCAACCTGGACCAGCCGTTGAAGCCGGCCTTCGCGGGGGCGTTCCTGGAGATCCAGAGCCGGACGTGGTCGCGGCAGGACGCAGAGCGGAAGGCGGAACTGATCGGGGAACTGTTGGGGTTACTGCAGGTGCAGGAGAAGGAATTGGTGAAGCACGAGTACGTAGAGTTGGCACTTGAGTATGAGGCGGGGGAATGACAACTGGGTTTAGTGAATCAGGAGGTGCGAACTATGTTCGGTTTTGATCGGATCACTTCTGACCCCGACATTTTGGGAGGTAAGGCTTGCATCCGGGGCATGCGTATTTCTGTAGCACTTGTCGTCAACCTGGTGGCCAATGGCATGACGGTCGAGGAAATCCTGGGCGAATATCCTGACCTGGAGGCGGAGGACATCCAACAGGCGTTGCGCTATGCTGCCTGGGCGACCGATGACGTTGTGCTTATTCCTGTGGGAGTGCCTGCATGAAGTTTCTACTTGACATGGGGCTGGCTCGCAGTACGGCCAACTTTCTGCGCAATCAAGGACACGATGCCGTCCACTTGCGTGACCAGGGTCTGCAACGACTGGATGACCGAGACATCATTGACAAAGCCCGAACCGAAGGGCGTGTAATCTTGACTCATGACCTCGACTTCGGTCGCCTCATCGCTCTGAGTCGAGGTCGTTTCCCCAGTGTCATCACCTTTCGCCTGAGTAATATGCAGCCTGCTCAGGTCAATCATTACCTGGCCCAAGTGCTGAACCGTTTTGCTGAACAATTGGAGTCGGGCGCGCTGGTCAGCGTCAATGAGCAAGCCATTCGTGTTCGCCTGTTGCCAATTGGTGATGTCTAATCATTGAGAACGCCATACGCCAGTTCGTTGAATTCAGGCTGTTTAATGCCATTCAAGACGTATATCTGTCAGCCGAGGTGACTGTCGTCTGAGTGTCTTCGTGTAGTCATTAGGGGTTTTCATGCCCCACTTGCACTACCTTCAAAAGTGCACTTCCTATTTCTACCACCCGCTGGGGGGTGGAGGGGTGCTCCAGCAGGACTGCCACGGCGTAACGGGGAGTGCCGGCCGGGGCCACTCCCAGGAACCAGGCGTGCGGCGGCTGTCCTTCGCCCGCGACGGCAAGCCCCCAATGGGCGGCGACGTCGCCCTCGTAACGGCGCCAGGCGGCCAGGAGCAGGCGGGCGACGTCCGGCGCGAGGACAGTGCGGGGCTCTCCGGCGGTGAGGTGCTCCTGCCACGCTCCCTCTGCATCCCGGACGCGGAGCACCAGCCGGGGAGCCAGGCTTTCTCCCTCGTTGGCCAGCGTCGCGACCACCAATGCCATCTGTAGCGGGGAGACGGTCAGCCTCCCTTGACCGATGACCTCGGCCCGCAGGTCCGATGGCGTCGAGAGCGCTCGTGTGTCCCAATCGGCCGCCTCGGTCGGGATCTCCAGGGCGGGTGGGGCGGTGAAGGCCCAGCGCTCCACTACCTTGCCCAGGCCGCTGGCGCCCAACCGGCCGCCCAGGCCGGCGACGGGTGCGGGGCAGGCGGCGGCGTAGGCATTCCCCAGCGTGTACGGTGCGGAAAGGAGCGCGCTACAGCCCAACTGTGTGCCGTTGACGGAGAACGTCGTCAGCGCGTTCGCAGCAGGTGCAGCGAGATCGGCCAGGTGCCTGGTCAGCGCCTCGGCCACGATGACCGTCTGCAGCGCGGCTCCCGGCTGGTAGAGGCCCTGAGTGGCGCGGTTGACCAGCGGCGCGGCCGGGTCCTGGCGCAATGTGTCCCATTTCTCGTCCAAGGCCCCCGGGTCGAAAGTGGGGCTTGAGGCGAGCGCCAGGATCTCGCCGGTAGTGGCATCGAGCAGTACCACAGCCCCGGCGTGACCCTCCAGTGCTCGCTGCGCCTGGGTTTGGAGCGCCGCGTCGAGTGTCAGTTGCACGTCGTGGCCGTGGGGCGGGCGGTGGAGCAGTTCGTCCCAGGTGGCCTGCCAACTGCTGCGGCCAGCCTCCCCGCGCAGTTCGGCATCCAGGGCTGCTTCGATCCCGCCGGTGCCGTGGCGCAGGCTGGCATAGCCGACAGCGGGCGCGGCCTCGGGGAGCGGATAGCGGCGCGTGACGGTGCCGTCGTCCGCGACGTCCACGCCGGCCAGCACAGTCCCCTCCCGGTCCAGGATACGTCCCCGCACGAGGCGCTGTTCGTAGAGGACGCGGCGCGGGTTGTCGGCGCGGGTGCGCAGGTCGCCGGCGCGGACGACGGCCCAGTAGCCGCACGTGGTGGCCAGGAGGGCCAGGGAGAGGGAGAGGGCACCGGCTACATGGTAGACTGGTAAATTGGTAGATTGGTAGACTGGTAGGTTGGTAGATTGGGAGATGCGGAGGAGGAGGGCGAGGGCGATGAAACTGGTCAGGAGGGAACTGCCGCCGTAGGAGACGAACGGGAGGGTGACGCCGGCGATGGGGGCCAGTTTGGCGTTGCCGGCCATGATGACCCAGGCCTGGATGGCCCACCCGGCGGCCACGCCGGCGGCCAGGAAGCGCTCGAAGGGGTGGGCAGCGCGGGCGGCGATACGAAAGCCGCGCAGCATCAGCACGCCGTACAGCGCGATGATGGCGAGCGTTCCCAGCAGGCCGAACTCCTCGCCGATGGCGGCGAAGACAAAGTCAGTGTGCACGGCGGGGATGTAGGTTGGGCTGCCCAGTCCCAACCCCTGCCCAAAAGTAGCCCCGCTGCCAAAGGCCAGCAGCGATTGCACGATCTGGAAAGCGCGGTCGGCCGCCTGTGGCCAGGGGTTGAGCCAGCCGTCCACCCGCAGTGCGATGCGGTCGGACAGCCGGTAGCCGGCCAGCCCGACGACGATGAAGAGTACCAGCCCGGTCGCGACGTAGCCCCATTGGCCGGTCGCCAGGTAGAGCAGCGCCAGGAAGGTGAAGAAGAACAGGATGGCCGCACCCAGGTCCTGTTGCCAGGCCAGCAGTACGATGGCCAGCCCAAACATCGCCAGGAGCGGCCCGACGTAGGCCGGGGAGGGCAGGCGCCAGCGTCCGACCCGGCGTCCCTCTGAGATGAGCAGTTCCCGTCGCTCGGCCAGGTAAGAGGCCAGGTAGACGACCATCAAGAGTTTCAGTGGCTCGGAGGGCTGGAAATAGATGCCCCAGGCTCCCAGCCAGAGGCGTGGGCCGTAGCCGGAGGGGTTGACGCCGAAGACGAGCGTGGCGGCCAGCAGCGCCAGTCCTCCCAAGAGCCAGGTGTAGCGGAAGCGCCGCAGCCAGCGCAGGTCGCGGCTCAGCCAGGCGACGGCCAGGAGCACAGCCGTGGAGATGAGCAGCCAGACTGTCTGCCGCAGGAGGAAATTGATCGCCAGCCGTCCGATGAGCAGGAGGCCCCAGCCGGTCAGCAGCGCGCCCACAGGCAGCAGGAGCGGGTCGTGGTGGGGCAGGTGACGGGCGAGGAAGAGGTGGGCCGTGGCAAAGCAGACGACGTAGCAGAGGACGGCCGCCGACCACAGGCCGACGGCGGATGACCGGTCGCGGAGCGCAAGCGTGAATACGCCGACGAGGAGGAAGACTGTGGCGATGAAGAGAAGGCAGCGCTCACGACGTTGAGGCGATGCTTGCTTGTCCAGTGAGAAGAACCCGAACAAGTTCGGGACTCCGATGCCCTATTATCCTTTGATCACCGCAATCGGGCGCAGACGGGCCACCTTGCGGGCCAGCCCGGCGCCGTGCACCACTTCGACGACGCGGCTCACGTCCTTGTAGGCCACCGGCGCTTCCTCGGCCAGCCCCTTGTTGCTGCCGGCGCGGACGACGATGCCCTGTTCCTCCAACTCCTGTTTCAGTTCACTGCCCTGGACTAGCTTGAGCACGGCGTGGCGGCTCATCACGCGCCCGGCCCCGTGACAGGTCGAGCCGAAGGTCAGTTCCAGCGCCTTTTGCGTGCCGACCAGCACGTACGAGGCGGTGCCCATCGAGCCAGGCACGAGCACCGGCTGGCCGACGCCCTGGTAGTCGGCGGGCAGGCCGGGATAGCCCGGCCCCACGGAGCGGGTAGCGCCCTTGCGGTGCACGCACAGTTTCATCTTCCGGCCATCCACCGTGTGCTCTTCGAACTTGGCGATGTTGTGCGCCACGTCGTAGACCTGGAACAGGTCAAAGTCCTTGACCTGGCCGGCCAGCACCTGCTCGAAGGCCTCGCGCACGCCCATGGCCAACACCTG
>Ga0315296_10005346_pt1 | contig 10271 bp, 4 predicted proteins | sample YL17G14_18_MG_FD_203921 | JGI IMG/M metagenome (GOLD analysis project Ga0315296, IMG submission 203921) | Sediment microbial communities from Yellowstone Lake, YNP, Wyoming, USA - YL17G14_18 | ecosystem: Environmental > Aquatic > Freshwater > Lake > Sediment | place: USA: Wyoming | collected... | reverse complement strand
TTTGTGCATAGTCAAAAAGATAAACCTTTTTTTCCTTTTTAATTGCCCGGGAAATTTTATGTGTCCATGGTGATATTCGAAATATTAAATAATGAATTTCAAATACTTCAAGCCAGGTTTTGACACTGTCCACAGATACTTGGACATCTGTGTTTAATGAACTTAAAGAAAGAGGATTACCTACCTTTAGTGGTAAGAGGGAATACAAGATTTCCAGGGAATCAAACTTTTTGATTTGGGTTAAATCTCGAATATCCTCCCGAATTAACTGGTGCTGATAATTATTTGACCACAACCTATAAAAATCTTTCTTACCTTTCAAAAAGGGTTCCGGAAAACCACTGAGTTCAAATAGATCATTCCATAAACCATAGTCAGTCTGGTTATCTTCTTGAAAATGAAAGGGATTGCTTATGAAATCAGTTATCGAGTTTTGTTTATTGATCAATTCTGAATAGGTAAAAGGTAATAGATGGAATTTCATATATCTGCCGGCCAGGGAATCTCCCCCCTCTTGATACAAATCTAATCTACCGCTACCGGTAACCAGAATCTTGTATTCTTCAGCAAATCGGTCATAAACTCCTTTGAGATAATTCTTCCAATTGCTGTATTTATGAATTTCATCAAAAATAACCAACGGAATCGATTCATCCATCCGATCGACTTTCTCAAAGAAGTAAGGATCCCGGATCAATGTTCTCTTACTGGGAATATCATCCCAATTAAAGTAAACTTGATTGTTAAAGCCCCTGGCAATTATCTTTGCAAAGGTCGTTTTTCCGCTTTGTCTGGGACCGGACAAAAATACCATATTTTTATAAGATGATAGTTTTTGCCATATTTTCTGATAAAGGATTCTCTCTTTCATAGTACCCATAATACTAATTAATTCGAAAAAAGTCAAGACTATTTTAGATAAGACTTGAAAAAAGTCACTTTCAACAATAAAATCTCGACTTCTCTCTTAAGGTTCACTCTTTAAAGGCACTCACATATCTATTCATCATATCCCACGCTGTTTGAGAATTTTCTTCTTTAGAACTCCTAGGGAAGGTCAAGGAGAGGGCAGGAGCTCAAAGTTTATGATTTTAGCTAATTTATAGCAAGAGGAAAGCCTTATAATATAAGGGTTTCAGAGTCAGAATGCGAGATATCGCTTGTGGCGCATTATTTTAAGTCGTGCTATGGTTTTACCCCTCAAAAATAGCTTTTTTTAGCTAAATTTTCACCCCTCCAAAATCTATAAGTGGCTATTTATAAGGGTTTAGTGATTTTGGGGAGGCAAAAATAGGCTAAAAACAGGGATCGCAACTGCCATTTTTTGAAAATTGAAGCCTCAAAAAAGGCACTCTACGTGCATATTTAGGGCATTCCTGAAGGGGGTCTAAAACCCTTGTAAATAAAAGGTTTCAGTGGGGGCAAATAGGAACAGAGAACCGTCATCTGTTCTTTTTATTTATTGGAATATTAAAAAGTTACCTTATAATAAAATTCCATTCTTTAATCCTTTAGCCAGAAGAAATATTCAAATTAATGTTTCCAACATCTTTCCAATATTATTAAACCAATAGGCCGAGTGTTCTGGAAATCTTTGACGTGCTATTGAAGCATCTCGGGAGATAAAAAATAATTTTACTCCTACTTTAAATCCATTGTAATTAATTTCTTTAAACTTTTCTCCAAAAATGTTTTTGTATCCATTGAGTTTATCTGCCCAACCTGAATGTTCAATCCCTTTTGGATCAACAAAAACAATAAAGTATTTGTTGCCCTTTTGAAGCCAAAAAATAAAATCTGGATTGAAATTACTTATTTTATTTTCAGTTGGATTATAATAGGGGATATAAACTTCATCTAAACTCTCATCTAATTTACTAAACATCCACCAATCAAAATCTTTTAGCCTATTATCCTCTGAAATTAAATAGTTTTCTAAATCCTCAACAAATCTTACTTCGCTGGGAGTTTTAATTATATGACTGATATAACTTATTTTTTCTTCTGTAGAATTAGTTTCAGACCATATCAGAGGAATATAATAATGGTGAGCAACGTATTTAATTTTAATTTTCCTGCGGTTTTTTTCGTAATCTTCTTCACTCTTTATATTTTTTACTTTTTCTATATATTCTTCTTGGGGTATTTTCCCATATTGTTCTTGTAAATCACTTACTTTATCTGGATAACTTTTTACTTTTTCTATTTTATTTTGTATCTCATTAATATCTTCCAGATAAACTTTAATATTTTTATAATGTTTTATCTCTTCATCTAATTCTTTTAAATTTTCTAACTCTTGCGGTTTTATACTAAAATAATTAAATATTCGCTGAATAAGTAGATCAATATTTTTAAAACTTTTATTACTATCTTTGAACCTGTCCGGATTATTCATACTTTCCTTTAATATCTTAATTTTTTCAGGATCAGAATTATAACGCATAAGAAATACTCTATCATCCTGTATAAATTCAATGTATTTTTTAAGAATTCCTAATTCCTGTTCATTGATTTCAAAACTAGTTAATTCTCTTTTTTTCATAAGAGAATAATTAGCCTCTTTATATATAGGAACCAGTAATTTATGTTCTTTAACTTCTTTATTAATAAAAAGGGTAAGCTGGGATTCGCCCTCTCCTTTCCCTTCTAATTCCAATTTTTCAAGTACAGCTTTCAATGCTTCTCGGTTAGTCCCAAAAATAAATAAAGTCTCCATTGGTAACACTTTATCTTTAATCGGATTAAATAAATCTTCCTCTATTTCCTGGGCATTATAAAGTTCTAATAATCTTCTTCTTTTATTCTTCAATGGCTCAATTCTTACTCCTCGCCCCACAGATTGCAGGACAAATTTCCTTGCTTCTTCTCCCATTCCAATATTAATGAAATTAATTACATTAGGTCTGTTAGAATCCCATCCTTCATAAAAACTACGTGAACCCATTAAGATATTAATTTCAGAATCTTCTTTATTTAAATTTTCAAAATAACTTTCCTCTTCGAATCTTTCTTGAATTTCATATCCTACCAGTTCCTCCTTTAGCCATCCAGATATATCGCCTATTTTTAGTAAAGCAAAGGGCTTATCGCTGGTTTTCAATTTAAAAGCCAATTCCTTTTTATTGGAAAGCCTTCTTAATATCTCAATTTCTCCAACGGTTTGCGCATTATATATGTGATATAAAATATCTTCTTTAGTAATATTTTTTATAATTTTTTCGTCTATTTTTATTTTTTTATCGGGCTCAAATATAAACTCAGGTTCTTCTTTTAATTCCTCCCAAAGTTCATCTAAAGCACTTTTAAACACTTCCCCTTCAATCTCACCCTTCCCAATCTTTTTAAGTTCTCTGAAAAATAGTTTTAAATCAGCATTTTCAATGCTTACCGAATTAACTAAAGTTAATAATAAGGGCTTATGATATAAGCTTTTATTAATTTTAATTATCTCCTTATAAAACTTCTTCACATAAGTCAACAAAATTAGAGATTTTAAAACTATCTTTTGCTTCTCTTCCTCACTATAATCTTCTTTTTCTCTAAAGGCCCGTATTTCTTGTTTTAGGATGCCGATATGTTTTCCATAACCCGCATTGATATATTTTTTGAGATTAAAATCATAAGCACAAGTTATAATATCTCTGGGGTCTATAAAAGTAGCTGAAGAATTAAATAAGAAACCATTCCTGGAGAGGATAGAGCATATTTGTTGCCGTTTTGCGTCTTCTCTATCCCCTTTATGAGCTTCATCTAAAAATATATACCATTTTCCATTATTATCATAATTTTTAAAATCAATAACTTTTTCTTTCTGTACATCATTTAAATTATCGGAACGGTAATAAAATACTGTAATCCCAAATAAATTTCTTTGTCTTTTAACTTCCGGATATTCTTTTAATTCCTTTAAATCTATCTTTGTTTCGCTGGCATAATTAAATTCATCAATATGCATTTTTAATTGTTCTATCAAATCATCTCGATGAGTTAAAAATAAAATATCGTAAGAGGGAATTTCTTTTCTTTCCATTAATTCTTTTAATATTTGAATTAATTTAATGATGACCAGGCTTTTCCCACTTCCCGTCGCCATCCAAAAACACATACGGTTGATAAAATACTCATAAGAAACTTTGCTATCCTCATAAGGATAATACTCAGTTAAAAGATTATAAATATTTCTCTTTCTTTTATCCAAATTTATATCTAATTTTTCTTCTAATCCATTGTCTTTATACCATACAAAAAATCTTCGTTTTCTTTCTTGATTTACTTCTAATCTTTCATCTTCCTGATAATCAACAAGGTCCTCAAAATATTTCCATAAAACAGTTATTGCATTCTTTAAAGATTTTTGCTGATAATCCCAAAGTTTTTTATTTTTAGAAAAATTTTCCAAATCAAAAGAATTCCAATTAGCCGGTAAATCCCCAAATCTTTTTGATTCTTCAATTATATTTTGTAAAAATACTCTTGTCATTGTTATAAAATTCCTTATAGGTTTATTTGGTCATATATTTTTTGACCCCTTTATGACCCCTTTATGACCCCTTTATGACATATTCTGTTCCTTTGCCTGTAATTCCAACTTTTTCAAATATTCCTTTTTCGACAAGAAAATTCATATCTCTTGTAGCTGTCTTTTTCGAAATTATATTTAATATTTGATATTCTTTATTTGTGATTTTACCTTTTTCCTTCACATACATTACTGCCTTAATCTGTCTTTCGTTAAGTCCCAAATTTTTTAGGTTTTTTTCTGTAAATTTATCTTTATAAAATACAACCTTCATCACTCCATATTCTTCTATAAAATCAGGCTCTGGTAATCCTTGTTGTAAACAATTTTCAACTATCTTTATTGTCCCTCTCCCCCAACTTTCAATAAATCCAGCAAGATAGAAAGCTTTTGCTAAAAGACTATTTCTTGGTTTTGATAGATGTTCTGTTTTTAGTTTTTCAACCGGAACCTCAGGTGGTAATTTACCCTCATTCATAATCACAAGTTTATCATTATAAACCCTTATTTGAATTGCCGATGTTCCAATATAATCTCTATGAATTAATGCATTTATTATCGCTTCTCTTAAAGCCTCGTAAGGATACTCAAGAATATCTCTTCTATGAATACCTTCAAATTTTATATTGCTTACTAAATATTTTGTTCGTAAAGTTTCTAAAGTGTTTTCAAGCTGTTGAAAAAGATTTCCCTCAACCATATCGGTAGTTTGAATTTCTGTTTCTGTTAAAAACTTCCCAATTTTTAAGTAAGCTCCTGGATGAAATTTTTGAGGATTTTTTCCAAAAAGTAAAATCATTGCTCTTTTTATTTTACTTCCTTCGAAAAGATTTAATTTCTCAAGAATTCCCCTATAATTTTTCTCTTCCTCAATTGATGGAATTCTATCTACTGCAAGTTTTTTAAATTTTTCTATAGTTTCGAGATTTATATCGTCAAAAGAGACATTTTCCTCAACAAATTCATCCCAGGTTTTACCAAGTTTTTTTATTAAGAAATTAGCAAGTTCACTATCCTTCAACTCCAAATTTGTACTCCCACTCCTCAAGTAATATCTACCATCAAAAGATATTGGAACTGAAATAGAATTAACCCTTATTCGCATTACCTCTTTATCTTTACTTTTTTCAAAATCTACTGAGGGAATAATACCTAATTTACTTCTAATTTTATTAGGAATATCCTCTAACAATTTTTTGGTATTTTTTAACCCCAAAGGTTCTCCTTTATCATCAATACCAATTATTAATTCTCCACCCTCTGCATTTGCAAAAGCACAAATCACTTTAAGATATTCATCTCGCCAATTAGGTTTGAATTCAATTTTCTGCGACTCTACAACCATTTTTACATCACCACCAGATTAAATTTTTCATAAGTTTATAATCTAAATCTTTGATATTTATCTTCTCCCCATCTTCAAATTCTACATAATCAGAATTAATTTTTTTAATCCATTTACCATATAAATTGGAAATAGTTTCTGGAATATTAATATTTTTATAAAGTTTAGATAAATCTACTTTTACCTTATTATTTTTATAATCTATTTCTAAAGCATCAAGCATTTTAGAATCTCTCATGAATACATATTGACTGTATGGGTCAGCATAAGGATTATCGAATAGATCAGAATCTTCATACTTTACTTTTCTTAAAGTATCTTCATATTGTTCAAGTTCATAGTATTTGAAGAAACCACCTGCATTTTGAGGATTATATTTTTCTTTAACATCTTTTTCTTTGGATATTCCACTTTGATCATAAGATAAAACCTTTTTCATGCGGGGAAAAATCACATCGTAAAAATGTTCTCCCATTTCTACACCAATCCATTTTCTTTTGAGTTTATGGGCTACTGCTGTAGTGGTGCCTGAACCAAGGAAGAAGTCCATAACTAAGTCTCCTTTGTTAGATGTAGATTCTATAACACGCTTTAGGAGAATTTCGGAATTTTCAGTTTGGAAATCGTGAGTTTGAGAATAACCAGATATATCTGTCCAATTCTCTCCTAATGAATCCTCATCTAAAAATATTTGAATTACATATTTTTTATCTGAGCAACACTGCTCTATTTTATTCTTAAAGTAAAAAGTTACTCCACAATTTTTACATTTTATTCTTGCTTTTCCATTTTTATATAGCTCGTTTAATTTTTCTTGATTTTTTATCCAATGTCTTCCCTTGGGTGGTTCAAACTCTACACCCATCAATATCCTATTTTTGTTTTCTTTTCTCTCTCCGGGTCTATGATCTAAATTTACCCAAAATAATTTTTCTCTTAATAGCACTTTTATCTTTTCAATCTCAATATTCTTTTCATTTTCGAGAATCTTAATTATTTGATTATAAAGTAAGTATATTTCTGTATTTTTCCGCAATTCTTTTATAGTGTTATTTGAAGTTTTACCATAAAAAAGGACATAATCTTTGGTATAACTAAGGCTTAAACCCGTCTTCTTTTTACCTGGCGTTTTACCCACAACAATTTCATTACAGAAATTATCCTCTCCAAAAATCTCATTCATTAAAAGTCTAACGTACATGTTTCCGTTATAGTCACATCGGACAAAAATATTTCCTTTGGGATTCAAACTATTTTTTGCTAATCGTAATCTATTTTCCAGTAAAGTAATCCAGGAGGCATCTTTATATTTCACCGAATAAAAATAATCGGCATCAGATTCTTTATTAAAAGGCGGGTCAATATAAATGGTCTGAACTTTCTCTTTAAATTTTGGTAAGATCGTATTTAATGCCTGGTAATTTTCACTCTTAATTAGCCAGCCATCCAAAGAAGCATCTAAATCACCAAATAATCCCAGAATTTCAAATTCTATATCTTTGAAATATTTCGTATCAATGGGTAAATGTTTATATTTTTCTAATTGCCTGCCCATTAAATTGTTTTCCAGAATTTCAGACTTATTAAAATTATCAGCAACAATTCCTAAATCTTTCCACTCTTTGATTTGTTCCTCAATATTTTTGTGATCTAAGATCCTCTCAACTAATTTAATATTTTTGCCTGCTATCCTGTCTAAAGTTATTACATAATTAGAATTCAAAACAAATTTTGGCTTATTCCAAATCTTCACTAATTCATCTTCGAATTGTGAGATAAAATCAATTATTTTGAAGGAAATGTCTTTTAAAATTTGTAATTGTTTTATTCTTTCCTCTAACCATTCACTTTCACCAGAAAAAACATATTGATAAAGCCAGATATCAAATTGTTCTTTTAAAAATGTTTTGGCATCTTTGTTGATAAAATAATCAACTTCGTTCTGCTTTTCAAAAATTCTAAAAGCTTTCTCTAAAATATCTTCATTTATATTTGTTACTTCTTTTTTTAAAACTCTTAGAGTATCAATTATTTTAGTCTTCTTTCCTCTTTCAGAATAATAAACATTAAAAACAATCGTTCCCTCTTCTCTCTTCTCTTTAAATTCATAAACAATTTCTTTCTTTTCATTTGCCCTTTTATATTCAAGGTCAGATACATCAAAGAAAAACTTAAAATCATCTACTTCTACTTTTAGATTTTTAAACAATCGATCAGTTTTAACATAATAAAGCATATGGGTTTTCCAGAAGAGCATTACATCTTTATCATCGGTATAGACTTTCTCGTAAACATTTTGGTGAAGAGGAGTATATCTGAAGTAAATCGAACCACTTTCGGAAAAATAACGATTAAAAAAAGTATAAAGTCTGTTAAAAAGTTCTTCTCTAAAATTAGGGAATGGTTTTAATGCCTCATCAATATCTTTTTGTAATTTAGGGAAAACTCCTTTCTCATAATACCTCGACTTAATTCTCATTAAATTAATATAGCCAGATTCTCCTTCTACTTTTGCACCAACAAAAATATCTTTTAAAGTATCATAAAACTTTTGTTCTTTGGTCATGGTTTAATTCCGCCTTTTTATTAAAAATATTAAATATTTTTTAAATTGCGTGCTTTAAAATCTATACTCAACTTAGCAAGATACTTCGGTAGGGTATTTTGAATTTAAACAGGTGGGTAATGATTATAACTTTATTTATTTTAATACTTTTAGTGTTTAAAGGCAAGGATGATGCGGCAATTTGCTTGCTAAAAAGTATCAAAAAATGGTAAAATATTAGAGAATATAAGATAATCTACTACTTTAGAAGATTAATTTTGGTAAAAAATAAATAGAGGTAAAATTAATGTCTGAAAACATTAATCCGCTTACTATCGAAGAAGTAGCGGAAGAATGTAAAAATTGTAAAAAGTGTCCTTTATATCTGGCTCGCACTACAGTTGTTCCGGGAGAAGGAAATTCCAAAGCTAAAGTAATGTTTATCGGGGAAGCTCCCGGAGAAGATGAAGACCTGCAAGGGAAGCCTTTTGTGGGTAAAGCCGGCCAACTTTTAACTAAAATTCTCCAATCAATTGATATAAAAAGAGAAGATATCTTTATTACTAATATGGTTAAATGCAGACCCCCGGCTAATCGTAATCCCTCTCCGAGTGAAATAGAGACCTGTTACCCTTACTTGGAAACCCAGATTGCTTTGATCAATCCTAAAATCATAGTAACCCTGGGGAATGTACCTACTCAATACCTTTTAGAGACTACAGAAGGGATTACTAATCTTCGAGGTCAATGGTTTGACTGGTTAGGGGAGATAAAGATATTTCCTATGTTCCATCCCAGTTATTTACTCAGAAACGAAGGAACCTTCCCGGGCAGTCCTAAAGAATTAACCTGGAAGGATGTAAAAACTCTTAAACAGGCCATGGCTGGACTTTAAGATTGGTGATGCTAATAATTGAAATTAAAGAAAAGAAAGGAGTAAATTTCTCTTATCCCCTATTGAGAGGTTAGTGAAATAAAACTTAAGTGAAAATTAAAGAACTTTTAAATACCTTAAATAAAATTGCTCCTTTTTCTTTACAAGAAAGCTATGATAATAGTGGTATCCAATTTGCTGACTTGGAAGCTCCCATAATAAAAATATTACTGGCTTTAGATCTAACTTTAGAAATATTAGAAGAAGCTATAGAAAATAAAGTAAATGTAATTCTTGCCCACCATCCTCTTCTTTTTGTTCCAATAAAACAAATTACCAAACAAAATAATCCCCTTCTTTTTCAAACCATTACTAATCAAATAAATCTTTTAGCGCTGCATACCAATTATGATTTAGCCGAAAATGGGCTGAATGATTATGTTGCTAATCTACTGGGGATAACTAAAATTGCTCCTCTCAAGAGCAGTTTAGAAAAAATTTATAAATTTGCAGTTTATGTACCGATTCAAGACGTAGATAAAATAAGTCAGGCCATCTTTGAAACCGGAGCAGGGAAAATTGGCAAATATACTGAGACCTCTTTTAAGATTAAAGGGGAAGGGACTTTTAAACCGATGGAAGGAGCTAAACCCTTTGTGGGGAAGATAGGCGAAAGAAAAGTAACTGAAGAGATAAAAATTGAAACCGTCGTCCCGGAGAGAAATTTAGAAGGTGTAATAGAGGCTATGAAAAAGGCACATCCCTACGAAGAACCCGCTTATGATATATATGAACTCAAAATAAATCAATCCTATGGAATAGGTATTTGGGGAGAAATAGCTAAAGAGGAAGACCTGACTGAATTTTCACTGAGCGTCAAAAATAAACTTAAAGCTTCCTATATCAGATTAATTAAATCTAACCATAATCGTAAAATAAAGAAAGTTGCTTTATGTTGCGGAGGGGGAAGCTCTCTCTTGGAGCA
>Ga0315296_10005345_pt1 | contig 10273 bp, 13 predicted proteins | sample YL17G14_18_MG_FD_203921 | JGI IMG/M metagenome (GOLD analysis project Ga0315296, IMG submission 203921) | Sediment microbial communities from Yellowstone Lake, YNP, Wyoming, USA - YL17G14_18 | ecosystem: Environmental > Aquatic > Freshwater > Lake > Sediment | place: USA: Wyoming | collected... | reverse complement strand
TGATTGTCTCTTACATGGTTGCAGTCCTAACCTATAGGAAGGGGCTGGACCCAGACAACTTTGTGATTCCCATCGAAAGCTCATTGGCAGATAGCGTAACAACAATCTCTCTTTTCCTAGTGCTAAGTCTATTCGGCTGACCCTCGCTTCGGGTTGGTCTTTTCTATATGTTCCGTAGATTTTACCGTTGATCTAGCTCAGGATGAAGTGACAACATCAGCGAAAAAGAGAGGGAAAAAAAGTAGCAGCAGCGGGCCCGGAGGGATTAGAACCCAAACGGGTTCAAGTCCAATCGTCTTTTCCGCATTTCCTTAGCGTCAACCGACAAAACAAAATCCGGGTAGCCTATGCGCCCGCGCAATGTGCGAGGGGTGGGACCCCCACGCAACTTTACCGGAAGAAACACCGTAATATGACAGCCTGCCCCTTCCCCCATACCCAAAAGGCGCGCGCAAAAAGGCATATTTCGAAACCCTTATTTGACTTATTAATCAATAAATCCTCTTTAGATCAAAAAATGAGCAGAAGATTTATTACTTAGTTATTGCTAATAATTTAATCAGGACAAAAAGAGGAATCCGAAATGTACAAATGCGATCTGAAATTTAGGGGTCATAAAGTTACGACAGAGGATATACCGAAGCTTTCATGCTATTCAGGTTCCATAGTACTAAACTTATCTGAGTCACCAGCTCTTTTGTCAAAATTGAGACCTGAAGGATTAAGCGTAGATAATCCATTAAGAATATCAATGGAAAGTGCTAGTGAATATCTCCTCGCATATGTTCATGAGATCGCAAAGGAAGATCCTGAGAAAGCACGGATGCTCTCACAGACTATTTATCTACCTTATGTAAGAAAGTTAGAAGGAAAATCAAGCTACATAGTAGAAAAGAAATTGCTTGGTGATATTGTAAGAGAAAGAGCAGCGAAACTCGGAAGAGAAGCAAGGAAGGGAATAAAGGGACTAGTTGAAGAAGCTCCCTAGGCATTAGGTCTAATGGGAGCTCTCTCCCAGATTTTTTCGTATGCTGCACCAATCAGCAGCAATACTGACCCAACTATCACTAAGACACCATAGTATCGGAATGAAACACTCTCTTGTCCCTCAACAATAAATAGACGGCCAGCCTCAATCATACAATATGTAATCAAAAAAAGACCGAGCGCTTTCAAGTAGATAATCCAAGAAGGTTTTTCCTTAACCTCAACTTTTCCCATAATTCTCGCCTATATCTCTACATTTTGACTGTGCAAAACCCAGAAAATGCAGACTGCAACATTTTGAATTGCCTCTACCTTAGAAAGTTTACTATTGAGACAATCTAGGACGTCACTCTCAAGTCTCTGATAAGCGCTTCTCAACGGCTTTGAAGCAATCAACCAATAAGAATCGCTTTGATTCATCAAATGATCGACAGCAGATTCAAACGTCTCAGTGAACCTTAAGCCACTAAATTGTTTCAACTGAGCGAAAAATTCAGCAACTACTCTCTTGCCTTCAGGGGTATTTAGGAATTCCACAACTTTGCACCGTGCAGCGATTTCCTTCCCTCCTTTTGGAAAATTCACTTTGAATTTTCGTATTGGTATAGGCAAATCCTTTTCTCCGTATGAAATTGGACCTTAAATCTGATTATTCAGCATTTGTTTTTAACTGTTCTCAAAGGATGAACAAGGAACGAAGTCGATTAACATCAATCCAAAGAGATGCAAGTAAAGATGAAAGAAAAATGCGCGCGTTTACTAGTAAATCCCTCTTTGCGCGCTAGGAGTGGGGTCTAATGGATTCGCTGAGCTTTGAGTTAAGGTCTCCTAGGGATTAGCACCCAAACGGGTTCAAGTCCATACCTCTCTAAGGTCTTGATTGTGGAAATTAGCGCCCGACTCGTCCTCACGGTCACCAGTGGGTGGCTCACGAGGCCGACTGCTATTTTTGTCCCCTTGGACTCTTGTTTCTTAGGGCTTTGATTAAGCGTGCGCACTTTATGCCCTGGTTCGCATGTCCCAAAATAATGCCATGGAGATAGGTTTTTCTGGTTCAGCTGAAGATCTCTTTGCCTTCTTTCCGTGCTTTCTTGCGCGTTCTGTGCCAATGCCAGAACAGTGCGCCTTGAATCAGCAACACTCCGACCCATGCGAGGACTGATAGGCCTAATGTGCCAGTGCCAGCTAGTGTAATCAACAGAAAACCTGCTGAAGCCATTAGCAGCTCGGCTATGTCCTCTTTGTTCATGACTTCATCCTGCCCTATTCTTTGGCCGCTGAGACGATTCACACTTGTCATTCAGATTCGGTCTAACAGACACACTTTTCCCACTAAGGCGCATATAATTCTTACTGAGAGATTTTCTAGACAAAAAAGAGCAGGTATTTTTCAAGGTTTTGCAATCTAGCTGCTGTCAGAAGAGCCTGCTTCATCAGCCCATCAGACTAACAACGCAGCAGAAAAAAAAGGGGGGGTTAGAGTTCTTTTGATTGAGGGCTAACGCTCGATGTAGCCATAATCTCCGTAGGATCCTGTTCGCTCCATCTTAACGACATCGTCAAAATTTTCTAGAGTAAACCTTCCAGATCCGCCAGCGCCCTCATTGATTTCGAACCAGTCAATGTCAAGGTAAACGGTTTGTTGAACCCAACCATCGCCCATCAAAAAGAATATCGTGCATTTTGACTGGGTTCCGGCAGCAACGTTCGCAAGCACATCGAGGGTTTCAGGTCCCCAGCTACCGCCAACGTTCTTTTGTGCGAGTGTTTGAAGCAGTCCTGCGCCTTTTGTGGGAATACCTGCGCCTTCTGGAAAGTCGGCGTTGTTTGCGCGGTCATATTCGCCATCGTAGATGTATGCAGCAGCAATTACACGTGGCTGGTAATAGCTAAAATAGCCTGACCATCTGAACCTTATGTATTTGCCGTTGAGCAAATCCCTAGGTACGACTACGAAAGCCCAGCCGGTACCCAAGGATGTTGTTCCAGCCTGATAGCTGTCGATCCTCAAGACGCCCGATGAAGGCTTAAGAAAGCGAATGTCTGGGCTGTAGCTTGGACGATATATGGCGTGTTCCCGCAGACTAAAGCTCACGCCGCCACCATTTGCGACATGTATATCAATTCGGGCTGTCGTTGTATAAAAGTAAAACCCCCACGGAGCTGGGCACATGAATGTCCATCGAACCTCAGCGTGAACCCATGTATATGAATTGAGATAGGCAAAGGTTACATCACCGTAGCGCGGCGCAAATGAGTCTGATCGGGCAAAGCCTTCATCGTCCCATAAACTCACAGATGATTGCAACCAAACCCCAGGAGGCACCGCGATTACTGATGGGCCATCATACCTGAGGTTTACTGTCCATGCACCCGTGTCGACGACGAGATACGCCATACATGCCGGATACGTCAGGGGAGACGATTGTGCACTCCCAGAATAAGTATCTGCTTTAGCTATAGGTGCTAGCAGCGGTGTTAGCAGTGCTAAGACGATAATTATGACAATTGCCGCAGACAGCGAATTCCTCCTCATATTCCATTCCTCCTTCATTTCTGACGTTCTCTTTCTGCCCTTCGTTTGGGGCTAGGCGGTGACGCGCCTTCAACGCATTGAGCGTTGCATTTATCATTATTTGTAAAAACAGTATATATAATCTGAGAAATGTTACGGAAACACAGAGATGAATGAAAGTGTTCTCGAAGATTACTTTCAGTTCTTCTCTCCCTAGCCCTCCTCCGTCAGTTTCTTCATCACGCTTAAATAACCGGATTCGCGAAGAACTGAAACTCCTATGGACTCAACGCGTTTGATTGCTTCATCGTGCAGGCAGAAGATAATCGAGACGCTATCTAAGGTTAGGGAGACTCATCTGATGGACTTAGTGCGGAGAGTAAACAGTACGTACACTCAAGTGAGTCGAAATCTGCAGATCCTCGAGAAAGAAAACATAATCACGATTCGCACCTATGGAAGGTTTAGAATGGTTCGATTCAACCGTGAGAATCCAAGAGCAGAAGCCATATTGAAAGCACTTGCGATCCTAAGAAATACAGAGATGAAGAGCCCGGTTGATCAAAACGAAAAGCGAGAAACAAGGAGATTAGCGCAGCAACATGAAGACACTGAGAGTATCTGAGGGTGCTCATCGAGAGCTAACCAGATTGCTCGGAGAAATTATTGCTGAAAGCGGCGGAACCAAAATGTACAGCGACGTCATCGAAGCATTGCTCTCGCGCACTGTCTACTTACCGCCAGAAACTTTTGGTGAGATGAAAAAACTTGCAAAATCCGGCTTGCATCTAACAGCAAGACATTCGAAGAGTTTGTTCAAGAAGCCATAGCCGAAAAACTGAAGAAGTCTTTCAAGTAGACCGGAGCCCTAAAACCACTAAGAGCTCAGTCCAGCACGTTATAACATGCACGCTCGGTGACGGCCCCCCGGCATCGAATCTGCCGCATTATGCCGCAAAGCGACCGCTTAGTTGTCAGAAACAATATCGGGAAGCATAATGGCAGCTGCGCGTGCACTCGCGTCTTTCTCCACGAACTTTTGTATGAGACTTCCATAGCGCCAGCAATGTATCATTGATGCAATTGATGAGAAATGTGTGACGAACCGAAAACGCTTAGTACTTCCATAGTAAATATGTGAATGCTTTCCTCGGTGAGAGAGACGTTGAAGGGCATCGTCAAAAGATGGGTCAGGAGTGTAGGTTACGGACTTATAGAGCCAGAGGAAGGCGGGGAAGACATATTGGTCGACCATTCAGACATAGGTAGCTTATACGAACTCAAAGAAGGACAAAAGGTTGAGTTCCAAGTTGACAAAACTCGTCCACGCCCTAGAGCTATCGATGTCAAAATAATCGATTAAACTAGGCATTGAGTTTACGTCAGTTGCGGAAACACCGGAGCCGACAGGAAAGTAAGTAAATGAAGGGAGAATTACGCAAAGTACGAGTACGTCGAATAACAGTGGATGAGAAGCTGAGTGACGATCTTTTCCGTTTTGTATTCTGCTCACTAAAAGAGGGAATTGAGAAGTTCAGTGATCAAGGTGACAAATGGCAGGAAGAACAAGAAAAATTGGTTCATCTCAGGAATTATTCCCGAATACTCTATGTTAAGAAGTCTGAAGCTCCCGCTTGGGAAACTTTGCACGAAGGTCAAGTCTATCTATCAGGAGAGTTTGTGGTCATCGGCGACCAAACAAACCCAGACCACTTCAAAGTTAGCCCTGGTCGTAGAAAGTTTTTGCGCATAGACAAGCTGGATATAATCGATGAGGGTGTAAAGTCTCTATATTCCGACGTTCTTAGGAGGACATGATGCATTGCCTACTCCGATAGAACAGGAAGATTTAGTTTTCCATTTTTTAAATGTGGGCTTCGGCGACAATATCTTGGTTGAGTTTCCTGTCGATAAGGCAGGTAAACGTTCATATGGAATCGTGGACTGTAGAGATTTTAGAAAGACCAAGCAGTATCTCGATAGCCTGATGGATATACGGCCAGGCAAATCCGAGTTGGAGTTTGTGTGTGCCACTCATCCACACTTTGACCACATCAGCGGAATTAATTCCTTCTTGGAAGACGAGAAATATCGACCGAGGGAGTTCTGGGATAGCGGTTTCCGCCATAAATCCGAGACATACATTAAGATTCTGCAGTCTCTGTTGCGTCAGGGAATCGAATTAAATAGAATATCGTCTGGAATGGAATGGTATTTCGGGAAAGTTCAAGTCACAGCTCTAGCGCCATCCATTCGCCTTCGCAATATGTATGCCACATATGGAGTCGATATGAACAATGCTTCCATCGTGTTGCGTTTCGAACACCATATTGAAGATGTCTTGTTGATAAAATCTAGAGAATATGCGGGTAGTGTTAGTTTAGAGGCTGAGCGGCAAGCTGGCCGCTCTGTCGTTATTCTTGCTGGTGACGCAGAATACGATAGCTGGTCACATATAACTGAAGAGTTTCCTCGCCTAGAGAGAACGAAGTCTCACGAGCCATTGGTGAAAAAGATGGTGAACTACCTTGCTTGTTCAGCTTTGAAGGTTGCTCATCACGGTAGTATGCATAGCGCTCCGCTCGATGTTTATGAGAAGATGATGCCAGAGAAAGCCGTTATATCAACGGAGCAAGAGATGGGCACAAAGCAAACAGACGGTCTTGCGCTGACAAGAGGACTATTTCCGCATCGTTTAGCCATAGCTGCTCTGGAGGAATGCGAAGCCCAGATTCTTACAACGGATGGTAGTTACGAGTCAGAGAGAGAGTCAGTCCCAAAGAAGCCCGGCAGCATAGTAATAGTTGTTCCGCCTGGAGGTAAGCCACGCTGGGCAAAGCTAAATGATACAATAACAAGTATCCCAAAAGTGCTCGAGGAAGTCTAGAACTAGTTACAATCTAAGTTATTGCTTATGAATGCCATTTATTTTGTGCGCGCTACAAAAAGAATCATATAAGCAAAGCGACAAAACGTTTAGAACATGTCATTGGATTTTGCCGAATCATCTAAAATGTGATCATAATGGAAAGAAACGCCAGAACACTGCTATGTCTCGGACCACCCCACAGCGGCAAATCAGTGTTTGCTTTTGTGTTATTTAAGCATCTTAGAAAACTGGGGAATGATGCGTGCATAATGGACTGCGATTACTATTCGCCAACCTACAGAAGAATTAGGATTGCCGAGTTTGCTGGCTCTTCTGATAATGAGCATATATATACGACACCAAACTGCAGAAAACTGCACAAACTCACTGAAGACAATTACTGCAGGCTGTCTCAAAGCATCTATGACTCAATTGAGGAAGAGGGAGTGATTGTATTGGATGGAATCGGTTTGCATACTAAGAGCACTGACTTCCTGCTGAGCCTTGCCAACATGCTCATAGTCTTATGTCCAAGCAAGTTCAAAGTTGATGTCGATTCAAAACGATGCTGCTATGTAAGAGAAGGAAAACCAATTCATCCTTTTGAATTCTATCATGGTCTCAAGAATAAGACCGTGACCGTAACAACATATTATCAGGATGAGAAAAAAGTCTCATTCGATCCAAAAGGGCTTTGTGGTGAGTTATACAATCTAGATAGGGACGCGATCCTAGAAGGCAACTTTGAGAAGATTGCGAAGGACACAATAGACATGATATTGCAGATTGCTTCGTTTCTACTTGACAATTGGATCTAGCTGGTTCATGCCATTATTTCGAACCTAGTTCCAGTTTCTTTTAAGGTATCGGCCACTTCTTCGATCGCACCTCTGGGTGCAGATATCAAGTTCCGCCTAAACTCCATTTCAGGGAACTTCTTTTTGATCCCCCTGTAAGAACGTCCTGCTGGACCTTTTCCTCCAATGAATCGCCTCATCAGAGTTTTCATCGTTGTGAATTCTGGTCTTCCAGTTCTGAAAATAACGAATTTCTGTGCCAACCTTCCTAACAATAGACCTATCATAGCGTCATCCGACAGATTCATGAATATGGCCGCTACCTTTCCAAGCCTCATCTCATATTCAGCTTTTAGATTGCAGTTTTTCATAATGGAATGTGCAAATGTTGGCGAATCTATGAGGAACATGAATTCCTTATCTCCTTTTATCCCTATTGGGATTCTTCCATCGCTACGGAAATTCAGAAAAGCAACTTCAAGGAGATCACGTCCACTTCCTTTCGCATGGATCAATTCCAGATCTGGTCCGCAGAAACGTTTGAATATCTTCGGAGAACGTTTCTTGCCCAGCTTATCGAAGAATTGTTCGTCATCATCAGCTATTTTCTCAACTATGCGCTTCGGATTTTCTCCAAGTGCTTGTATTAGACCTTTCACTATTCGAACCTTGCTTTCTTCTGCTATTTTCTCACTTTCGAATGAAATAACCTTGCTGATCTCCATCCACTTCTTCTCTATTTGACCTGCATAGTTACCAGGGAAGCACTTGTTGACATTTCTCTGAGGCATAAAAGCAATTCCTTTCTCCAACATAATCTCTTTGTCCTCTGGAGAGATCGCAATAAGATGGCTCGGGATGTACAGTATAGAATATTCATAAGGTTCCAAATCGACCTTTCTTAATCCAGTCTCTGGCGGTAATGGAAGGTTCAGAATCAATAATGAATTATCTTGACTATCCACATATTCTCTTATACCGATCCAGAATTGCTCTATCTTGTTTTCATTAACAAAGAAAACCTTTGTTCTTTCCCCTCTTTTGGCATAGTACCTAACGGCCATACCTGCATTTACCAAGTCAGTCAATGAATTTGCTGGTATGATTATTGACACCATTGTTCGGCACCCAATATAGTAATATGTCGATGTCATATATAAATGTAGTCACTTTATGGACTACATTACACAACACTCTTAAGGAGCTGTCATTATTCCGTAGTGCGAAGGAACGATACTGACCACAACTGCCAAGCAAGGCTGTAGACCGCGCGCGCAACGAACTACCGGAACTGCTTGATGAATTCATTCAAGATTGGACGCCCGGAGGGATTCATACCCAAACGGGTTCAAGTCCACGGCTAAAAGTCACAATAACGCACGGCTACGAGCGCCTTATCCTTATAGCGCGACATAGAGATTGCAATAGATTTTCCTTTTCTTTGCGAGACCTTTTCAGCAGGAGATAATCGCCTTCTGCTCTGTTACGACCTCCGCTTAAGAAAGCGATACACTCAGAAAAATTTAGGGCTCGAAGATATTCTTAGTGGAGACTTAAAACCATGAAAAACTACTAGTAAATTGGTGTTCAAATCCCGGCTTGAGTACCAATCTACCAGTAGTGTGCGCTTGATCCTCAAGCATTTAGTTTGATGATGACCTTTTTGTCTGGGAGGTTTGCGACGTATTCCCAGCCTTGAGCTAGGTAGCTTTCAACCTCGATGATATTGACTACTTTCTGTTTTGGACAATCGGTTTCTGCGCCTAGAAGTTTTCTTCTAACGATAGCTTGGAGTTCTTCGTCACTGATTGAGGGTAAATCCATCTTGTCGACTTCTTCTTGGCTGAACCCAGAGACTATCAGGAGCTGCTTTCTGAAGCTTTCTCTGAGTTTTTCCTCCTTCGTCTCCTCCCGCTCCGTAGTTTGCAGAAAATCTTGGCTTCTTTTGTAGGCTTCTCTCATGTCCTCAATGACAGATTCAGGAAGCCGCTGCTTGTTCGTAGTGTATCTATTCTCAATATCGCCCTTATGACCCATCCAAAACTTCCGATAGTCTCGGAGCACCAAGCCTTTTGATTCTGCCAGCATCAGCTGGGTGTCAAAATAAGATCGAAGCACGTAGGGTCTCCAGCTGAAGCCTGCTGTTCTTATTGCGTTCCTTATTGAGTCGCCTATGTTTCCGGCTCTAATGAAAGGTTTCAGTTTCAGCTTCGGCGTAACCACAGCCGAGTCCGGGCTTATCTTTTCGCCCTCTCTTACTCTCTCCTCCAGGTAATCTTTAAGGTATTCAACGCCCTCTTCACTCAGAAATGTGAAGTATTTATGGCCTGCTTTGCTCAGTTCTTGGCGCACAATTAGTAAAGTGGGCTTCTGCTCAAAGTCGACTAAGTCTCTTTCGATTTTGATTTCAGGTAGATCTCTGATTCTCAGTCCATCGTTGCCCTTGTAGTTACCCAAGGCTTCTATCCTTAGGCCAGAATGGGCAATTAGAGCGCATGCGACTCTGGCTTTCTTGTCACCAGAAAGAAAAATTCGCTTGAGCTCCCCATTTGTTGGAACTCTCTCGTCTTTTAGAGAAGGAGTGTCCTCTGAGCCCTTGATTTTGATTCTTCGTTTGACTTCCTTTCCATTGTGAGACAACCAAGACTTCACAGCTTTGAGAGCAGATTTAATGTAGCTGCCTGCTTTTCCAGACTTCTCCATGAATGACACATAGTCAAGCATTATGTTGTAGAGTTCGCTCTCGCTCTGAGATGCCAAATCCTTGGGCGCTCTTTCGAAATGCATGCAGAAAGAACCCACTCTCCTGAGATAGACGTCAGCAGTAACGGAAGACCCGCGTGCAACGTTGTCATACCAACGTCTCACGTCCGCGTCCTTCAATAGAGAAGCATAACCCTTGCGGCGCACGCTAGACATAATGCCTAGGAGGAGCATAGCTGGCATATAAGAATTGCGGGACTTGAACCCAAATGGTGGCGGGCCCGGAGGGATTTGAACCCTCGTTCTCCGGCTCCGAAGGCCGGCGCCTTAATCCGGGCTGGGCAACGGGCCCCTTCATGTATGACAGCGAGAGTCTTGATAAAAGCTTTTTACGACTACTTC
>Ga0315296_10005344_pt1 | contig 10274 bp, 13 predicted proteins | sample YL17G14_18_MG_FD_203921 | JGI IMG/M metagenome (GOLD analysis project Ga0315296, IMG submission 203921) | Sediment microbial communities from Yellowstone Lake, YNP, Wyoming, USA - YL17G14_18 | ecosystem: Environmental > Aquatic > Freshwater > Lake > Sediment | place: USA: Wyoming | collected... | reverse complement strand
ATTCCTCCTCCAATTTTTATGACCGCCCGCCATTTTGTGAACTTGGCCCCCATTTTTCCATATTCACCAAGTCTCTCTGTTAATCCATCCAAACCCTTAGTAACCTTTTCGTTTTCTGATCCTTTAAAAGGCTCCGTCCCCTCGTCGACCTTTATTCCGGGTAAAATTCCGCGACTCGCAACGTACTCGGAGAAGGACTTCTCATTATCTAGCCTTTGACGAATCGTCTCGTCAAATAGAATAATGCCCCCGATGTATTTTCCTAAGTCGTGAGTTGTTACAAGAAGCTGCCTAAATTGCCTTCTGGTTTCTTCGGTCGACTCAATTGCCGCCTTCTCAAATCTCTTTGTCATCGTCGGCGTCGAAGCATCAGCAGCCAAGATTCCTTTACCGGAAGCTAATATTTTTTTTATCGTTTCTTGAAGTTCGTTCATCCTACCCAATTTAACATTTTAGACTCGAAACGACAACCGCCCCTAATGAGGATATAATTTAAGTTAGCTATGTCTGAATCATCTGGAGAAAAACTTTCGAGAAGGAGCTTTTTGAAAGTTTTGGGCGCGGGGGCCGCGGCCATCTTCCTCGGTAAACTTGCAGACAAAAATGAAGAACAGGATTCAGCCAGAAACCTCGAGGGTGTTCGTCCCAACGAGCTAATATTTATAAACTCTAAAATAGAGCTCAGGGCAAGTCCGATTGCAGGCATTGTCGATATCATTGACGCTAAGACAAAAAGGCTTGTTAATAACTTAGTTCTACTTGTATCTTGGGAAGACGAAAGCGGTATTCATTACAATAATTCGGAAATACAGGCTGCCCCGATTATGATTTCCCGTGAGGAAAGAATGGAGCTACTTTATAAATTCGAAAAAGAGGAAATCTCACCCGCAAGGCAACCAGCTTCCGGTCTGATAGTTGAGCTTCAATTCTCCGACAAAGAAGGGGATATTGCGATTCACTCTCAAATCCAAGAAAATCCGAATAATTTAAAGGGTGTAAAAATAGGAATCGGTTTCTTCTTCGGAATCAATCAGGGGGTCAATCAGGCAGGAATCTTACGGGGCAATCAAGAGCAAGAGGTTCTACCTAATCCGAATTCAGATACAGGCCCGGGGCGGCTTGGAGAATTCGAAACCTTCGAGACCTCACAAGGTTTTACTCTCAGATCTGCCTATCCCGATATGCCCGGTCTTTCTTTTTCTTTGGAATCTATCCCGGCTTCTTACGGAAGAGTCGATATTGAATCAAGGAATGTGCCTTATAACCCGGAGCACCAGGGGCTTCATGAGAATTATATTCGTCAAACCGGCCGACCCGAATGGATTGAGGCAGGAATTCTATATGCTCCCGAAAATCAGACCTTTCTTCTTTCTCTGAACTAAGAAGTTTTTTTGGAGATCACTCTTTTAACTGCCTCTGCTATATCTGCTGCTTTCATCTTGTATTTTTCAAGAAGTTCGTCTGGAGAACCAGATTCTCCAAAAGAATCCGGCATACCAATAAATTCCATGGGAACAGGATAATTTCTACTCAACACCTCGGAGACCGCACCCCCTAAACCCCCATTAATCTGGTGCTCCTCTACGGTAACAACCGCTCCTGTAATCTTTGCCGCTCTAATTATTTCTTTCTCATCGAGAGGTTTTATGGTATGGGAATTAATAACCAAAACTTCTATTCCCTTTTTCTCAAGGTCGCAGGCGGCCAAAAGTGCTTCGTAAACCAAAGGGCCACAAGCGATAATTGCTACCTGGGGACTTTTGGCTTCCCAGAGAATTTCAGCTCGGCCAATTCTAAAAGGAGTTTTCTCTGTTGTAAAAACCGGAGTTTTGTCGCGGGCCAAGCGGATATAAGTAGGTTTTCCATTTTTCGCAGCCTCTACCGTTGCCTTTTTGGCTTCGATTGCATCGCAAGGAGCGATAACCATCATATTCGGCATGGTACGCATAAGGGCGATGTCCTCCAATCCTTGATGGGTCGCCCCGTCTGGCCCAACGGTCAAGCCCGCATGGGCTCCAGCAATTTTTACCGGAACGTCATTTAAGGCAATTGTAGTTCTTATCTGTTCCCAATTCCGCCCAGGAGAAAAGGCCGCATAGGAAGAAATAAAGGGGATTTTGCCGTAGTTCGCCATTCCAGCGGCAACGGTTGCCAAAACCTGCTCGGCAACACCAACCTCAATAAACCTTTCGGGAAACTTTTCCTTAAAAAGGATGGAGCGCGTAGATTCGGTTAAATCTGCACATAAAACCACAACTCTCTCGTCCTTTTCCCCTGCAATAACCAATCCTTCCCCGTACCCCTGACGGGTTGCAACCAAATCAATATCTTTCTCGAACATCTTTTTTGAAAGTTTGGCTTTTTTATTAATCATTTCTTATTAGAATCTCGGAGAACATTCCTTAAACCTCTCGCCTTCTTTACAACCGTCTTCTCCACAGTGCAAACCGTACTCGTAAAATGGCTTACATAACAACTTTGCTTTACACTCAGCCTCCTTATAAGACCAACAGTAACGGGCAGCCCTGGTAGATACGTTAAAAAGAAAAACTGCAAAAATTGCAAGGATGATTAAAACTGCTATCAAAATTAATTTACTCATGTTCGGATTTAATCTTTCCCCCCAAAGTTCTTAACTCATGCAGGGCTTTTTTGGCTTCCTCGGGTGTTGGGGGTTTACCGTGCCATTCGGGCAGGTTTTCCATAAAAGAAACGCCTTTACCGGGAATTGTGTGGGCAATAATGACAGTCGGGTTTTCGTAGACGGCCCTTGCGTGCTCTACCGCATCGATAATCTCTTGAAAATTGTGGCCGTCTATATGGAGTACGTGCCAATTAAAGGCCTTATATTTTCCCTCGAGAGGCTCAAGAGGCATAACATCCTCTGTATAACCGTCAATTTGGATGTTATTTCTGTCAACAATTGCGGTTAAATTACTAAGATTGTATTTACCGGCAAACATGACCGCCTCCCAATGATTTCCCGAGTCGTGTTCGCCGTCGCTGGTTATACAAAAGACCCTGAATCTTGCTCCGTCCATCCTGGCCGCATATGCATAGCCTGCTGCCTGGGCAAGACCGCTTCCTAAGGGACCCGAGGTGGTTTCAACTCCGGGAAGCCTTAGCCTTTCGGGGTGACCCTGAAGTCTTGTTCCCAATTTTCGCAAGGTTTTAAGCTCGGAAATTGGGAAATAGCCAGCATGAGCCATTGTTGCATAGCGAACGGGTGCTATGTGGCCGTTTGAAAGAATAAGCCGGTCCCGTTCTTCCCAAAAGGGATTTTTGGGATCATTGTTCATTATTTCGAAGTATAAAGCCGTGAAAACGTCTGCCATTCCAAGGGGTCCCGCCGAGTGGCCAGAGCCTGCCGCAACCAGCATTTTGATTATATCTTTCCTTATATCATTTGCTATTTTTTCGAGCTCTTGGACAGAATGCTTCATGGCAGTTTATAGCTGGAATGCTTTTTCGTCTTCGTGGGTTTTATTATTTCCCTTTAAAACTTCTTCAAAATGAAGTATGGCTTTATATGCTTCTTCGGGAGAATTAACTACTTTATAAACCTTAAGCTCCTCGGGGCGGATTCGCATATTTTCTGTAAAATTTTTAATGATATTGTTCCAAAACTCTCCATAAAGAATGAGGGGTTTATGGCGTCCAAAATAAAGTCTGGCTAGGCCCCATGCCATTCCGAACTCGGAGATTGTTCCAGTTCCTCCCCTAAAGATCACATAGGCATCACCAAGCTCCAGGAGTTTTAGGGTTCGCTCAAGATAATTTTTGGTTTTAATTTCAATATCGATAGGGTTTCCGGGGTCTCGACCCTCGAAGTTTGTAATATCCTTCGGATAAAAGGTTACTCCGACTGCGGTTCCCCTGGCGGCCTTTGCCCCTTCGGAAACCGCCCTCATGGTCCCAGGCCCTCCCCCGTTTATGGCTACATACCCCTTTTCTGTCAAAAACTTCGCAACCTCGAATACTTCGCTATATAGAGGGTCGTTTGGAGCCGCATCGGCAAACCCAAAATAGGCAATTTGTTTGATCTTTCTTTCGGCTATGTCTTTTACTTCAACCATGCGCTGCCTCCTGAAATTTCCTTATATTTTCCGTCAAATCTCCGTCAAAAATCCTACTTCCAATCACAACCTCGTCTGCTCCAGCCTTAACCACCTTTTTTATATTATCTTCATTAATACCCCCATCGACACAAATTTTGAAGGGTGTATCGTCACGAACCCTAATCTTATCTAATTCGTTTACCTTGAGCAACGCCGAAAGGTCAAACTTTTGCCCTTCAAAACCGGCTTTAACCGCCATGACCAAAACGACATCCAAGTTAGTGATAATTGTAGGGTCCAGTGCCGAAACGGCAGTCCCAAGGTCGATTGCAAGACCCACAGAAAGACCAACTTGGGCTAGCTTTCCTATAAATTCCACCTGGTCGGTCATCCCCTCTATCTGGCCTATTATCCTATCCGCCCCGCCCCTCACTGCCCTTTCCACCCAACTTAGGGGGTCTTTAGTCATCAAATGAAAGTCCAAATTCAAATCGGTTTCGATATTCTCCAAAGAAGAGGGGTCAATGGTTCTATTTGCCGCAAACTGTCCGTCTACAATATCAATTTGAATTCTTTTAACTATACCCTCGGCTCGTGAGAGCTTCTCCTCAATTTCCCTAATATCATTCGTCAGAATCGCCGGAATTATTTCGACCATCTTTTGAAGGCTTTATCCATTCTTAAAAGAGAGAGTTATTGGATCTGTCGGCGCTTTTTCTCCGGCGAGGGTTCTTCCGACCCTAATCACCTGCTCGACTAGACGATGGGCGTAACCCCATTCGTTGTCGTACCAGGCAAAGACCTTAACCAAATTTCCTCCGATTACCTGAGTTAAGGATAGGTCAACTATCGCAGACTCGCTTCGGCCAATAATGTCGGAGGAAACCACGGGTTCGTCGGTAACCGCCAAGACTCCTTTATATAGCTGATTTTGGGTAGCTTCGATAAAAGCTTGATTGACTTCCTCAACCGTCACGTTCTTAGCAAGAACTAAGGCAAAGTCGGTAATTGAGCCGGTGATAACAGGAATCCTTAAAGCCCTTCCGTCAAAAAGACCTTTAAGTTGGGGAATGGTTTCTGTTGTCGATATTGCTGCCCCGGTTGTTGTCGGGATAATGTTTTGGGCAGCGGCTCTCGCTCGTCTTAGGTCGGAATGGGAATTGTCCTGAAGATTCTGATCGTCCGTATAGCCGTGGGCCGTAGTCATGGCCGCCTTCTCAATTCCGAATTTGGAATGAAGTACAGCAACAACGGGCGCAACACAGTTTGTCGTGCAGGAAGAATTGGATAAAACTTCTGCTTCACCCTTGAACTCATTTACTCCAATTATGTAGGTTCCTACATTCCCGCCTTTAACCGGAGCCGAGATAACAACTCTTTTGGCTCCCCCCAAGGCGTGCTTTTTGGCATCCTCTTCGGTCGTAAACTTGCCGGTTGACTCAATTACAACTTCGACTCCATATTTCCCCCAAGGAATTTTTGCGGGGTCTTTTTGGGCCAAAAGGGGAATTTTCTTGCCATCGACTATTAAGTTTCCTATTTGTGGGTCCTCATCTATTGCCTCTTGAGACTTTTTAATCTCTTGCCCCTTAACTTCTTTTTCGAACTTGCCATAGGCCGTATCGTAATTAACAAGGTGTGCCCAACCAGAAGCTTCCATAGACCCTGAAGTGTTTATTGCAGTAAACTCTAGCTCGGAAGCGTGTTTTAGAATTCCTACCTTAAAGGCAATTCTTCCAATGCGACCAAAGCCGTTTATTCCTACTTTCACCATAAGCTAAACTTAGTATACAATTCATCTTTAAAGAATTAAATGATGTTAAAAGGACTAAAGCCGCATTATGAAAGTTTCAGTCATAATCCCAGCTTATAACGAAGAGGTCTTCATTGGAAAGTGTCTTGAAAGCATTGTCAATCAGGAAGAATTACCTGGTGAAATAATAGTTGTTGATAACAATAGCACTGATAATACAGCCAGGATCGCCGAAAGGATGGGGGTCAAGGTGGTTAAAGAAAAAAATCAAGGCCTTATTTTTGCAAGAAATAAAGGCTTTGACAGTGCAAGATACGAGATTATTGCCCGCTGCGACGCGGACGTAATAGTACCAACCGACTGGGTTAAAAGAATAAAATATAATTTTGAAACACAAAATATAGACGCTCTCTCGGGTCCAGTTCTATTTTACGACTCAATAATTAAATCGCCCCTACCTGTACAAATTTACTCTGAATCCCTCAAGCTTCTTCTAAGGGGCAATAGAGCTTTGCTTGGACCAAACATGGCGGTTTCCAAAAGAATCTGGAAAATCGTTAAACCCCTTGTCAGCTTAAACGACTCGCTTGTTCATGAGGATATTGACCTTTCAATAAATATTCTCAGGGCAAAAGGCAAAATAGAATATGACGCTTCACTAATAGTTAAAACTTCGGCAAGAAGAATCAAAAAAAGACCTGTATCTTTTTTTGTTGAATACCCTACCCGTTTGCTCAAGACATTTTGGGTAAACCGCGCTTAGAAAAACTATTTACTTCTTTTTTGTAAGCATGGCGTAAGCTCCCCAAAGGCCTGCAACCCCGACTAAGATGTAAAGAACCTTAACTAACATTGGCCAGCTGCCCAATAGGCTTCCAACTAAGTCAAAATTCATGACACCCATTAGTCCCACCTCTATAGCCCCAAATACAACTAACCATTTGGAAACTGTTTTTAATTTCATTCTCCTCACCTTCTCTCTACATTAATATTAGCACGTTTCTTAAGTGCTTCGATTCCTGGCAAGGTCCCGCTAGCTAAAAACTCAAGCATTGCTCCGCCGCCGACAGAAATCCAATCGAACTTTTTGGTCAAATCAAGCATGGTTAAGGCGGCTTCCGTATCCCCTCCTCCCGCAACCTTGTAAGCGCTTGCTTGGGAAACCGCCCTAAAAACTTCTTTTGTTCCTTGTCTATAATCCTCCTCCTCGTATTTTCCTAGTACTCCCGCCAAAACTATGGTTCCGGCTTTAGCTATCTCGGCTTTAAAGCGTTGGGCAGAATCTAGTGTAATGTCGGCTCCGTCAAAGGTAAGGTCCCCAATTATAATTTTCTTTGGGTTTGGATTTACATCTCCGAAATATTTAGGTAGTTTTCCTCCAACGAGTACCTTGTCGACTTTTTCGGCTAACTCCTTAGCCATCTCGACCTTGTCTTCCTTAATTCCGCTAATTAGAACGATTACGGGTCTTTTGGGACTTTCTATTATTTTACTTAAGTTCGCAACTTCTTCGATAAACCTAAATCCTGCGGCGTGGGGCAAATATTTGGGGACACCCACAATTGAAGCATGGGCCCTATGGGAAACAGCGAAAGCCTCGTTAACATATATATCGGCTAGACCAGCTAGTTTCTTTGCAAAATTCTCATCATTTGTTTCTTCCCCGGGGTCAAACCTCAGGTTTTCTTTCAAAACAACTTCGCCCTCTCCCTCAAAAATTACCTCTTTCCCGATTAGCTTGGACAAAACCGGGATCAAACCTTCCAAACTTAGATTATCAACTTTGACCCCATTAGGCCTTCCTTTGTGTCCAATAATTATGGTTTTTGCCGAATTTTCGACTAAAAAGTTGAGAGTTTCTTTCGCACTTTCTATCCTTGAAGTATCAATCCCCACGTCCAAATCAAGACGAAGAAGAACACTTTTCCCTTTAACCTTTTCCTCGGACAGTTTGGGGAGAACCATTAGTTATTTGCTTCTAACTTTTCAATTTCAGCTAAACGCCTGATAAATCTTTTTTTCCCTGCAAATTTGGTTTCAAGAAAGGCTTTCAACATTTCTTTTGCTTCTTCCTCCTTTGTATAGTCTGCTGCAATTACAAGAATATTCATATTATCGTCATTTCTCCCCGCCCTAACTTGGTCTTTGTTTTTTCCGATAGAGGACCTCACCCCGTCTATTTTATTGGCTGCAACATCTACCCCTACTCCAGAGCCGCAAAGAAGAATCCCTAAAGCTTCTTCCTCTTTTCCAACAAGGACTCCGACTTTTTCGGCATAAAGAGGGTAATCGTCTTTTGGGTCGAGTTCATATGCCCCCAGATCGCTAAACTCATATTTCCAATCGGTAAGCCAAATCTTCATCTTTTCTTTTAGGGCGAAACCCCTGTGGTCAGTCCCTATATAAACTTTCACCTGAATCCCTCCGCTAAGTCCAATATCTCCCTCCTGGGGTCTAAGGCTTTAACCACATCGGTTGCCACCGCAACCCCTACTGCCCCAAGCTCTAAACTCTTTTTGACATCGTCGCGAGAATTTATTCCAGCTCCAACTATTAATGGAATACCTACTTCTTTTGCAAGAACCGAGGCTTTGGCAATAATTTCGGGCTCAGCCTGGGCGACAGAGGTTTCGGTACTTCCAATAAGCTCGGGGGGCTCATAGGCGGCAAATGTAGGCTTAAGGGCCAGTACCTTTTTAAATTCCTCCAAGTCCGAAGCAAAAACCAAGGTTTTTAGGTCGACTTCCCGAGAGCGAAGAGTCGCTTTGGTTAATTCCCCCCAATCCTCAAATTTATGCTCGGAATGATTCAAGAATACCCCTCGTATTCCGATCCTAATTGCCTCCTCGGGCAGCGTCCAGCCTGTATAAGGACCAAAAGAGACCGGATCTATATGCTGTATCCAAACTTCGAGCTGAGTTCCCGCCACAATCGCCTCAGCATCTATGATCTGAACGACCGGAATTACCTTTACTTGGGTTTCGTGGGCAACTTCTTCAAGAATTTTTGTGAGGGCAATCCCTTTTTGCCCACTTCCTTCTTCGTATGTTTTGAAGTTTACAAAAATCATCCGGTTAGTCCCAAAATGCTATTAATTTTACCCTTGTCAAAACCAATAACAGTCTCCTTTGAACCATCCTTCATAACCACGGTAAAAGGCACGCCCAAAAATCCGCCAGAAACGGCCATCATTTCTTCTCTGGCAGCCTCGTCGGTATCAACCATTTTTTCTGTATAGGCAATACTTTTCTCGCTCAAGTAATCTTTGAGCATTTTGCAATACGGACAAGTAGTTGTCGAATAAACGGTCACCTGCATGTAAATCACCTCCTACCTAATCTTATACCCGAGTTTAAAGGCAATATCAAATAGCCAGGCATTGAGATATTTATATGTATCGGTAAGAAGAAGCAACCCAAGAATTGCAAGAATAATGCCTGCAACCCTTGAGATAACCCCTACATATCGGGAGATAAAGCCAATATATTTTGGGGCGGAGGCAAGAGTAAGGGCCACAATCAAGAATGGCACTGAAATTCCAAGAGAATAGACAAAAAGAAGGGATGCACCGGTCAAAACGGTTTTAGATACTGCGGCGAGAGTTAAAATCGAACCCAAAACAGCTCCCACACAAGGGGTCCAGGCTGTTGCAAAGACAACTCCCACAAAAAAGGCCCTTAAATATCCGAGGCTTTGTGTCCAAGTTGGGAGATTAAACTGCCTTTGTCTTGCCAAAAATGGAAGATTTAATATTCCTGCGAATTCAAGTCCCAAAATAAGAATAATTAACCCTCCAATCCTTTGGATTAAAAAGTCATATCTTCTTAGGGTCATGCCCACAGTTGCCGCGGCGGTCCCGAGAAGTACAAAAACTATCGAAAAACCAAGAATATAGAAAATACTTGAAAGAAGAAGTTTCTTGAAATAAGGCTTATAACCAAAAACCTCAAGGTCTTTTATGGAAACTCCGGTTATGTAGCCAATATAGGCAGGAAGAAGTGGAACCACGCAGGGAGCGAAAAACGAGATAAGACCGGCACTAAACGCCAACCAATAATTAAGTTCATTCATGCGGCAGGATTAAACCCAACACCCAAATTACTAAAACGCCCAAAAAAGAGAAAAATTATCCCACCCACGAGCCCGGCAACGCTCCCCAAAAATGTCAGGGCAAGAAGATTTAATAGTGAAACGTCCATTTATCTAGCCTAATTAGAATATCTTGATACCTTTACCCGTGTCAATGAAGGGAAGAATTAGAAGGAGCCTTGGAGGATGTGCTTTTCAGGCTTTTTGTCGTCAACCTTCTCAAAAGTAACGACTACACTGTTATAAGCGGAGTAATCCGTTGAGGATGTAAATTCCAAAAGATATCCGCCCTTTGCAACCCCCATTCTTCCTGTTGATATGAAGGCAAAGTTGGCTTCCCCCTCTTTTCCTCTTACCAACCAACCTTCATAAAA
>Ga0315296_10005342_pt1 | contig 10279 bp, 13 predicted proteins | sample YL17G14_18_MG_FD_203921 | JGI IMG/M metagenome (GOLD analysis project Ga0315296, IMG submission 203921) | Sediment microbial communities from Yellowstone Lake, YNP, Wyoming, USA - YL17G14_18 | ecosystem: Environmental > Aquatic > Freshwater > Lake > Sediment | place: USA: Wyoming | collected... | reverse complement strand
GAGAAAGCATCCCTCCTCAATATCAGAGGCTTGAGTACTATGTTGCCGCGAGATATCCTATGGAGATCAGTGAGATCGATATGCCTCTGAGAGGAAGCCAAATCACGCCTGACATGATTTCCCAGCTAGTAGAGGATTTCCACAGCACTCATAGAAAACGATATGCAGTTAGCGACCCAACATCACATGTAGAGTGCACTGACTGGAGAGTGTTGGGTATAGGGGTTATGCCTAAGTTAACCCTAGCAGAGCTACCCTACGGCGGTGACGATGCGTCGAAGGCACTAAAAGGGAAACGCAATGCCTACTTTGAAGAAGTAGGCAGCTTTACTCAGACCGCGATATATGATGGTAATAAGTTAGGACCTGGTATGAAGATCTGTGGGCCAGCTATAATAGAGGATCCCTTGACTACTACCGTTGTTATCCCAGGTTCCAAAGTTACGGTCAATAAGGTGGGTAACTATATTATGGAATTAGATTAGTCAGGCTCATTCCCAAGAACGGCTAAGGATGCGGATACGGCAAAAGCATGCCAGCTTGGAAAACCAAAGCAAGTAGAATTAATTAAGGAGTTGATGCACACAGGGAGAATACAAATATTTGATAACCGTACCTTTAATCAGGAAATTTTAAAAAATTTTTCACAGGGTGCGTATTGCGTCAAAATAAACTGTTACCGAATGGGGCATTGACAAGGAGGCGGGAGCGGCTGTTAAAGTTCTTTTCAGACCTTTTGGGGATTACATTTGATCTTAGGTACGACATAATTGAAGGCAAAAAGTCGATTAAACTAGGAGACCGAGAAATACCAAGAGAAAAGGTCACCACAGAACATGTAGATGTTGATTTCGAACAGTCAACTCAGCGAGTTGCCATCGGCCCAGGATTGGAGCTAATCCAGGCAATCCCGCCACTCGAGAAAGAAGGACTGCGCTCTTTCCATCTCAAGGTATCTGACCTTGAAGGAGCTAAAGCTGAGATGGAAGCAAAAGGGGTTCGTCGCCTTTGCGATATAAATTACCCTCACATAAAAGAAGCTATATTCGGTCCCGATGATTTGCATGGGGCACGGCTTTGCTTACTTGAGTATGATGCCCCTACCGCGGTTGATGCAGTGCTAAAAGAATGAATCTAGCAGGAGGAAAAGGCTTCTTATGGTCTTTTGATTAAAGCGTGATCCTTAGTTAGCAGGGAGGCGATGACAAAATGTGACGTAATAAATGTATTCCAATAAAGACCAAATAAGAGAGGAGAATAAGATGAACAAAGCTATAAAATATGTGCTGGTAGGGTTACTACTCGTTTCATTAGTCTCAATGGCAGCGTTGTCATGTAAGGCAGAAAAGCCATCTGCAGAACCTATCAGGGTTGGCGCCATTGCGCCGCTGGCGGGAGAGTGTAGCCTGTGGGGAATCCCAATGGTACGCTGCTGCCAAATATATGCAGAGCTGTTGAATGCCGAGGGCGGTATCCTGGCTGGCGGGGAGTACCACCCGGTGGAGGTGACAGCCTACGATAATGTCTGTTACATCCCCGACGAAGAACTGAAAGTGGCCAAGAAGGCGGCTCTGGATGATGGGGTGAAGTTTATCATTGGCACGAATACCCTGGGGTGCCGGCGGGCTACAATTGCCTTCACCACGGAGCAAAAGGTCCTCGTATCGTCTTATGGTCCTGGTTACCTGAGCCCGGATTACCCGTACACTATGTCTCCAGAAGTTGGCTGCCCGGCTAACCTTGCTATAGCAGCCGAGTATATTGTTAAGAAGCACCCAGAAATAAAAAAGGTTGCCATTACTTGTGCAGATGCCCATCCTGAAATCGCACCATACTATGAAGCAGCCTGTAAGGCTTTGGGCTTGGAAATTGTGTATGAAAAACCGTTTCCTGTTGAAACATTTGATTTCACTGCGTACATGACGGCGGTAATCGCTACTGGGCCTGATCTGATTTTGGAATATGCTACTCCGGCGCAGGGAGTCTTCCTTGCGGCAGCTAAAAGGGCCGGTTTCACGGGTTATGTTTTGATGGATGATATGGACGAGCCCTCCATACTGGATGCAGTGTCTGCGGAGGACGTTGAAGGCAAGGCCTACTCCGCGGGAGCGATGAATTATGCGGACCCTCTTTGTCCTCCGAAAGGCAAACCTATATATGACCGCTATATCGAGCAATATGGTGAGGCGGAGTGGGCGTCATTTGCTGGTGGTTACAGCACAGTTATGATGGTGGTCTTGGAGGTTGGCATTCCAGCCGCGGACAGTATTGACCCCACTGACGTCATGAATGCGCTTTATGCCATGCCCGAGGTTGATCACCCGATGTTTGGGAAAGGCACGTGGAGCGGCATGGAGATATGGGGGTGTAACCACCATCTCTTAACACCCTCACCTGTCTTTGTGTTTCGAGGTGGGAAGGTGGTTATTGCAGACTTCGTCTCTGCGACGGATTGGTGGGAGAGGAACAAGGATGCTGTGCTATCAGCGCTTGCTGAGCATAAGATGCTGTATCAACCATAAGAGTAACCCTGTAACAGTGTGCCAGGGGGAGATGGGGTTGCGGTACCTGTTGTTCTTCAATACTCGCAGTCCCATCTCCTTCGTCTCTTGGACAAACTACCAACTAAACGCACAACGCAGACTGGGCGCCAACAGAGCAAGACAAACCAAGTTATGTGATGCAAATTGTTAGTGGTGTTGCCGCCGAGTCTATCGCTAAAAGAAGGATAGGGCAATGGTAATACCAAATTTGTGGCAGCTTTTTTTTAATGCTCTGGGGCTGAGTGGCTTCTATGCCTTGTTTGCGGTAGGGCTGACCCTGGTCTTCGGCGTGATGAAAATAATAAACTTCGCTCACGGCGAGCTATATATGATAGGGGCGTATTTCGCCTGGCTTGTGGTCTCCGCCGGAAGCGATTTTCTCCCTCTCATTCCCCTCCTCTTTCTTGGCTTGGTAGTGGGCATACTATTCGTTGGCGGCCTGGGCGTAGGGATTGAGCGAGCCATATTTAGGCCGCTGCGGGTAAGCCCACTTAGCGGTTTCATGGCTTCCGTGGGACTACTATATGTCCTGCAAGTTTTGGTTGGTCAGACTTTCGGATTAAAGGAGAAGAGTGTACCAACTGTGTTCCCAGGGACGGTTGAGCTGGCAGGTGCTACCATCTCCAACCATGTGGTAGTAACAATCCTCAGCGCTGTCATACTCTTAGGTCTTTTGTGGTTTTTTCTTGAGCGAACCCGACTCGGCCAAGGGTTGCGTGCCAGTTCTCAAGATAGCGGAGCCGCCGCATTGCAAGGGATAAGCCTTAATCAAATGTCTGCCCTAGTTATGGGCATAGGCAGTGCCCTGGCCGCAACTGCAGGCGTATTAGTCGGCACCTCGCTTTTAATGAGCCCCTACATGGGGTGGTCCGTTCTCTGGAAGGCTTTCATAGTAACAATTGTGGGGGGGATGGGGAGCATAAGCGGCGCCATCGTGGCTGCCCTTCTCTTTGGCTTTTTAGATAACCTGATCACTACCCTGGGTGAGCCACAAATGGTTACTATGATTGATGTATTGGTCATGTTGCTTATCCTAGCTTTTAGACCACAGGGGTTATTGGGTCATGAAAAATAGAGGAAACCTGACAAAACCCTTGGCACTGGCAGTTTTGCTGCTTTTTCTCATTTTGCTACCGTTATTTGTCAGGGGATACTGGCTTGATGTCTTAATTCTGCTTACTATTAATGTTATCCTTGTGGTGAGCTTCAGGCTGGTAACTACTATGGGGGGGTGGAACTTTGCTCACATAGCTATGATGGGTGTTGGAGCCTATACCAGCGCCTTATTGACAACAAAGTACTTAGACTGGCCTTTTTGGCTTACCTTACCGCTGGGCGGTTTGGTTGCCGCCTTTGTTGCCCTGGCAATTAGCTATCCTTGCCTTAGAACCAAGGGGTTCTACTTCTTCTTAAGTACCTTCGCTGCCGGAGAAGCGATGAGGCAGGTATGGATCAGGTTTCAGTTTTTTGGAGGTAAGTATGGAATCTGTCCTATTATTCACCCCAACCCCATCCTGGGCATAGAATTCGTTAGGGCAGTGCCTAACTATTATCTAGCGTTGGTTATTACCCTTTTGAGCGTGTTTATCTTTTACCGGCTAGATAAGTCCAGGATAGGTGATACTGTCAAGGCTATCAATTCGGATGAGGAGTTATGCGAAGCTATGGGCATAAACACCTGGGGGTATAAGGCCCTGGTTTTTGTCGTAGCTTCCTTCTTTGCCGGCATCGCTGGTGTTCTCTTAGTTCATTATAATGGACTTATAAACGCAGAGGCCTTCAGTGTTGCCTATTGTTATAAAATCATCACTGCCACCATAATCGGGGGTGCAGCCACCTTTGTGGGGCCAATAATAGGTCTCGTGGTCATGACAGGGGTGACTGAAATATTTCGGGACCTCCTAGAATGGGTCCCCCTTATTTATGGCGTATTCATAATAGGAGTACTACTGTTTTTGCCTGACGGGCTTGTAACCCTACCCCGGCGGATGTCACCCTTGATTAAGAAGATTCAGATGATAGGCAAGGGGATAGCGAGATAGTGCTGCTCAGCCTTGAAATGGCTAGCAAAGGTGCAATAATATAAGGAGACATTTATTGAAGATACTTGAATTGGTCGGTTTGAGCAAGGAATTTGGTGAGTTAGTGGCTGTTAATGACATTGACCTAGTCATTGAAGAGGGCGAGATTAGGGGCTTGATCGGTCCTAATGGTTCAGGGAAAACAACCCTGTTTAATTTAATCAGCGGTTTCATCCGACCTACAAAAGGGAAAGTCATATGGCAGGGACATGATATAACCGGAAAATCACCGCACACTATCACTAAGAAAGGGTTAGCTCGTACCTTTCAACTTACCACTCTACTTAAAGAGAGGACCGCTTTACAAAATGTAGTCATGGCTTGCCATCTCCATACCGAGATGGGGCTTTTCGAGCAATTCCTAAGACGAGGGGGGGCACCTGAGAAGGAGAAAAAAGTAGAACGAAAGGCTATGGCCATATTAGAAGCTATGGGTATAGCACATGTACAGGGTGAGATTGCCGGGGAACTACCTCATGGTTATCAGAGGGCCCTTGGAATAGCAATAGCTTTAGCTAGCGACCCCAAGTTACTGTTGCTCGATGAGCCGGTTACCGGTATGAACCCGGTTGAGACAAGAGACATGATGGAAAGGATAAAAAAGCTACGTGATAGTGGTGTCACCATCTTGCTGGTGGAGCATGACATGAAAGCTGTCATGGGAACTTGTGAGAAGATTACCGCAATGAACTTTGGGAAGAAGATTGGAGAAGGCTTGCCTGAGGAGATAAGCAAGAATAAGGACGTAATAGAAGCCTATCTAGGGGCGTAAATCTATGCTTAAAATAAAGAACATAGTAGTACACTATGGTGGGGTAGAAGCCCTAAAAGGCATATCCATCAATGCTGAAGCAGGAAGTATTACCACCCTTATTGGAGCTAATGGGGCGGGTAAAAGTACCTGCCTGAGGGCAATCTCGGGGCTTATACGACTCACCTCGGGAGAGATTTGGTTTGAGGGCAAGAGAATAGATGGGATGGCACCTGAAAATATTGTGAAGCTGGGTATTGCCCACGTTCCCGAGGGAAGACGACTCTTCCCATGGATGAGCGTATTTCATAACCTGATGACTGGTGCCTTCCTGAGAAAGGACAAGGCCGGGATAGAAAGAGATTTGGAGAAAACTTTTAGATATTTCCCAATCTTAAGTAGTCGAAGAAGGCAGCAGGCAAGGAGTCTGAGCGGAGGGGAGCAGCAGATGCTTGCCTTTGGACGGGCTCTACTTTCCAATCCTAAGCTCTTTCTCTTTGATGAACCTTCCTTGGGCCTGTCACCCATTCTGGTCAGGGAAGTGGGTGAACATATAAGACGACTCGCCGAGGAAGGGTATACCGTAATCCTGGTGGAACAGAATGCGAGTCTAGCCCTTTCATTAGCCAAGAAGGCTTATGTCCTGGAGATAGGAAGAGTTGCTCTGGAAGGCGACTCCAAAGAATTACAAGGTAACGAACATGTCAAAAAGGCCTACCTTGGTCTATAGGGTGCTAAATTCTGATAGCAAGGTCATCATCGAGCAGAACCTGAGGAAAACGGTAAACCAATTTATAGATTCAGCGACTGGGGACGCTCCTGCCATGGGCTATAAGGCGAAAAGATATGACCAAGGCAAGCGAAAGAATGTATGAACCCGATAAATCTAGGATGGCGTGTATCGAAACAAAACGGCTTTGGAACAGGTGCGCTTGTCTGTTCCATGACTGCCAATCAGACCTGTATCTTTGGGATACGTTGCCTAGATATGGCGGCGGGAGGTGATAAGAAATGGAGAAGGAGACCGAGGTAGTGATAGCGGGGGGAGGAATAGCCGGGACGACAACCGCGTATTATCTAGCGAAGGCGGGTAAGAACGTTGTCCTGGCGGCAACCAGATGGGTGAGGCAGCGTGCCCTGGAGCTGGCTGTGGAGTATCCCTTCCGCCAGGCAATGTCTCTTCTCAGGCATGAGATAGGGGATGAGATAAGCCACCGGACTATCCACCGCTGGGCTCAGGAGGAAGGAAAGAAGCTCAGGGATGAAGAAGAGGCAAGGCAAGAGGCGGTCTTTGGCCGAGCCGAGAAAGTCAGGAATGACGGCAAAGAGAGGGAAATTGTGGTGCTTGAGGTAGACGGAACAATGATTCACTCTCAGGAGAAAGGTGAGGATGACTTTGAGGCTAAACTGGGGATTATGTACTCGGGTAAGGAGCTGGAGAGTAAGAAAGCCAAACACAGGCGCTACCGGCTGAAAGACAAGGTAGTCTACGGAGGCATAGAAGGAGCTGACGATTTTGGGGAGAGGCTTTATATTCAGGGCGAGGAGAAGCTGAGTTTGAGCCTAGCCAAGAATCTCCTGCTTATCAGCGATGGGGCGAGGTGGATTAGTGATATTGCTGGGGCTGATTATCTCAAGGCTACTTATCAGCTTGACTGGTGGCACTACGAAAAGAAATTGAGGGCTGCCCTACCTGGAGAGTTGAAGTTTGCAGCAGGAGCTGATGAACCTACTCTGGGCGGGGAAGAGGGAGGAACATCGCCGGCTGCTAAAGCTAAAGCGACTGGTAGACGGTCCTTCCGAGAAACTGGATGACCTCCTCGGCTATCTTGAGGAGAACTGGGACGGGGAAGAATCCATGGGTCGAGGACGCTAAGAGGCAGGATTGGAGCCAGGGAGGTCCTGGTAGTGGGTAGCGGCGGAGTGGAAAAGAACATAGACCTGATTCTCTGCCGTCGCTTTAAAGGCAGAGGGATGAGCTGGAGTCGAGCTGGAGCCCAGAACCTTTTGAAGCTCCGGCTACTGAGATATGACCGGAAGGACTGGAAGGCATACTGGCGGCAGAGGGTAAACTGAAATCTATTAGAGGAGGTGATGTGATACGGCAAAACAGCAGCGCCCTAAATGGGCTGCACTCCCTTTTGAGGAAAAAGCTCCCCCCTCTTGACAGGGGGAAAAGGAGAATTATTATTTTGGTAGAAAAATTTTTGGGTGGGCCAAAAAATAACCAACTTTTGAACGCAACCCAGCTTTCAGCTGAGAAAAATAAGAGACGAGGGGTGACTAATAAAAATGAACGCGGGTAAGATTATTGCACAGACATTAAAGCTATACGGCATAGAATATTTTTTCGCCTTCAGTGGAGGCGGCGATGATATCTGGCTAGGTTTACGTGATGTAGGAATACAGTACATCCTTCCTCATAATGAGCGGTCTGCTGTGATAATGGCGGATGCCTATTCACGAATAACGGGCAGACCATCCTTCACTCATGGAATGTGGGGGCCCGCAGCAGCAATCTGTGTTGGCGGCCTGGTAGATGCTTATTGGGCACAGAGTCCCGTGATATGCCTAACGAGCACTATACCCTCAGCAGGCATGCACAGATATGACTATCAGGCGATCGAGGATCAGCAGAGCCTCTTTGCGCCTATAACCAAGTGGAATGCTGTCGTGGCCAATATAGCAAGACTCCCCGATATGCTCAGGAATGCAATTAGAATGGCGATGAGCGGTGCGCCAGGCCCTGTCCACATTGATATCCCTGTTGAGTTGACGTTTACATCGGCGGTAGACCTTCCAGATGTGCAGTTGTATGCTGAGTCCGAGTTTATGAAGTTACCTACCTGTAGGGTTGGTCCGGTGTTTCAAGACATTGAAAAGGCCATCGAAGTCATAGGTCGAGCGAAGAGACCTCTCATTCTAGCGGGGGGAGGAATCATGGCATCAGAGGCTTGGAACGAACTAATTCAGTTTGCCGAGAGCTTATCTATTCCAGTAGTTACCTCAGCAGCTGCTAAGCCTTGCATACCAACAGACCATCCTTTGGCCGTCGGTGGTGTTGGCAAGTACTCCAGGACGGTAGCCAACAATGCTGCTGCGAAGTGTGATACTTACATAGTAATAGGCTCAAACCTTGGGGATCACACCACAAATTCGCGGCAGGCTCCCAGTTCTAGTGCCAAGGTAATTCATATAGACTTGGATGCCAGAGTGCTGGGTACCAGCTACAGGGAGGAGGTCTCAATAGTGAGTGATGCGAAGTTAGCTCTTAAGGCCTTGATTGAGGCAGGCAAAGCCCTACGGAATTCTCAAAAGGCTTGCCCTTGGGCTGATTGGGTGAAAGAGGTCCAGTCAATGGTAGCCTCATGGAAAGCGACTCTCGTGAAGAAGGCTAGAGAGAAAGGAGCTGAGGGAGCCATTAATCCCTATTTTGTGATAGCTGCTTTGAATAAGGTGCTGGGTCTTGACGATGTTCTTGTGGCTGATACGGGTTACATGGGGGCCTATGGTACTACTTGCGTTGCAGTAAAGTCTCCGGGGAGAAAATACATCCATGCTTGCGGCTCGCTAGGATGGGGCTTACCCGCATCGCTAGGAGCACAGCTTGCTGTCAGAGATAAAGCTCGAGTTATCTGCCTTACTGGAGATGGTGGAATTGGCTACCATGTTAGCGATATAGAAACGGCGGTTAGGTATAACCTCCCGGTCGTGGTAATAGTTATGAATAATAGCTCGTTAGCTTTCGAGTACCACATCATCAAGAACCTTTACAAGGATACGTTACCTGCGATAAGCGATTTCTCAGATATTGATTACGGAGCTGTAGCCAAAAATTTTGGTGCTTATGGTGAGAAAGTGAGAAAGCCTGAAGACGTGGAACGCACTTTGAGAAGAGCCCTAGATTCAGGGAGGCCAGCGGTTGTGGACTTCGCTACTGATAAGGAGATAATTGCTCCGGTTACAGACTATGAGCGGGTTGAGAAGCGTCAGCTTTAGGCTGTGTTCAGCGATGCGTGCCAATCTTGGTGCTTGTCAAAGGTAGGAAAAATATAGTAGGCTCACCTAGAAAGACCACCACAGAGGATGGAGGTGAGCCCACATGAGGATAAGTGAAACCCTCGAACTTAGTATACCAGATGACGTGGATGTCAACAAGTTGGAGCGATATCTGGCCAGGGAAATAAAGAGGTTTGGGAAGCAGGTGTTTGGCAAGGTACTGCAGGAGATAGAGGCGAAGAAACTGGAGGAGGCAAGGGGCGGCAGAGGATAAACTGAAATCTATTAGAGGAGGTGATGTGATACGGCAAAACAGCAGCGCCCTAAATGGGCTGCACTCCCTTTTGAGGAAAAAGCTTCCCCCTCTTGACAGGGGGAAAAGGAGAATTATTATTTTGGTAGAAAAATTTTTGGGTGGGCCAAAAAATAACCAACTTTTGAACGCAACCGTGTTCAGCGCAGATTTGACTTCGCTTGCGCCGTTTGTGGGCATGCTATGTTTCATTAAGTAAAAGGGGAGGTGAGAAATGGGCTAATGGGTATCCAAAGGTGGCTAAATTCTTGAAAAGACTATTAAAATGCCAGAAGTTACACTTGTTACTGTTAAAGGAGCGATTGACGTGCATTGTCACGCGGGTCAACCTGCCTGTGATGTGAGGCCATTTAATGATATCTTCGTCGCCCAGCAGGCTGCGGCAGCAGGCATGGAGGCCCTGGTATTCAAGAGCCATTACGAAAGCACTGTGGCAAGGGCATTTTATGTAAATCAGGTGGTACCAAACATCAAACTCTTTGGGGGCATTGCCCTGAACAGTTACGTGGGCGGACTCAACCCATCGGCAGTGGAGGTCACATTGGTTGCCGGTGGGAAGGAGGTTTGGATGCCAGGGATTGACTCAGCCCAC
>Ga0315296_10005340_pt1 | contig 10281 bp, 13 predicted proteins | sample YL17G14_18_MG_FD_203921 | JGI IMG/M metagenome (GOLD analysis project Ga0315296, IMG submission 203921) | Sediment microbial communities from Yellowstone Lake, YNP, Wyoming, USA - YL17G14_18 | ecosystem: Environmental > Aquatic > Freshwater > Lake > Sediment | place: USA: Wyoming | collected... | reverse complement strand
ACAAAGACAATATAGCATGACTATCAAATAAAGCAAGGCTTTTTCTCCGTGCCAACTCTTGGGTCGGCATATTTCTGAGACGACTTTGCTTTTAGGTCGATAACGCTGTCCCACTATCGTCCCGCTGACGTATCATCTGTAACGGATATAGCACGTGTGCGTCTTCTGCTAGCGCGCGTACAATCGGCATAAAAGGTCTGGGCGCATAGCTGTGGTGTTCTTATGGGGCGTTCGCTTTTGGCAGAGATGGTTGAGCTAGACTGACAATCGCATCCCAACGGTATGGGGAAAACCTCTCTGGCATCGGTGAGTACCGATAAAGTGGTAGCTCATTGTCGCTTGGCTAACTGCGAGTACGGAGAGAAACTTCGGATGAGCCTGTCCAGAAGATAGCGGTCATTGCGGACTACGGAGTCGGCTGCGGGTCTACCCCATACGCTACGTCTGTTCTCTAAAGCATTGGAGGACGAGTCTCTGAATATCAGTGAGCAAATTATTGGGGACGGTGCCTATAACATCAGAGATCCTGCGCTTATCTATCGTCCAAAGACGACCACAGCGAATGGTCGTACTCTGAGTCAGACCCGTCCGCACAAAATCTGGGTGCTTGTCTGAGATCTCTACGTCATAGTCTCGAGGGTGATGGATGTTTTTGCTGGTGGTGGTAAACGCTACGATGACTTCGGGATGGTGCCGATTGAAATTAGCCCCGGACACAACAACGGGAAAACGCGATTTCGTTCCCTCCGAATCAGCATACTGTACATGGGTGTGTATGATGTGGCCAGCAGATGGATACCACTGTTGAGGCGGCACGGTCATCCCTGAGCATCCCCAGCTAACTCAGCCCAATCTTCATCCTCCGGAGCATTCAGACCCTCTGCAATCTCCTCAGTACGGGTTGGCCCAACATCGAAACTCAACCAAGCACTATCCCCACGTTTTCGTATCTCTTCAAGGAACCTAGACCATGCCTCTCCACTGTCTGAACCTTGCACGACTATATTAAGGTCGGGAGCAGACATTCGCACAGCATGTCCCAAATGCCCAACAATGACTCTTATATCTTGTTTAAGTGGGTAAAGATTAATTGCGGCAGGACCCTGTATGCTCCCCGGAATAGGCGGGTAAATCAAACGTTCAATATCAGTTCCGCACCCAATTCGGCTGTCAAGATGTACTAAACTCATGATAGACCTCTTCTTTTTGAGTTAAACTTTTTTGTCAAACTCATTCAGAAAACGAATCGCTTCTGTTTCTAAAAAGTTCTTACAATGTTCAAACGGCACTTTTGCTGTTTCTGGATTTGTTGCATTTATGGGTGGCGCAATAGGCGAACTGCCGTTTACTTGAACCCATACGCTTCGGTTATCACGCCATGAGTTTATTGTTGTATCAATTACAAGTTGATAGTTTTGAATTGGGCGCAGTACAGTAACAGTAAATCCAATTTTAAATGGCATGGTTTCAAAAGTGCTTTGTATGGGTTCACCAATCTTTAGAACTTGGTCACCAAGAAATTGACGAGAATTAGGGAAATTCACAGGTTGTACAAGCGCTCGCAAACAACAATTCTGAGCAATTATCACTGTATTCGGGAAAAATCTGAACCAATTAGTCAGCACTTTAACAAACTTTTCTCTAAACTCGTCGGCAGTGATATCAGCCCATTCCTCCACAAGGGTAAGCTGGTCGTTAAGATATATCAATTTAGTAAATTCTGCCCCACCACCTTTCGGTCGGGTTCCCCTTATTTTACCCATTTCACAACGATCAGGCCTGTATGAAAAATCATCGAGGTCAATAGGCTCGGGCTGTTCGTTTAATGCATTCATTAGGTCCTGAAAAGATCTCCTGTCGATTGGTTGCCCAGGAGAATCAGGTCCCAATAGTTGCCATTGACTACGAAAGTGAATATAGGTTGGCGATTGGAGCATATTCAGCCTCGTTTACATTCGTTATCATAATGATACAAAACGTCTATCGGTCAGGTCAAGGCAAATCTTTACTTTCCACAGAGCAGGTCAGGCCAAATGTCACATCCCACTTTGTCCTACCGGTCATGCCTTCATCTCTGTAACTATCTGACGGGTCTGGGGAGATTGGACCTGATGGGCTTGCTTGAAGACGGGAGCCTGAGCGGGATTCTGCTTTTTGAATAGCTCATTGCCGGCGATAATCTCCTTCAAGGCCGCAGATTTCGCCCTGGCATCTTTTAAGAAACCCACAGCCCTTGTGCCATAGACTCCGCCCAGCAGAGCACAGACGGCAATAGCCAATTCAATCGCAGAATCAGCTACCTGCCAGGTGTCAGGACGCTCGGCTGATTCAGCCAAAGCGCTTCGGGCAAGCTGCCAATTGGACTGGGCTAAAATATCCTCAGCGGTTTCCGCTTTCGGGAATTCTTCCGGCAAACCGCAGAAAGAAACAAACGCCCTGCTCTGCAACTCGGAAAGCTCCGTCAATGCCTGCAATTTCTCAGAGGTTTGTTCTGCTTTTGCGGTCTCAGCCGCTACTATCGCGGTGCGATTGTGCAGCCAGGCGTTTTCTTTCTGCTGCTCGCTGGGCGCAAAGCGTAAACTGTCACAGCCCGTCGATATAACAGCGAGTGCTGTTAATGTCACTAAGGTTTTGGTCATAGTCTGTCTCCTTTGTTCTCTAGCGCGCGCAGGCGGTATTCATACGAAACGCTCTTTTCGGAAAGTATTTCGAGCCTTTGCTCAAAAGACCGTTGGCACTGAAGCAGCATAGTAACATCGTGCTGCAGCAGGTCGAGCTGCCTCTGCAGGTTGACGTAACTGCCGATAATTAGGCCGGCCAGCAGCGTCAACTGGATAAGCACAGAAACATTTATCTGCCGGCTGAACCGCCAGGATCGTGAATTGTTTTCAGGCATTTTTATACCGGGGCATAGAAAATGTACTTCTCGCCGACCCGTGACATCACTACATACGTTCCGGCAGGTAGTGTTCCCTGCTGGAGAAAGGACTCCGCCAGGTTCACCGCCTCTACATCCTGGCCCATCTCGTCCGGGGGTACGCCCGGCTCGGTTATTTCTACCGCGCGGACGTTGTAGACATTGTATGAAGAATTGCTTTTGACCTTAGCGGCCCAGGCACCCGCTCTGGCGCCCGGCGAGGTGACAACCGATGTCTCCTGTCTGGCTTCTGAGCCTGTGCGCGCAAGCCTTTGCAGCGTCTGCTGGCTGTCCACAAAACTGCTGCCGTTGTTCATAAATGTTCCTACCTTTTCCGCACGATTTTGAGGTTCGTACACTGGTTCTTAAAATCCATCTGCAGCCGCACAATCCGGCTTCTGCTGCGATTATCGCCTTTGCAGCTAAGCAAGTCCCGACTTTCCGGACCGGATGTCACTATGTCCCCTACCCAATAGTCCGGTGCAAGCATCGGCGTCTGTACGTCTGCGGTCTCGATAATCGCAGCAGAAGCTGCCGCTCTTTGCCGGACGAACTCGTACAGGGCAGCCGAATCATCCACCTCGTCCGCCACGCCAAGCCCGCCATCGGCGGGGTCGGAGCCGCCTGCAAAGATACTTTGGTCTGAAACCTTACGGAACTTAAACTGTCGCGGCAGGGTAATTACGTGCTCAATTGTAGGCGCCGTCGAGTTAACGGGTCCATCCGCAAACACGCAGCTTAACCGTTCATCGCTGATTACCGATGCAGTAATCCTGAATTTCAGGCCTCCCTTTAGAGCCGCCACCCAGGCGTCAACATCGAGTCGGTCGCTACTGAGCCATATTCCGCACTCATCGAGCAGGTTACTAAAAGCGGCAAGATACTGCCACCAGTGCAGACCGGCATCATACGAGACCTGAAGATAATAGCCGAGCGACCTTGCCTGCTTGTCTGTGGTCAAGGTGGGCCAGAAGCGTCTTCGGCGGTGCGCGAAATTGCCGGTCTGGAAAACCGTAGAAAAGTCGAACGCCGGCCCCCGGTTATATGGGGCGGGCGTGTACTGGCCTGCTTCATTAAGACACCATTTTCGATATACATCTTTTACTTTGTAGAAATCCGGATTGCTCGATGGCGAGAATTTTTCGTAGTCGGTGTCCTGGTCGGCGGGGTCCCAGGCCTTTACCAGGTCGAAGGTCGCTTCATAAACCTTGACGTCGCCCTGGCCAATATACTTGTGCGTTACAGGCCAATGATTCTTTCGACTGTGCAAGGCGGCGATATTTGTCTTTGAGATGCTAAACTGCTGGCCGGGCTGCTGACAATTCAACTCGATAGTCCTACCCGTCCCATCCTTACAAAACGCAATCGCCTGACTGGGGCCGCCCTCGGCAAGGCGTGGGACAAACTTGAACTCCAGGCCGATCCGCTCGCAACAGCGCTGAATTGCTTCTGCCAGATTCAGCCCGGTAACATCGAGGTCACGAACTATTTGGTTGTCGGTCAGCGCCCGAAGTTGCTGGATGGAGGGCGTGTACAACTGGCCGGGCGGCAAATACTCGCACAGCAGATAATCAATTGCCTGCGCATACGTCCAGAATTTGCTCTGCGATGGTTCATCGCAAAATGTTGTATAGCTTCTGCCATTGACGTTTACAGCGCTGCAACCGGCATTGGGCTTACCATCCGGATTAAAAATCGTATCCATGCCTGCCAAAAACAGCGTTGAATCGTCCGAGTTGCCAACCCGCTGGCCGTATACCGTGATGCGTTTCAGATTTTCGCTGAAGTCTCCGGCTATAATCTCAACCTTCTCGCCCTGCGGGCCCAGGTTTGTCTCGACGGCTTCTATCTGCCCATCAAAAATAGCGGCGCTAAAAATCCCCGTCCCTGGCGGCAGGCCGGTATAAACTTGCCGAATGCTGATGGATTTGCCCATCCCGAATTTGGTCTCAATCTGCTCGGCGGGCATCAACTGGGCAGAAGTTTGCCCGGCAGGGTTGTAAGCCAATCTTGCCCAGCTAAATTCCGGCCAGGCGCTTCGGACAATCTCTATCGGCTCAAGCTCCGGACACAAAGTGCCATCGAGCAAGATTGAAACGGTCGCCGCCGGAATCGCAAGCCGGTCTTCGGCAGATTGGAAAAAGTCGATTCGGTTGGACATAATTCGCATTCCGTATTGCGTCGTGCGTATTGCGTAACGTTTAGCCCCCAGGCCTGTCCTGGGGGTCTTCCCTGGGGGGCTTCCCTTACACACTTTCAGCGCTTAAAATATCGATTGCCTCCGGAATTTCCGTGACGAGTTGGATTATTGACCGTGCCAGAGAACCATTCTGCACACCATCGGCATCCTCAGCCCGCACTGCAAATAAATATCTACCGCCCGCAAGTGGCTTGGTCAGGTAACTATAGAATCTTTGTCCCTGATAACTAATTGTGCCGATCGGATTTTGATAGTCGATCTGGCCGCTTGCAGCATCGTGATAAATCCTGAAACACACCGGCTCGGATTCTTGCTGGAGCAGACAATAGAACCAAGTAAGCTGTATCTTATTGCCGTCTACCTGCTTGGCTGCTGCGGCAAAGATATTATTCGGCTGCGGCGCCGTCAGGTTGCCTTGAGCATCTATGGCCACCTTGGCCACAGCAGCCAAAGTGCGCTCTCGATATCCGCAAGTATTGAACCGGCGAACGGCATAGAAATATGTTGAGTTACTCCCGTGTGCAACGTAAAGCGGCGGCGAAATTTGGCCAGCATCTTGCTCTGCTACCGTCAGTGCGTTTGTGAAATCTATCTGGTCTATCGTGGGCCCCCGGTAAAGCACAGAGCAGCCCGACCGCCGCATCCAGAACCATCCCAGCGTAAGAGCCATACCGAGCTTAAATGCGTTGGCAGTCATTCCGCCAAATAGCGCTGCCAGCAGCCAATCCTGCTCTATGTTTAGTGAGGCCGTGAACCATTGCTCGCCGGGTGGAACTTGGCCGACCACGGTAAGGCAGCCGTACATTTGGGCCTGCGCAGCAAGTGCTCCCGCGCAGCGATAGGTCACTTTCAATGATGCGGTGACGTTGGTGCCGGCGGCGCAAGTGCCGGCTAAGGATACAATCTGCCCGGCTGGAGCCAATAAAAGGCCAGGGCTGACCTTGCGCTCGAATATGCAGAACGGCTTGCGGTAAAGATGTGCGATTGCGGCGGCAGAAAGAGCACGGTTATACATGAAAAGGCAACTGATTTGACCTATGAAATCCCTGTCGTAGAGGTATCTGTTACCTATATAATATGAAAAGCCATTAGCAGTAGTAGCCGTTACAGTATTCGCCACAGATGCCACAACAATACCGTCCTTGTAAAGATATAAATAGTCTGCTCCATTATCAACTACAAAAGCCAGCGTATGCCAAGCACCGTCCCAGACCACACCGAAACTTCCCCCTGGAAGGTTAGTGCCATCATAGATGTAACCAGAAAGAGATGTGCCAGCAACCCCCGTTTGTAACGAAACGGGATACCTGGTGGGAGACGAACCGCCTTTTTCTAAGAGCCGATAGCTGCCTGACTGACTACCTCCTTTAGCGCGAATAATAACTGTGTAGCTGTCAGTGTAACCATCAAAAGCCAGACCCGAACTATGCGCAACGTTCACGGCGTCGCTGCCGGCTGCAAATTCGATGCAGAAACCTTCGCCGCCGCTCTTCCAGGCGGCCGCGCCTTCCAATGTGCCCTCACTTACCGAAGGTCGCACGACATTTAATGCCTTTTTGCCGCCGCCTTCATTAAATAGATAGCACCCCACCAGTCCACGAGCCAGTGGATGGGCGAGATTTATCTGTAGACCTCTTGTCGGCTTAAGAAGTGGCATTTAGTTGCTCCTTGAAGGCGGATGACGGCGGACGGTTTGCCGGTCGCTGACGCTTCCGGCTCTGTCTTACGCCGAACTGTAGCGCCACGGTTGATACTTAGCGGTCACGGTAATTGTGTCGGTCGAGCCACTACGTTTGCAGTAGAGCTTAAAATGAGCCACATCTTTGACAATGAAACTCACTTGGTTTGGATCGGTGCCCTTGTCTATGGTGAAGCTAAAAAGCGCAGTATCATCGAAATTTACTCCATCCAGCGAGGCATGCACCTGCACAATGAGATTATCTGTCGGGCTGGCGGGAAAATCCGCATCTACGATAACGTGTGCGCCTTCATAGCCACTTGTTTCAAGGTCGACATCATCAGACCACGAACCTGTGGTGACGGCGACCGCGTTCATAATGGTCGTTTCGCTGCCAAAGCTTCTGCTTATTGTTGCCACTTTTTATCTCCTTTTTAATCAAGTGAGACATCCAAATCGCCCGCTGCGAATTTGCCCGTGTCTCCTGAAGTAATGGTTTTGGACTGGCTTAACGCCCCGTGAGCAAGCATATTGCCGGCGCTTGCCGCATCAAACAGCGCAAAATGCGTTATGGTGCCCCAGCTTCCGGTAGCCTGCAGGAAGGAAATATCGCCGACGTTGCTAAGGCTGCCGCCGGAAGAGGTAGTCCAGGATGCGCCGGAAGTCGCAACGCGGGCGTAGCCATTACCGCTTGGCTCAGCAAGGCCCGAGCCGCTATCCAGCGGGTCCGCGGTAGATAGTCCCACATAGATCGTCGGCGGGGTGTAACTACCTTTGCCGAAAATATGGTCCAAAATCTCGTTTTCCCAGTGATCAGAGAAACTGCCCATTTTGCAGCTCCTTATTTAGCCCCCCAGTTTATCCGCCAGACGTATGGCGGATTTGCTGGGGGGTCTTCTTGCCGCTTATTGTGGCGTCCTGCTTATGCTTGATTCGCCGTCAGTCGGGGTGTGTGTCAGTATGATGGTCTGTCCGTCATCATCGTAGTAATCAATCGCGCCGGTTGATTTGCTCTGAACGGCCTTGTTGGCGAGGATTTTTTCGCAGGTCAACTCTGCGCTGCCGGTCCAGATTATGTGGGTGCCTCCAACAAGGTCGTCACTATCGGCAGGATTCGCCCCAGCCTGCAAAAACATCTGAACCGTGTACCGACCGGCAGGAATATTCGCAGGGAAATTGCCAACGTATCTGCTGCCGCTCTTGTCGGTCAGTGATATATCGTAATTGTTGGCATTATGCCCATTGTTACCCCAGTTCTCGAACGCCGCCCCTGGCGGATACCACACCTGCCCGGCAGCATTGCGAACAACGGCATAAATCGTATTGCCTGACGCATAGTCCAAATGTATTTCGTTGGCCATTGTGTTCTTGTCCTCTCTTTATGCTTCTTCCGTCCAGGTTCCATTCTTGGCGATTGTCGCCCAGTCGCCGTTTGAATCAGTGACCAAAGCAAGGCACGCGCCGATAGCGCTGGCTGACTTGTATTTGCCGGCGGTTTGGCCGCTGTCGTCTCTTATTGTCGCGGCGCCCGGCTCGACCCGCAGTGCCTGCGCGGCTTGAACAGCAAAGGCAAATTTTGTCCCGGCAGGCGCCGATGCAGGCAGAGTGAGCGTGACTGTCCCTGTGGCACCGAGATTGCTGTGGACGCTGCCGGACTCGGCTTGTGTGAGTGTGTCGTCAGTGGTGTGCGCCTCGACGGTGGTTTTTATGCCGCCGGCTGCATAGGGCAGCACAAAGTTGTGCCCGATCCTGCAGTCGGTTATCGATGTAATGTCCCCGCCTGATGTGGTAACTATAGCCAGGCGGACGTGCGGCGTGGTTGCCATATCGTGGAAGCTGCTGTACTGGTTGGTGACAAGATTGCCGGACGAATCCAGATACACATAAATATTTGGCTTATCATCTGTCAAGGTATTGCCGGATGACCCCTGGTAGCTCACAAGTTGTGTACCCAGCCAGAACTTGCCCGCCTTTACGCCGATATTGAGTCCGCCCTCATCATAGACCCGCAAATCGTTTGCCCGCCGGGCGGCCAATAGCAGCCGATACAGAAGTTTTCTAAAGTGCAGATAGTAAGGCGCCGTGCCGGTCGGTATATACTCAACGCCCGTCTCACTATCGGACTGCATATTCAACAGTTCGTTGTCCGATGGATAAACCTCGGCCATGATTTTCTCCTTCTATTGTATTTGCAAAACCAATTCATTCGTCTGGGTGTTGAACGACAAAATGGTTAACCCTTCGGCGGCTCTTGCAGCCGGCGTCACCGTGACAGGCCCTACTTCGCTGGCGGCACTTTCATTGCCAGCCTGGTCGAGGACTTTGACGCCAAATTTATAAGCCCCGGCCGGCAGCGGCTGACTTATCCATTCGAGCGTGTCGGCGTCCAGGCCGAACGCAGCGCTGCCGAGGATTCCTTTTCCAAAGCCCACCGCCGCTGCCGAATCCCAGCCGAAGTCGCCCATTCCGAAGCCGGCCATTGCGAATCCTGCCTTATCCATCCAACTGGGCCAGATTTGGATCGGGCAATCATTGAGCGGCTGGTCGTAGTCGATTTCGCCGCTGCCAGCGTCATAGAAAACGTTCGCGGTTGCACCAGCGGGTAGATTCTGACTGCGCAGCAGGCTTATTTTCACCCGGCCGCTATCGACCGGCGGCTGCGCGATTTCGCTACCGAAATCGACGTGAGCCTGCTCGGCGGGCACGGCAAAAACATCAATTCGCACCGCAGATTCAAACGAGGTGGGTATCTGCACAACCATTTGTCTCTGCTGGGCGTCAATCGTTGCCCCTGCAAATCGCCCGTTGACGTAAACCTGATGCAGCATGTCACTACAAGATGAGCGCCAGCTTACCAGCGCTATCCTTGGGGCAGCGACATATTCGCCGTCCTGCCGAATGCCAGCCGGCAATTCAAACGCTCTAACCTTTTCTATGCCGGTGCTGATGAGTGACATTACGTTTCCTTTTCAAGCAAGTTGTGTATAAACGATTTCGTAATCGACTTCGAGACCGCCGGCGCTTACCCGCTCGTTAGTTACCTTCAAGACATCCATTCGCAAGTTTTCAAACGTCTGCTGGCCGCCAATTATCAGCGTGTGCGTGTCACCATCCTGATAGGCCGATATGGCGTCAATTCTATCCTGCATTTGTGACCGGCTTTGGGCCCGCAGTGTCCCTTTTTGTCTGACCTTTCGGCTGCGCTTTCCCAAGTCGATGCTGAGCAGGCCATCCAGTCCCGATACCGCTTTTTCAGCACAGGCCCGGCTAATACTATCCGGCTTGATCTCTAACTGCTGCTCGTCGAACAAATTTTGCCCGTCCAAAGTCACGTTCATCGATTTGTCCTGTGGCGGGAAGATAACCCCGCGCCAAGTGTTTAGCCGTCGCCGGTACAGCGATGTGTCAACTGGTACATGGGTAACACTTTAAACCGGGAACATAGGTAACAGGTTATAAGGACTTAGGATTCTTGCTTGCTGGGGC
>Ga0315296_10005339_pt1 | contig 10284 bp, 11 predicted proteins | sample YL17G14_18_MG_FD_203921 | JGI IMG/M metagenome (GOLD analysis project Ga0315296, IMG submission 203921) | Sediment microbial communities from Yellowstone Lake, YNP, Wyoming, USA - YL17G14_18 | ecosystem: Environmental > Aquatic > Freshwater > Lake > Sediment | place: USA: Wyoming | collected... | reverse complement strand
TAATCGCAGCTGTGTTGCTAGTCGCCTTCGCAGCAGCTGCAATCAAAAGACCCGACGAAGTCATTGCGCTGATCATCGCGCTATACGGGGTTTGGACGATGATTTTGGCCGGAATAAGAGTCAGAAGCCCAGAGAAATATGGCAGAGGTGCCTACAGTACGCTAGTAATGGGCGTAATACTGACAGCTTTGGGCGGAGCCTGGGTACTCTACATTGAGGGCACAAACATCATCATAACCATCGCACTAATCCTCGTAGTAATAGGAATCCTAGCAGTAGCTTCAGCGCTTCCTTCATTCAGACAAAAGCAGGAGCCAGAACAGACGACATCCTAGTATATTCACTTTGAATGTTTCCAAAGCGGCAATTCAAGAAAACTAAGGTGGCCCAAAGAACCAATGGTGTGACAACCCTTCTGATCTAGCTGGGCTGTCTACTCAAGGTCAACAACGAGTTTTCCCTCTTTGAACACCTTGCTGACCAAGTTCGTCCCAAAACGATACCCAAGAAAACTGTGATTTGGGGCATCCAGAATCAGGACATCTGCCTTCTTGCCTTTTTCTAAGCTTCCAACTTCAGCGGCGCGATTGACGGCGTGTGCAGCGTTAAGCGTGGAAGCTGTTAAAGCTTCGGCCGGCGTCAGCCTCAATTGTCGACAAGCCATGGCTATCACCAGCTGTTGACTCTCCACCCAACAGCCCGGGTTGAAATCAGTCCCCAAAGCAACAGGCACGCCCAACTCAATCATATTTCTCGCGTCCGCGTATCTCTGAGTCATCAGCGTGAAAGAAGCAGCCGGCAACAAAACAGCAATTACGCCACGCTCAGACATCATTTTCAACCCGGCATCGGATGCGTAAAGCAAATGCTCAGCTGAAACCGCTCCAACCTCGGCAGCCAACTCAGCCCCCCCAAAAGGCGTCAATTCATCGGCGTGCAATTTCGGCTTCAATCCACTCTTGACGCCTGCACGTAGGATTCGCCTTGCCTGCTCGATAGTGAACACGCCGTCTTCGCAGAATACATCGCAAAACTCAGCGAGTCTGGCACCGGCAACCGAAGGAATCATTCCTTTTACCACGAGATTGACGTAGTCTTCTGTTTTTCCTTCATATTCAAGCGGAATTGCATGTGCGCCAAGAAAAGTGGGCACAAGATCGACCGCGTGAGCTTTATGGACTTGCTGGATGACGCGGAGACACTTGCTTTCGTCTTTGATTGTTAACCCGTAGCCGCTTTTTGCCTCCACTGTGGTGGTCCCATGTTCAAGCATTATGTCAAGTGTTCTTTTGCAGTTATAGGTCAACTCGTTTTCGGTAGCTTGTCGGGTTTCCCTGACAGTTTTGAGGATACCTCCTCCTTCGCGGTGGATTTCCATGTAGCTGGCGCCTTTAAGCCTCATCTCGAATTCCTTTTCTCTGGAGCCGGCGAAAACCAGGTGCGTGTGTGGATCAACAAACCCGGGTATGACTGTTTTTCCCCTAGCGTCGATGGTTTCAGTAGCTTTGAAGGCTGACGTGGCGGACACTGTCTTACCTACACTGACTATCTTGCCATCTTTGACAGCTAACGCCGCGTTCTTAATGATCCTTAATGCCTGCATTTGTTTGCCGACAAGCGGTTTCTGGCTGCCGCCAACTGGTGTGGCGAGTTCGCTGGCGTTTTCGATGATCAGATCCACGTGTTGTTTAGGCACTTTTTTCTCGCCCTTTTTCGACGGCCTGCTGTACAGCTACTTCGAGCACTCTGTCCATGGCTAGATTGTCTATTTTCATGTAGTAGCCAATGCTGTCCAATATTGCTTGCAAGGGCGCCATGCCGTTAAACTCTGAGCCCACTATTGGAACATTATATCGGTCTGCCTCAATTTTTACGAGTTCGAACACACGGTATAATGGTGTTCTTTCGAAGTCGTAAACGCTCATCCCAATCTGAGTGATGTTTTTCTCTGGGATTTGAGCTGCCATGGCTTTCACGTTGGTTAAGCCGCCTTTCTTTGAATGTAGTGCCTTTGCGATTTTCTTAGCGATTGTGAGGTCTGCTGTTCCTAGGTTGATGTTGAAGCCCGCCATGATTTTGCGTGCGCCTGTAATGGTGGCGCCTGCTGTTGGATGAGGATGTGATGGACCGAAGTCAGGTTTTCTTTCTGGGTCTTTCATCATCTCTGCTAGCTTCTCGTAATCGCCTTCGCGTATCCAGTCTAGGTCGCTTCGTTCAGGCTTTGACGCTGCAGCTGCGTAGAGGTAAACGGGAACCTTGGTTCTTTCAGCCAGCGCTTTTCCAAACTTCTTCGCCAATGCCGCACAATCTTCGAGAGCGACGTTCTTGACCGGAATGAATGGCACAACGTCAACTGCACCTATACGAGGGTGCTGTCCCTTGTGCTTTTTCATGTCTATGAGTTCTATGGCTTTTGTGGCGCATCCCAACGCTGCTCTTACAACTGAATCCTTGTTGCCCACAAACGAGACGACAAGTCGGTTGTAGTAGTCATCGTAAGAGTGGTCTAAGAGGTATGCGTCTTTTATTTTATGAATTTCTTTCAGAATTGCTTCCACAACTTTCGGGTTAGAAGTGCTGAAATTTGGCACACACTCGATGACTTCGATCAAGCCTCATTCGCCTCGTGCGTCCTTTGTTTGTACTAGAAGAGGACAAGCATCAAAGATTTAAGAACTGTTCCAGATTGCTGAGGAACAAGAAAATGGGAAAAAGCGCACATGTGGATGCAGAGCATGAACTTTCAAGAAATTCCGTCTGGCTTGTCTGCGTAGCGAGTTGATGGCGCCAGAATCCGCTCAATCCCCTTCCCAACTCCGTTTTAGGCTCGAATTTAGGGCAAAGGCTGGTTAGCATGTGCGCAAAATTATTTATACTATTATGGCTCATAGTCATCGCCTCAAAGGTGAAAGATTGAAAAAGTCAATTGTGATGCTTTTGGGTCTAGCCTTGATTTCGGCGATTTCGATGGCAATGATAAGTCCTGCCAAAGCAGACATTAACCTTGGGAATTGGCGTCCGATTTATATTTCCAAGGACCCAAGCACGGTGATTTACAAAGATGGTACAACTGCCTCATGTATTGTAAGCCTTACGAATGATGATTATGGGCTTGTGGGGAATGTTTCCAAGATAATATTCGAATTCTACCAAATAGGCAAAAACAAAACCTTGGATCTATCGGCAGCACCATATCCGCTACCGTATAACCAACAAGGGATTTTCACACTGAGTTTCACAGCATACGGCAGCGAATTCTTCTCTGGCCAAGCATTTGATTACCACATCATAGTTGAATGGGTCAATGCCACAAGCGGACCTACAAAGGTTGTGGCCATTTTGCACCGTACCCGGTTGCAGGTTGGCATGCCAACTTTTCAGGTGTACCCTGCTGCTCAAGCAGATACTGCTGACAGTCTTGCGAAATACTACGCTTACTACGACAACTATGGTACATTGTATTTTAGCAGTGTTCTCGGTAGGCAGAAGGCAAACCAAGCCATTCTGGAAAAAGACTTGGGAGACATGTACACTGGCCGCGGAGACTACGCATCAGCGCTGACACAGTACAACAGAGCTAACACCTTGTGGGAGGAAGCCCTAACAGCTGAATTCGGCTGGAGAGATACGTGGGAAGACGCTGAGTTGAATGTAACATTGACCGAAGCTGCGGCCAATCTGAAAGCAGCAGACGCAGCCGTGATAGAAGCAAACGCAGCGATGGTGACTGCAGAAGCCACCAAGGCTCAAGCTGATGCAGCTATCACAAACGCCTATGGATGGTATTTCATCGGCATAGGGTTCGCTCTCGGCTGGACTCTCATGGGTGTAGGCGCCATAATCTGGGCGTGGAGAAGGCCCAAACCACCAGTCTAATCGGTTCTCAAACGAACCAAACCCCACATTTTTTCTTTCTGCAACAGCTGAACCGTTGCTATGAAAAACCCTTTAACTTCCCAAGCTGAATTGTTGAAAAAGGGAGAACGCGTCTAGGTGGCAGAGACAGGCTTCAGCTGGGAGTTTGAGATACCCTCTTGGGAAGGCATGTACGAGTCGCTCTTGGAGTTAGCTAGAAAGATTCGAAAGGCAGGATTCAAACCAGATATCGTTGTAGGCGTCGCGCGTGGCGGTTGGCCTGTTGCCCGAGTCATGTCGGACCTGCTGGAAAACCCAGAAGTAGCCAACGTGAAAGCTGAGTTCTACCTTGGCGTCGCCGAAACCAAAAAAGAGCCTATCATCACGCAGCCCGTGTCTGCATCTGTGCGAAACAAGAAGGTTCTAGTTGTGGATGATGTTGCCGACACTGGCAAAAGCCTAGCGCTTGTGAAAGAGCATCTGAAAGAGCAAGGCGCCGCCATCGTCAAGATCGCAACAATTTACCACAAGCCCTGGAGTATCCTGAAGCCTGACTGGTTCGAACGCCAAACCGAACGCTGGATAGTGTTCCCGTGGGAACGCAAGGAAACAATTAAACGCATTCTGGAAAAGTGCAAGAAAGAAGGCGTGTCGATCGAGCAGGCTAAAGAGGCGTTGGTGCGTCACGGACTCGACCGCAGATTGGCTGAGAGGTTCATTCAGGAGATCGCTGAGGGAGAGCCGTGAACGTCTGGCTTGAGAGGTTCAACAAGCACTTAGCATGTGCAGGCTTCAACAACGTCAAAATCAAAGATGTCAACAAGTTATTTCAAGCTCTTAAGGATGAAACAGACAACGCTTGTGTGCAGTTACTAGACGCTTCACTTGTGGCTGGCTCGGAGCACCTGCGTTTCGCAGCTTTGAATGCTTTGAACGCCTTTGAAGGCAAGGTCAACATCTCAAGTAACCTCGCTATTGAGATCTTGCTGTACGCTTCGGCTCAGCGACAGATTAAGGAAGCCGTTAGGCTGATAGGAGTAAAAACAAGCACCGCCAAGGTTGCAGTTGTAATATTAGCTGAAAATTTAGATCAATCCTCAGTGATATTGAAAGTCGTGTCCCGGCTTCTACGCGGCAAGAGAGACGATTCGGTCATTGACCTTACAAGTGAGAAACTAGGTGGGCTGAGGAAGCTCTTCAGAATATCCGATGTTGAGTTGGAGGCGAAAGCAACGCGTAAAGACTTGGAGAAGCATGCTCTGACAGATTTGGTGATTGAGCACATGGCGTTGTTAGTTGCGCAGCGCTGAGGATACCCGTACTCTATGTTCTTTCTTTGACTACAGAAATCATGTCTTCAGGTTTGATCACTGATATGCCTGTAGAGCCACCTACAATTTCGATTAGAACGATTTTGTCTGGTTTGGTTAGATTCACCTTGTGTTGGATGTTTGCTGCAGCTGCCTCAATGATGTCTCGCGTCGGAGTTGAAGTGAATCGTTTTTCAACTGTGACTCTGAAGGTTTCGTTTTCACCGATTCTGCTTGCAAGTTCCATAACAGTGTGTTGTATCTCGCTTAGGTCTGTGCGAACCACTTTTTCGATTGGGATGACCCGCAGTGTGTAGCGAAACTCGTATGGTCTTTCCTTCAAGGTTGTCCTGAGCCTGTCAATGACGTTGAATGGGTTGAGTACAGTTCTTGCGGCGATTAGACCTCTGATGCCAGTCTTGTCCACTTTGACTTCTCGGTCGCCCATTTCTCCGATTAGGAACCATATTTCAGAGCAAGCGTCTTCTTCACTGCCTCTTGCTGTGGTTACGAGCAGGTTGAAGTCATTGAGAAGCATGATTCAGCGCACCTCGACCGTGGTTTCAGTCTCTTCTATGGCTGTTGAGAAACAAAAGGTTTCAGCTTGCGAGTCCGTCGAGAAAGACTATAAAGCAGTAATAGTATATGGTTCGCAAATCGTGAAAGCAAGTTGGTGGAACATTCGTTGATTGATTGGACTCGAAGGGAATTGCTGATCCTGGCTTTTGACCATCGGGCTTCATTCATTGAGAAGATGTTCGGGATCAAAGGTCGCCAACCAACACAAGAAGAGAAAAAGCAGATTTCAGAGTTTAAGAAGATGATTTTCGAAGGATTCAAAGCCGCTCTGAAGAAGGGGGTTCCCAAAGAAATCGCCGGGCTTCTTGTTGATGAAGAGTTTGGCGCTGAGATTCTTCGAGAAGCCAAGAAGAATGGTTTGACCTTTGCCATGCCTATGGAAAAGTCGGGACAAGACGAGTTTGACTTTGAATACGGCGAGAAATATCCTATGCATATTGACGAATTCGACCCAACTCTAGTCAAGGTTCTAGTGCGCTACAATTCCGAAGGCGATGGCATGATGAACAAGCGGCAGCTTATGCGGCTTAGAAGCCTCAGCGGCTACCTTCAATCAGTTCGTAAGCCTTTCTTGTTCGAGCTTCTGGTGCCTGCAACAAAAGAGCAACTGGCGAAATTCGGTGACTCAAAGGAAGATTATGATCGTGAACTTCGCCCAAAACTGATGGTCGAGGCCATAGAACAGATTCAAGACGCTGGGGTCGAACCCACTATATGGAAGCTTGAGGGCGTGGAAAAGGCAGTTGACGCAAAGGCCGTGGTTAAGGCTGCGCACAGAGACGGCAGAAAAGCAGGGGTCATAACCCTAGGAAGAGGCGAAAGCAAGGAAAAAGTTCAAGAGTGGCTCAAAGTCGGCGCACAAATCCCCGGCATAATTGGATTTGCTGTTGGAAGAACCATTTTCTGGGAGCCTTTAGCGGAGTACAAGGCAGGAAAGCTAGGCAAGTCCGCTGCGATTGAAGGTGTGGCTCGAAATTACGCAGACTTTGCTAAGCTTTGGATGAACGAAAGGAAGAGCAAGTAGCATGGTTTCGCTGAGGGCTTTGGCTCCATCGTTGACTCGGATTACCATTGCAGCTGCGGTCGGAGCTGCTCTTCACATCGGTAAGGGTGACTCAGACATCGTGGATCAAACAGCAGTTGACTTTTCAAGGGCTGTGCTTAACGAGACCGAAGTTGATGGAGAAGTCATCAGTTGCGAAGGCCCCAAGGACAATGCGCCGGCCTTCAGTCGGAGAGAAAAAGTGGGCACTGGCAATGGTCCCAAAGTTGAATTCGTAGTAGATCCGGTGGACGGCACCACTGCTACGTCTAAGGGAAGAAAGGATGCTATCTCCGCCTTGGCTTGTGCCCCTTCTGGTTGCTTTCAAGTGTTGCCAGATGATGGATACTACTTCAAGGTGGCAACTGACTATCGATCAAAAGGCAAGATATCCCTAGACATGCCGATTGAAGAGATTGTTCAGACTGTTGCCTCGCAGAAGCGGTTGCGGCTCGAAAACTTCACCGTGATAATACTTGAGCGCGAAAGGCATAATGATATTCTGATCCGATTGCGAAAGATGGGAGTTCGCATAATCCTCATTCCGGACGGCGATATAGCTGCGTCAGTTGTGACGTGCATACCCAACTCAGGCATCGATCTGTTGCTGGGCGCTGGAGCAGGCCCAGAGGCAACCATTGCTGCAACTGCGGTCAAATGCCTCGGCGGAACGATGCAGGTCAAGGTGTGGCAGGACAAGAAGGACGACTCGAATCGGCTGGGAAGACTGAAGAGTGAAGGCGTTGATGTTAACAGGATCTATACGCAAGATGAGTTGGCGCGGGGTGACCAGTTGGTTTTCGCTGCGTCCGGCGTCACTAAGGGTGAGCTTCTAGATGGCGTGCGGTTTGTCTCCGAAGGCGCCCTTGTCAACTCTATCTGCACCAGACTGCCCAGTGGAACATTCGAGAGATCGGAAACCATGCTTCGTTTCAAAGGGCACCCTGTATACAAGCGCCTTGCAATCTCATAGGCTCGCGCGGCTTCAGGAAGGCTGTCTAGATGATGGTGCGAACAAGCTCCTAGTTCCATCATCCAAGCCTTGTCTTTCAGTTGGCCTGTTTGCGTGTGGTCGTCTTCCTTCAAAAGATAGTGTTATATTTCCGCCTGCGGTTAGCCTTTTTCTCGCGCATCATGAAGGGACTAGCAATTGACTTTAAGCGACGATGTTCTGAGGCTGAAGAAGGAGAAGAAAGCCATCATTCTGGCGCACAATTATCAACGCCCGGAGATTCAGGACATCGCTGATTATGTGGGCGACAGCATAGAATTGTCCCGCAGAGCCATGGAAGAGAAAGATGCAAGGATAATCTTGTTCTCAGCAGTGGACTTCATGGCTGAGAATGCTGTGATACTTAATCCTGACAAGAAAGTTTTGTTGCCAAGCGAGGGCGCACGCTGTCCAATGGCGCAGATGCTCACTGTCGACGAACTCCGAAGGTGGAAACGTAAGTATCCCAAACTGCCAGTCGTATTGTATGTGAATACTTTGGCTGAAGTCAAAGCGGAATGCGACGTCTGCTGCACTTCAGCTAACGCCATAGAAGTCATCAAAGCAGTGGACTCTGACGCCCTGCTCTTTGGGCCAGATAGGAACCTAGCCCTGTACGTGGCAAAACACACGAACAAGAGAATAATCCCCGTTCCCGACCGTGGCTTTTGTCCGACACACGTGTTATTTCAAAAAGCTGACATAGATTTTTGGAGGACGAAGCATCCTGATGCCACAGTTATCGTCCATCCTGAATGCACGCCTGAGGTTCAAGCAGCCGCTGATTACGTTGGCAGCACCTCCCAAATGTGTGATTTCGCCCAACGTTCGAATTCTAAGAGGTTCATAGTTGGGACCGAAAGTGGACTCTTACATCGGCTCAAGAAGGAGAACCCGAACAAGGAGTTCATTCTAGCCTACGACGGTGCGATTTGCCCAAACATGAAACTGAACACGATGGAACGCTTGTACTTGGCTCTCAAGGAAGAAAAATATCAAGTTACTGTGCCAAAGCTAGTCGCTGAAAAGGCTCGTAAAGCGTTAGACTGCATGCTTTCCTTAGTCTAGAGCTCTGATGGCCGATGAAGTGACGCCTGAAAGATCCTACGCCAGCAACGCTTCTCTGCCTAGTTCTTAGCGTGATATCGGGTTTCTATCCAGCTTGGAGGGCATCTCATCTGAATCCTGTTGTTGCTCTGAGGCACGAATGAAAGAATCTGTCTGGTAGATGCTTGGTCAGAGGCAGCAGGTTGCGATTGGATTCGGAGAGCTAAGGATTTATTATGGTGCTCGATACTGCTAGGTCAATCGACTCTGCATATGTAGGGCAATCAGAAGCCGGAACAGAAGGCACCAGGCGTGAATCCTGAAGTAGATATCGGGGAAATCCTCACTGCGTATAGAACCGTTGCTGTCATCGGACTTTCTGCTGATCCATCCAAGTACAGTCATGTTGTTGCTGAGTTTCTTCAGTCCAAGGGTTGGCGCATCATTCCAGTAAATCCCAATGTTGAGGAGGTTTTGGGCGAAAAGAGTTTCAAATCGCTTATCGATCTGCCTGAATCTGTTCAGAAGGAAGTTGAGGTTGTGGACGTTTTTAGGCGGTCTGAAGATGTGCCGCCTATTGTGGACCAAGCGATTCAACTGAAAGAGAGGAATGGGAAACCCTATGTGGTTTGGATGCAGCTTGGAATCGTCAACGAGGAAGCTGCTGCTCGTGCGCGCAAAGCGGGCTTGACAGTAATCATGGACAAGTGCATGAAAGTCGAGGTTCAGCATCTTGAGAGAGACCAAGACGCTGAGCTTGATAGAATCCGCGCCCATAAGATAAAGGAGCTAACAGCGAAGATGAAAGAGGAGAAACCTTTTGGAAACGCGCCTGTCGTAATTGATGACGAGCATTTTGATGAGACCGTTAGGAAGCATTCACTGATGCTCATTGACTGTTGGGCTGATTGGTGTGGTCCTTGCCGAATGATAGCGCCAACAGTTGAGGAATTGGCGAGGGACTACGCTGGGCGTGTGACGGTTGGGAAGCTTAACATTGATGATAATCCGCAGACTGCAGAGCGGTTTGGAGTGATGAGCATTCCGACTCTACTCATAATGAAGGATGGAGCCGAAGTGGACAGAGTGATTGGAGCTGTGCCAAAGCAATTCATTGAAGAGAGACTGAAGAAACACTTATGAGTTAAGCTTCGATCAAGAGGGGTCAAGGAGAAGACGGATAAATGGATGTGCCAATGCGCCGGGTCATCGGTTCGCTCATTCTCTTGCTGGGAGTAACGTTGCTCGCAATTGGACTTCACAGTGGACAGCTAGACACTGTCATACAGATTGTCAGGCGAGTTCTTGAGGCAGCTGTGGCGGGCGCGCCTTGAAGTTGTTGTTGGTGTATAGGAGTTTGCTGCAACAACAAGCGAATTAGATTTCTGCTTTCCATTCTTTGAGAAGCCTTTCCAAGAACTGTTTGACGTATGTGTGTCTTTCTTCGGCGATTCTCTTTG
>Ga0315296_10005338_pt1 | contig 10285 bp, 7 predicted proteins | sample YL17G14_18_MG_FD_203921 | JGI IMG/M metagenome (GOLD analysis project Ga0315296, IMG submission 203921) | Sediment microbial communities from Yellowstone Lake, YNP, Wyoming, USA - YL17G14_18 | ecosystem: Environmental > Aquatic > Freshwater > Lake > Sediment | place: USA: Wyoming | collected... | reverse complement strand
GTGATATGTTGTCAATCAGCTCAATTCTCACGACAGGCTCCTCTCCGCCAGTGCCGAGCCTGCGCCGGGCAGGCCCAGCCTCAATTCCGGTCCGCGATGCGCACGACCGGCTCCCAAAACACCGACCACCAATATCCCCGTGCAGACTCCGTCGTCAGCAGAGGCTGATCGAGGTGGTCCGGCCCTTCTTTTCCAGGGCTATCTTCTCCTCGCGGGCCAGCCAGCCGATGGCCTGGTTGAGCACGTCGTCGGCCAGTTTCGTGCCTGACTTCAGTTTGCCGAGAGTGGTGGGCCCGTGAGAGTCAATGTATGCCCAGATCTTGCCAGCCGCTTCGCCGATCTCGGTTTGCACTTGTCCTACCTCCAACAACAATCCAACCTTGCACAAGATAATAAGCGGGCTGGACAGATTTGTCCAGCCCGCAAACATCCCCGCAAGTCGAACTTCCCTACTGCGCTTCCGCGTTCTTCGCTTTCTCGAGGGGCTCGGTCTCATTGCCCCCACCCGCATCCAGGCCGTCCTTCAGGGCCGCCTTGAGCACCTGGTCCATGTGCTCCACGAACTCGAACTTCAGGCCCCTGCGCACGTGGGGCGGGATTTCCTCCAGGTCCTTCTCGTTCTCGCTCGGCAGTATGACGGTGGTTATGCCTGCCCTGTGTGCGGCGAGCACTTTCTCCTTGACTGCGCCCACCGCCAAGACCCGACCGCGCAGAGTTACCTCGCCCGTCATGGCCACGTCTTTCCTAACCGGCCGCTTGGTAAGGGCGGACACCAGAGCCGTGGCCATGGTTATCCCTGCGGAGGGGCCGTCCTTCGGAATCATCCCCTGCGGCACGTGAATGTGAATGTCGGTCTGGCGGTAGAAGTCCTCGTCCACGTCCAGGCTCTTCGCTCTCGACCGCGCGTAGGTAATGGCCGCCTTTGCCGATTCCTGCATCACGTCCCCGAGGTGGCCGGTGAGTATCGGGTTGCCCCTCCCTTTCATCAGGGCCACCTCGACTGAGAGCACATCGCCGCCGACATGCGTCGCGCCCAGACCGGTGGCAACGCCCACCTCGTCGTGCTTCTCCGCAATCCCGTAGCGCACGCGTATCGCCCCCAGGAAGCCGTGCAGGCTCCTTGGGGTCACGTTGACCTTCCTCGTCTTGTCCTGGGCGACGTTTTTGGCGACCTTCCTGCAGATAGAGGCTATCTCCCGCTCCAGGTTCCTTACGCCCGCCTCCCAGGTGTAGTTCCGTATGATGGCGAGCACGCCGCTCTCGGAAAATGCTATGTGGTCCTGAGTGAGCCCGTGCTCCTTCATCTGCTTGGAGACGAGGAAGTACTTCGCTATCTTCTGTTTCTCGTCGTCAATGTAGCCCGGGAACTCTATGACCTCCATGCGGTCCTTCAGGGCGGGCGGCACGGGGTCCAGGAAGTTGGCCGTGGTTATGAACATCACCTCGGAAAGGTCGAAAGGCACCTCCAGGTAGTGGTCGCTGAAGGCATTGTTCTGCTCCGGATCGAGAACCTCCAGCAGAGCGGCCGCCGGGTCGCCCCTGAAGTCAATGCCGATCTTGTCCACCTCGTCCATCATGAACACGGGGTTGTGGCTTGCCACGGTCTTCATGCCCTGTATAATGCGCCCCGGCAGAGCGCCCACGTATGTGCGCCTGTGTCCTCGTATCTCGCCCTCGTCGCGGACTCCGCCAAGGCTTATGCGCACGAAGTTGCGCCCCGTCGCCCTGGCGATTGACTTGCCCATCGAGGTCTTGCCAGTCCCTGGAGGCCCGACGAAGCAGAGGATGGGCCCCTTCATCTGCGGATTAAGCTTCCGGACGGCCAGGTACTCCAGGATCCGTTCCTTCACTTTCTTCAGGCCGTAGTGGTCCTCGTGGAGGACCTTCTGCGCCTCCTCTATGTCCAGTTTCTCCTCGGTCCTCTTGCTCCAGGGCAGCGCAATAAGCCAGTCCAGGTACGTGCGGACCACGACTACCTCGGGCGAGGCGGGAGGCATCTTCTCAAGGCGGTCGAGTTCCTTGAGGGACTTCTCCTCGACATCCTTTGGCATCTTGGCGGCCTGGATTTGCTCCTTGAGTTCATCCAGCTCCATCATCCGCTCGTCGCGCTCGCCCAGCTCCTGCTGAATGGCCTTCATGCGCTCGCGCAGGATGAACTCTTTCTGAGCATCCTCGACCTCGTGCCTCACGCGGGTGTGTATCCGCTTTTCTATCTCCAGCACCTCGAGTTCGTGGGCGAGCAGCGCGCCGATCTTCTCCAGCCGCTGCTTCACGTCGAGGGTTTCGATGATCTCCTGCTTCGCCTCCACATTGACGGTCAGCAAGGATGCCACGAAGTCGGCCAGGTGCCCGGGCTCGTCAATCTCGCGAGCCTTTTCCATGGCTTCCTCGGTGACGTTCTTGCTGCCCAGGGATGCGGCCCGCTCCAACTCAGTGACGATGCTGCGCTTGAAAGCCTCAGCCTCTGAGCCGCGGAGCGGCACTTCGTGCAGTATCTCGCCGCGGGCCTCCAGGAACGGATCCTGCTTCACCCACTCCAGCACCCTCACGCGCGCCAGACCGTCCACAACAACGCGGATGGTGCCGTCGGGCAGCCTCAGCACATGCACTGCCTGGCCCACTGTTCCAACTTCGAACAGGTCCTCGGGCCCGGGATCATCCACCTCCGCCCTGCGCTGGGCCATCATCAGTATGTAGCGGTCGCCGCTAACCGCAACCGCAACCGCGGCCTCCAGCGCCCGGACCGACTTATCCCTACCGACGTTCAAAGGCACCACGAGTTTGGGGAAGGTAACCTGGTCCCGCAGAGCCAGCACCGGCATGGTGGCCGGGATTCTTGCCAGCCGCTCGTCAGCAGCCGTCGTGGCTTTTCGTTGCTCCCCAGTCTTCATGGTCTTTCCTCTGTTATCTAAAGCGCCGAAAAGGCGAGCCCGTGGCCCGCCTCCTTCGACCACTCTGTAGTTATTCCCGCCCGGGGGCCGTTTATCCTGTATCCTGCGAGGCGCGGCGCGCTTTTCTTGCCTCGGCTTTGGTCAACAGAACCGGGTCCTGCCGCCTACGAACGGTTTCACCGTTCACGATGCAGCGCTCCACCCCGCGCATGGAGGGCAGTTCGTACATCACGTTGACCATGACTTCCTCCAGCACTGCTCGAAGGCCCCTGGCGCCCGTTCCTCTGCGCAGCGCCTCCTCTGCCACGGCCTCGACGCCGTCCGAGGTGAAGTGGAGCCCGACGCCCTCCCACTCGAAGAATTTCTGATACTGCTTGACCAGCGCATTCTTCGGCTCCACCAGTATTCGCTGCAGAATCTCCTTGCCCAGGGGTTCGAGGCCCACAACCACGGGGAGCCTCCCCACGAACTCGGGTATGAAGCCGAAGCGGAGCAGGTCCTCGGGCATTACATCGTCAAGGGAATTCCCTTCTCCGTCCCTGGCATCCGCCTGCGGCGAGAAGCCTATAGGGCGCTCGCACACCCTCTGGGCCACTATGTCCGCCAGACCTTCGAACGCGCCGCCGCAGATGAACAGCACGTTCGTCGAATCCATCTGGATGAACTCCTGGTGCGGGTGCTTACGGCCGCCCTGGGGCGGAATATTGGACACGGCCCCCTCCAGCAGCCTCAGCAGGCCCTGCTGCACCCCTTCGCCGCTCACGTCCCTGGTTATGGAGGGGCTATCGGTCTTGCGCGCGATCTTGTCAATCTCGTCAATGTAAATGATGCCCTTCTCCGCGCGCTCTGCGTCCCCGTCGGCAGCCCGGTACAGGCGCAGCAGGATATTCTCCACATCCTCGCCCACATAGCCGGCCTCGGTGAGGGTGGTGGCATCTGCGATGGCGCAAGGCACGTCGAGAACCTTGGCCAGAGTCTGCGCCAGAAGCGTCTTTCCGCTGCCGGTGGGGCCCACCATCAGTATGTTGCTTTTCTGCAGTTCGACGTCCTTGCAGTTAGGCCCCAGGGTTACGCGCTTGTAGTGATTGTACACGGCAACGGAGAGGACACGCTTGCTTCTCTCCTGGCCGATCACGTAGTCGTCTAGCGCCCGGCATATCTTCTGTGGCGTGGGAAGGGCTCGCGTGGCCGGGACGGCTTGCTTGGCGGCCTCCTGTTGCCTTGCGAGAGTGCTGCACACAGCGGCGCACCTGCGGCAGATGGATGCTCCGTCTCTGCCGCGGACCAACTCACCTGCCTGCCGCCGGTCTCTGCCACAGAAGGAGCACTGCGCCGCCCCTCGCTCGCCCCTGGGCTGCGGCATCTATTTGGCCTCCTCAGCCTGCGCCGGTGTCTGCTTCTCTATCACTTCGTCTATCAGGCCGTATTCCTTCGCCTGCTGAGCGGACATGAAGAAATCGCGGTCTGTGTCGTGCTGTATCCGCTCCAGGGACTGGGCGGTGTGCTCGGAGAGAATGCGGCTGATGTTGTCCCTCACCGCGATCATCTCGCGCGCGTGGATGTCTATGTCCGTGGCCGGACCGCCCAGCCGGTCCACGTGAGGCTGATGAATCAGAAGGCGGCTGTTGGGCAAGGCGTAGCGGCGCCCCGGCGTTCCCGCCACCAGGGGCAGAACGGCTATGCTCGCCGCCATGCCTATGCACCACGTGGAAATGGGCGGAGAGATCAACTGCATGGTATCGTAAATGGCCAGCCCCGCCTGCACCTCTCCGCCCGGGCTGTTGATGTACAGGTCAATATTCTTGGTGGGGTCTTCGCTCTGAAGATAGAGCAGTTGCGCTATGACCAGGTTTGCCACAGCGTCGTCAATGCCGCCGGTGATGAATACGATCCTGTTCTGCAGCAGGCGGCTGTAGATGTCGAACGCACGCTCACCCCAGTGCGAACGCTGTACTACATAGGGTACCAGCAATTGACCAGACTCCCTCATTGGTCGGACGGCGCGCTTTTCTCGGCGTTCTCCATCAGAAAGCGCTCGACCTTGTTTAGATATGCCATGTTAGCCAGGCGACGGATGTTGGGCCTGCTTCGCAGCGCCCTCCTGGCCTGGCTCCGGGAAAGCCCCTCGGCAGACGCCAGAGCAGCGGCCTGCTCCGCTACATCTTCTGCGCTTACCTGTATGCCCTCCTGCTGCCCGATGGCATCGAGCACCAGGTTTCGCTTCAGCCGCTCCTGCGTCTGCCTTTCAATATTGAGGCGAAATTGTGATTCAGTCAAGCCCTGCCGCTGCAGATATTGTTCGAGGGTCAGGCCCTGCGACTCCAACTCCCTGACAGAATCCATCACCCTTGCCTCGCTCTGCTCCTGCACGGCCTTTCGGGGCACATCCGCCTGGGCTTCGTCAACAACCTTTCTGACCAGCCGCTCCGTTGTGAGGCGGCGGCTCTCGGCGTCTGCCCGCTCGCGCAGTATCTTCTCGACGGTCTCCCTCAGCTGCCCGACGTCCTCAACGCCCACTTGTCTCGCGTACTCGTCATCCAGGTCGGGGACTGCGCGCCTTTGCACCTCGCACACCGAAATCACGAATTCGCCCTTCTTGCCGGCAATCTCCGGGTCGCCTTCCGTGGCCGCGAATTCTTTTGCCACGCGCCTCTGCTCGCCGGGCCTGGCCTCGGGAACAGCCTCGTTCAGTTCGGGGAAGAGTCTGTCCTGTCCCACGATGGCCACGTACCCGTGCGCCGAGTACTTGTCGAGCCGGTTGCCGTCAACTTCGAGAAAGTAATCAACAGAAACCAGATCGCCTTCTTGCGCAGGCACGTCCCCCGCATTCGCCCACTGCGCGCGAGCCTCGCGCATCTTGCGGATCTCCGCGTCCACGTGCTCGGGCGTAACCGCGATCTGCTCCTCTTCCACCTTCACGCCCTTGTACTGCCCCAGCGTCACCTGCGGCCTGGGAACCACGCTCGCCTGCACGAGCAGCGAGCCGTCTTCCTGCACTTCCGACTTTTCCAGTTCCGCGTCATGAAGCGGCTCTATCCCCGCCTGCTCGATCGCTTCATCGTAGGCTCGCTGAACCAGCGCCTCGACTGCTTCCTGCTGCGCCTCTTCCCTGGGAAGGTATCGCTCCACGAGGGCCCTCGGCGCTTTTCCCTTTCGGAAGCCCGGCACGGCAATATGGCGGCCGTGGTGCTGGTACACTCCCTGGATTTCCTCTTCCAGGCTCTGCGCCGGAACCGTCATCGTGAGCAGAACGGTCCCATCGGGGCGCTCTTCCTTCTCGACGTGCACGTTGAGGCCTTTGTCTTCAGGCTTGGTAGAACTCATCTGCGTCTGGTGGGCGAGGAGAGACTCGAACTCTCACGTCCTCGCGGACACAGGATCCTAAATCCTGCGCGTCTACCATTCCGCCACTCGCCCGAGATACCCTGCTATTCTATCACAATATGCCCTGCGCGGAACGGCCCCATCAACTGACTTCGACCATTGTATAAGAGCGCGTGCCGAAGTCAGTCATCGTGATCTCATAGACGCTGCGGCCCAAGACACGCTTCAGTTGCCCATTCTCAAGGACAGCGCAGGCGGATGCATCTATGCCCAGCCCACGACGCGTCAGGGTACTGCTCATACCCTCAAGAAGACTGGGCAAGGTGCCTAGCCCCTCTGTGAAATGAACTTCCACAACCAGGTCGCTGACCAGCCCCAGTCCCTGCACGATCTCAAGAGGCTGGTCGGGCGCGTTCCTGCTAGGCCGCAGGACGCATATGTCCGGAGAGATCAGCGCACCGGCAGACAAGCCCGCCACGGGAACACCTTCATGGTAGCGCTCGCGGATCACACTTCTGATCGGCTCCGAAGCGTATAACCCATGATATGTGGATGTGCGGCCCCCGGCGATAAAGATGCCGGTAGCTTCCCGGAGTCGGGAAGTTGCGGTGTGAATGTCCAAGACACCGTCATCGCCAGGTACGATAACGTGGTGCTTGGTTGCGCCTCGCCTTTCCCATGGCTCAACGTAACGAGGCAGGTAAGCCTCCCATTCCGGTCCCCCAATCATAAGCAGGGCAATGTTCGCATCGCGACCGCCCGCCGCTGGAATGAACTCGTCGGCGACGCTGTCGAGAATGTCGCCTTCACTCCCGCCAATCAGGAACAGGAGCCCGCAGACCATCGTCTATCCCCGGCTACTCAGCGTGCGTTCCGATCCGCGCAGTGCCGGGGCCCTCCCGTCATCTTAGGGTAAGGCCTCACCCTCGTCAACTAACACGTTCGCCGACCGTGCGACCGCAGACTTCTGGAGTGCGGGAGCTTGCTCCCGCTTGCTGGCAGCTCGCGGGCGGAGCGACGCTCCGCCCCTACGCGACGCGCTCCTCGGGCGGGACGGCGTGCAGTTCGAAGCGGTAGATGGCACGGCCGTCTTCGGGGTCGTCCACCAAGACCGAAGTCTGCCAGCCGTTCCTCTCGTTCGGTTGGCCGTACACAAAGGCGTAGCCTCGGACTTCCAGCGGCTTCAGCACCACGCGCCAGCCCTTGGGCAGGGGTTCGAAGAACTCGTACTTCACATCAGCCGGCGGCTCGGCAGCCATGTGCTCGATCTGCACCTCGCGGTCGCCGACTATCAGCATCTCGCGCCCATCAACGCTGCCCTCCCAGTAGAGCAGTTTCACGCTCCGGTCTGCGCTCTCCAGCGCCGCAGCCTGGCGCTGCATCTCGGTGGACTTTCTCGACCGGAGCTCTTGCTCCGACGGCCGGTAAACCATCTGCCTCGCGCGCTGCGGGTTCGCAAGCCCCCGCTCGGCTACTTGAGTGAACTCGTCTATTCCCGAGAGTTGGAAGTTGCCTCCGTTCTCCAGATACTGTCGGATTGCGCGCTTTAGGTCCGTGATCGCGGCCTTCGCCTGGCGCCTGTCCGCCTCCGAAAGCGACTCCTCGTAGATAAAGTACTTGAGGAACGCCTCCACATAACTCACGTTCAGACGGATGAAAGACCGCCCGAGCGCCAGGGCGTACTCCAGGTGGCCGGCCATCTCGGGGTCGTCTATCTCGCGCTGTCTCGCGGCGCAGCGGCGGACCATTTTGTCCCAAATTCGCAGCCCCTCTCTCAACTCGCGCATCGTATCGGCAAGAAACGGCCGGCACTGCCAGTAGATATCGCGCAGAAACGCCAGGTGCCCAAGCCCTTCATCCAGCGTCGGGTCGCCTTCCGCCACGAACATGCCGGAGAGCAGGTGAATGAGCGGGTTCCAGGCATGAGTGGACGCATACGGCATTATGTAAAGCCCCTTGTGTATCGCGTGATACGAAAGGAGCAGCGCGTCCGCCACGGCAGCAGCCGCCCGCTTGCCGAAGCGGATGGTCGCCCAGTCCTTTGCGACCTGGCGCACATCTTCTTTCGGGTCCCACAGCAGCCGCGAGGCCGCGTAGCCGTTCGCCTCCAGCCAGACGCCCGAAGGCACGCCCGTCATCGCGCCCACAGCGCCCCTGCCCAACGCATAGTTCAGACCCGCCCGGAACCATTCCCCGGAAAAACTGGGAAAGGCTTGCGCCCCGTGCGGCCCGTGGTGCATCTCCAGTTCCACTACAGTGGCGTGGTCAGTCAGGCCCAGCGTGGGATTCAGCGCCTGCCAGTACCACTGATCGGTCTTCGTGAGTTTGATGGACACGATGAGGTTGTCCCTCGGCATGTCGTCGAATATCGGCTTGAAAATCTTGTCAACGCTGTGCTGCTCCCAGTCGTTCGTAACCCATGTGCGGTGATAGTAGAGTTTGCCGAACTCGCCAACGACCACCTCGTGCACTTTCCTGATGAAGAGCCGGTACTTCTCCTCGAGACTGAACTTGCTGTCGTTGTGAATCACGTCGAACGCGCGGAAATTCCCCCACGGCAGCATCTCGCCGATACGAATGCCCACGCCGTCCAGTTCAGGCAGCCTGGCAAAAAGGCCCCTGTATTTGTCCTGAAGCACATCCCAGAAAGCGGGGTCTTCGACCGAAAGCGTCGCGCTCGCCTTCTTCAGTACATCCTCGAGGTACAGAAACTCATCATCATAAGCCAGCACCTTGAGGTGGAGCGCGTGGGCGTAGTCAACCAGTTCCTTGTAGGCAGCGCGGTAGATTTCGCTGCGCTTGCCCTCGACGTCGTCATCCCAAGGCACGACCAGGTGCGACCTGTGCAGAAGGATGTGATTGGCCCCCCAGCAAAGCGCCAGCCGCAGCGTGTTCTTGGCGGATGATACGCCAGCCGCCAGGGCTTGCTGGTCAACGTATGGCGGAGTCTCGATGTCCACGCGCGGGAAGTCCACGTGGGTGAATCTCGACTTGAAGGCCGGCTCCCTGGTCACGGAATGCGAAGGAAGCCTTCCCTGGGTCATCAGGCGGTCGGCCAGGAACACGAGAGCATACGCCAGCGCCCGAACACTATTCGGGCGGACTTCGAGGCGCGCGCGAGGCATCGCCTCTATGCTGTACGCATCTGCATCCGATTCAGCAGACGGCGCCTGCGGCTCTCCCAGGATGACCGCCCTCCCCCGGCCAGGGGAGCGGCCAATCTCAGTCTGAACCCCGCATACCTGCCCGCCCTTTACGAGCGCCTCCAGCCCAACCAGTACGGCCTCTTCCGCCGCCAGCCTCTCACTCGCCACGACCCGAATCTTGCTCACCAAGTCCTCCTCACATGCCGCCAGTGCGTCAAATGTAGATCTTGTAGTTGCGGAAGCCGTAGGCAGGGCCGAGGATGGCCCAGATGCTGCCGACCGTGTACTGCCCCAGGATCAGCCCCAGGAAAAACGGAATCAGCATCCTGTGCAGCCGCATCCCTCCATACCGAATGATGATAACCTTCAGCAGCCACGCTACCGCGAAGCAAGACCAGAAATACGTGGTAGCGTAACAGATGCCCAGCGCATAGCCCGTCGGGTGGAACGGCCACCACGGCAGCCCTCGCCGCATCAGCCCCAGAAATAGCACGAACGCTCCGGCCATTCCCATCGCCCACAGGCGCCCCGGATGATAGCGCGTGCCGCCCTCCATCGTATTCTTCAGGCGATCAAAAGTCTCGCTCCCCACCCAGTTCTTGAACCCCAGCGCCTTGGCCGCTGCGCCATCCTTGTAGCAGACTGCGAGGTTGGAATAATACGTGGCAGCGATGCTCACGAGCGCGGCAATGATTATGGCGATTGCCAGGCGCCGGCCGCTGGCGCCCGCAGGCCCTGCCATCTTGAATGCCTCCAACTGGTTCGGCATAGGGTGATTCCGATACCCCCGGTGCATCCACCACATCAGGCTCATGGCCGTAAGCGCCCGCGGAGTGAATGCCTCGGCGCCGAAGATGGAAAGCATGATGCCGTACGGATGCACGGGAATTGACCCCGACGAAATCTCGTGGGGCGCACCGAACT
>Ga0315296_10005337_pt1 | contig 10288 bp, 9 predicted proteins | sample YL17G14_18_MG_FD_203921 | JGI IMG/M metagenome (GOLD analysis project Ga0315296, IMG submission 203921) | Sediment microbial communities from Yellowstone Lake, YNP, Wyoming, USA - YL17G14_18 | ecosystem: Environmental > Aquatic > Freshwater > Lake > Sediment | place: USA: Wyoming | collected... | reverse complement strand
GTCCCCGTGGGGGGGCTCTATGATCATTGGTATTGGGGGAGGATCTTTCTTCCTAACCACACATTCTTATACTCAACAGGGGAATCAGCAAGAAGCATCGGATCCCAAAGAGTTTGTATTCTGATAGCGTTCAAAGGCGAGAAACTGCTCAGGATGTCAAGTCGCATCGATGGGGAGCCAAGCGACTTCCAAGTAGATGAGGTGACAGGAGTTAAGTACCCTCGGAAGTTGGTCCTCAAGGTAGATGCCAGTAGGATCAAAGGGGAAGTGATTCTCAGGCTAAAGAAGCTAATAGAGAGCCGCAGCTTCCCACAGGCTATGAAGGGGCATGGATATTTTCGTTTCCTATCTGATTGCGATGTCAAATTGGATGTGGTTGGCGAAAAGATCGAGGTCGAAACGCAGGTAATGCACGAATTAATGATACCATAGTCTTGGTGTTCAACAAAATGGCTAATTGTTTAGTCGCCCTTAGACCGCTGTTCGACCCAGGAGTCTACATAGCTTGGAACTGACCCATTACACAGTCCTGATACGGAGATGGTGTAGCCGTCGCCACCCAGTCCTGCTCGGGTACCCAAACAGGTGGCGAAAGCGCATCTGAACGAACGGTCATGATGACCTCATGCAACTCACCAGATTTCTCTTTCTTCGGTTTCCTTCCTGGTATTTATTATGGAAGCGGAGTAATCTCTAACATAGAAATTTTGTCTTTAGCAATTGAGCGCAATTCTATTAATGCATCTTTGTTAAAAAAGAGCGATTCCTCCGAAGACGCAAATTCCGTAATCTGGACAGCGAAATGCTTCCCGGCAAGTAGAAGCTCGATAGACTGCATCGGAGTCTCAACTTCACGAGCCGCGGTCACAAAGTCTCCCTCGGTTTGAACAGAAAAGCCCTGCGCCTGTAGTAATTGATTAACTAATTGATCAAGATCTTCGGCAGTCTCAGAAAACATTGTAAAGACACCAAAACTGCGAAATCTGTTTCCTTCCCACTCGGTCTTAACGAAACGTGTACTCGCCCATGCAGCCGGGGAATCCTTGTCTATAGAAAATGTCTCTCCAGTAGTAAGTTGCATGGTCTGTCCTCGATAGACAAAACCCTCTATTTTGTCATAGGCACCTATGTCAGGACATTGGGATACGATGAAATCCCAGCCAAGAATGTACTCAACATCTGCTGCGCTGTGAGTTAGCTTATACATGGGAGTAGATTTACCGCATGCTGCAACTCCTGCAACCAGAAGAACTACTGCTGAAACCAAGATGAGTTTTTTTGTCAGTAATCCTACTATTCTTTTCATAGTCATACCTCTATTCATGTAGGAGCGGGTGAGGTGTGAGAACCCGCTCCTATCGTGACCAGCCAATCCCTCAATCTATTTCTTGGACCCTGGCTTGCTCGGCCCACCCAGCTTCTTGGCCATGTTGCTGACACCTCCTCTCTTTTTGATGTGTGCTATACTCATTCGTTGGCGTGGTACCTTGTCAGAGGATCTTCCAGCAGTAATCTACCTTCTCAGGCAGTGCTAATCTCTGAGGCAAGCGTATTCCTTGCCATGGCTATCAGTGACGAACACATCGTACCGGACGACTTCCTCTGCAAAATATTGGTTGAAAATCGCACCCCATCCCTCCTCGCCCGGAGCAAGCAGAACTGGCGCACCATACCAGTCACGGTGATCAAAGGTCTTTTCGTCTCTCATCTCCTCGCCTTGCATGTCGTAGAAGCTTAGTTTCTCACCAGCCTGGTTGTAGAACCTGATGACAAGAGAGGCAACGTTCACATTCTCTTGGCTTATATTGACCAGCTGGCCGCTAATATCCACCTCATAAGGATTTTCTGGCGCAACATCTTGACGGTACACGCAGGTAAAAGGGTCCAACTCGGTCCATCTAATCTTTCCCTCAAGGTCCTTCGCCATCTCACCTTCACTACAACTCACTGCTAAAGCGCAAGCGTATTCCTTGCCCTGGCTATCAGTGACGATTACATCGTAGTGGACGACTCTCTCTGCACAATGGTGGGTGAAACTCCAATGGATCACATCGCCCGGACCAAACGTGGGGCTGTAGCTCCGATCAAAGGTCTGTTGGCCTACTATCTCGCCGGCTGAGTTGTAGAGCTTGATGACAGCAGAGAACACCTTCAGGCTATCTTTGGTCACATTGGTCGCCTGACCACTGACATATACTTTGTATGCCTTTTCCGGCGGCCCACTCTGACTGAACAGGTAGACAGAAGGGTAGTTCTCGGTCCACTCGATCTTTCCCTCCAGGTTCTCCACGTCCGCACCCCCGCCACAACTCATCGCCAGAGCGGGCAAAAGCGCAAGAACAACTGCCAGACCGAGTATTATTCCTCTCATTTAATTCTCTCACCCCCATTGAAGCTATTTACCATCAATGCCTGCCTATGCACCCAGTTTGATATGGGAAATCAGGGATAATAAGCACCAGTAAGCTTGTGAAAAAATTCCTCCACATCCATAAGTATAAGCATGCTTCTTTGTTGAAGTCCTCATTTAGAAGCAACTCTAGTTGACCTGCCTTATCAACGAATATCCCCTTCCCAATTGCATACTTCTTAACATTGTCCGGGTTCCTTGCTTTTTGGATAAGGCCATTATGATGTGCAATGCAATTCCGAACCATAAAGTAATTCCCAATCTCGTCTAACAAAACGCCCTAATGTTAAGTCAGTTAGGGCGGAAAGGTGCTCACTCGTCACACTAGTGCCTCACTACAGACGATTCGCGGAAACGGTTGTTCACCTCGATCACCCTCTTCGGTTTGCTGATCAAGGTAAGCCCCTAACCCGAAAGCGCGGTACAGCTCAGTGAGCTTCCCCAGTAGGTCAGCTCCCGATACCTTGTTCTTGCGAAGGCGGTTCAACTCGGTGTGGACAGGCGGTGGCAACGATTCCGAATTGATAGCCCGCTCCAGGGTAATGATCGTCTCCCGCTCGGCTGCCTCCTTGCTTCCACGAAGAAGAGCACGGAGCTGGTTGACAACGTACGCCTGGCCTCGGCGCCTCGTGGGCGCTTCCGCTGCCTGTTCTTTGCTCATACCCCACAACCCGACAGACTCCTGAAAGCTACCATCAACGACATCAGGCAGTAGAGGCAAGAATCCCATACTTATGCCAGCAGCGTAACAGGTCTGATACTTGTCAACAGCTACAGTCCAACCATAGCGCCGCGCCATGGCAATCGCATGACACAGCGAGATGTTTATCCCAAGGTCCTGTATAGGCAACCTAACTTTCTCAGGAAGCTCTTCTTCAGATGTGCACATCCGGATAGCAACCGGAAAGGTTTGCGGGCGTACATACTGATTCAATGCGTCATTGATTTGTTTCAAGTCCATCATGCTTCGTTCCCCCTGTATGAATAATAAAGCATAGATTTGCCAAGCAAACAGAATACTTGGGCTCCGGATGGCAAGAGGCTAGCACTCTGGGAATGTGCTGTCAAGTGGCGCGGCGGAGGCTAGGAAGTAGCCCAACACTGGGGCTTATGCTAGTTCGCAGTTCGAATACTGCTCGGGGAGCTTGGCCTTTTCCGCTATGATGAATTCTCTTTCATATCAGCAGCCTTTTCCCTCATGAGCGAGGGCCCTGGCTTCAGAAGTGTACACCAATTCCGGGGACAAAATGGCCCAATTTCGCAGACGACATACACCTATTGACTTCTAGATCTTCCGGCCAATCTCAGCCCCTTCGTGGATGGCCTCCAGGGCTTTACGAGGCTCCTTGGCATCTCCGATGACATACACCTCAGCGACTTTATCTCTGATCCTCTGGCTGAGCTCATCAACTGACCGTGTCCCCATAGCTAGTATTACATGGTCCATACCTCGGATAGCCTCTTCCTGACCGTGCCTAACAATTACCACTCCGTCATCGAGAATCTCCTTAAGCTTAGCAGACGTAATGATCCTTACTTCTTTGGCGCGGAGTCTCTGTAGCAGCAGCATCCTCTCCTCTACCGCCACGTCTAGGGCTACATTCTCCAACATTTCGATAATGGTAACGGATGTGCGTCCTCCTGTGTAAAGGCAGTCGCCCGGGTCGGCTAGAAAGTCAGCCGTCTCGCAACCGACCATGCCACCGCCGATGATGACTAGATTGCGACCTACAACGACCTTCCCAGCCAGCACATCCCACGCCGTCACCACTGTATCTTTGTTTACTCCCAGGATGTCGGCTGGAATAAGAGGAGCCCCGCCTGTAGCTACGATCACGACATCGGGCTTGAGTTTCTCTACTAGTGCCGGGGTAACCTCTCTGCTCAACTCGACCTTGACTTTTGCCTTCTCCACTTGAGTAGAAAGATACTTGGTGGCTAAAGTTAGCTCTTGCTTGCAGGGAGGCATAGCTGCTATGTTGAATTGGCCACCTAGCTTTTCTGCCCTATCGAAGAGGGTGACCTGATGACCTCTCAGCGCAGCCACACGGGCAGCCTCTAGCCCGCCCGGACCTCCGCCAGCTACCAGCACCTTCTTCGGTCTCGCCGCAGGAGTGATCGCCATTTCCTTCTCTCTACCCACAGTTGGGTTAAGTGTGCACGTTACTGGGAGGCCGCCCAATGCCCTACCTAGACACCCGTAGGTGCAGGCGATACAGGGCGTAATGTCATCAAAGTTTCCCGCCGCTGCTTTGTTCGGCAACTCAGGATCAGCGAGGAGGGCCCGCCCCATAGACACTAGATCAGCCTTCCCTGTTTCAAGAATGTGTTCGGCTATCAGGGGGTTATTGATTCTGCCTACGACAATTACGGGCACATCGACAACTTCCTTCACTGCTGCAGAATAAGCGGCATTCCAAGCGGGGGCAGTGCCCATTGGCGGAATGATTCGCCAGGCAAGAGCTGGAAAAACTCCCGATGATACCTCAATGGCATGTATTCCTGCCTCGACCAGGATGCGGACCATATACTGAGTTTCCTCAATAGTACGCCCTTCTGGTACCAGCTCATCGCCAGAGAGTCGCACTACTATTGGGAAGTCAGTACCCGCCTTTGTTCTCATCTCTGTGATGATTTCAAGAGGGAACTTGAGTCGCGCTTCAAAAGAGCCGCCATAGGCGTCGCTGCGCCTGTTAAGAAGAGGTGACGTGAAGCCACCGACCAACAGATAACCTCCATGGGCCATATGTAATTCTAATCCATCGCAGCCAGCTTCCCGTACTCGCCTGGCTGCTTCACCAAATTCCTCTACGATTTCTTCAATCTCCCCTATGGTTAGCTCTCTAGGTATCAATTTTGTTATAGGGTTAGGTATGGGCGACGGCGCTACGGGGTGAATGGGGTTGAGTGGTCCAGGGTGTATAAGCTGGGGTATGAGCTTTGCTCCATAAGCATGAACGGCATCGGTTGCCTTCTTCCAGCTTGCAACGTGTTTGTCATCCCAGGCCCCCCTATCCACACCTGTGACCCCGGTAATTATCAGTCCAACTCCACCTTTAGCCCTGGCCTCATAGTAATCTATTATCGGCTCAGTAAGAGTGCCGTCCGGTGCGCCCAAACCTGTCCCCATGGGAGCCATAGCTATGCGGTTCTTCACCTCCATGGTGCCGATCTTGATTGGACTGAACAAATGTTTTAGTCTTGTCATCTTCCTACATTCCTTCCTTTATGGTATATATGGCTTCTTCTTGCTGCTAAAGTGCCATTCTTGGCCTCCTTTGCAAAGAAGACATCATAGCTATATTGAATTCCTGCCGATCAAAGGGAGGGCACCGGCGCCCCTTCCCTGAGTTCCAGCCTCAATGCCTCTGTAGGGCATACGGAGACGCAGACACCGCATCCGATGCAGCGCTCGGCATCCAGAACTACGATGTCGCCCTCCATGGTTAGCGCATCCATCTGGCACAGCTCCACGCAGTCGCCACAACCGCTGCAATCCCCCTCCTCAAAGGAAGCGATGAAGCTTGAAGTCGCTACCATGCTGGGGATCGCGGCATTCTTGATGCTCCCAATAATGGGGCAGTGGCAAACGCAGCAATTGCAAATGAAGTCGATGTGTTTGGCGTCGTTGTTAGTTAAATGTATGAGCCCTGCCTTCTCCGCATGGTCGAGGACCTGGAGCGCGTCCTCCTTGGACACCAGTCTGCCGAAGCCGCGCTCGGCGATATACTTGGCCCAGGGGCCAAAGGCCATGCACACATCTTTGGGCTTGTCACAAGGGCGCCCCATCAGCTCCCCATGATGGCGACAGTAGCAGGTGCCAACCGATATGTAGTCGTACTTGGCGATGCACTCCGACACCTTATCGTAGGGATGGATTTCTGTGCTGGCCGGAATCTCCTTCTCCACGGTGACCACCCTGCTAATGGGGAAGACGGCAGCACCGGTGGGGGCAGCTGCCGCGAGCCGCCTCATCACAGTAAAGTAATCCTCGAAGACACGTGCCAGCTTTCTAGCACGGTCGCTCACTTCCCCACTCATGAACTGCATTTCGAAGACGCCGGGGACCAGCGCCATCAGGTTGTAGACTCTCACCCCGCCGCGTTCCTGAGTGAAAACCAGCCCCTTGTTGGCCATGTTTTCCAGAAGGCTCTCCACCTCTTTGGGGTCACCAGCGATCTCCCTGGCAAAGGTCTCTGCCGGAATAGGGCTCGAGGGCAGCTTGGCCGCGAGCTCCGCTTCCTCGGGGGTGAAAAGCTCCTCCACCATGGCGAAAAGCTCCCTGCACTTTATGACAGGCATGGCTCCCCCTCTCGAATTTAGCGCATCGACCAGTTTTTCATAGACCGGTTCAGTCATAGCTTCCCTCCTTCCAAGTTTGCTATTCAACTTTGATATCTCTTAATCGAAGCTCTGTTCCACCTACAGTTTGGATATCTCCGCCCTAGCATTTTGGGCATTTCATCACAGCCCCCGGCTCCTACATTTCCGCCAAGGCCTCTTCAGCCTTTTTCAGCCACCCATTGGCTCCGCATTCTTTGAAGATTTCTATTTCCGTGTTGAGACTCTCTTTTGTTTCTGGTAGGTGGCTTTTCGTCTCAACAGTTCAACATAAAGGGCATCGCCCCTCCTAACTCAAACATCATGCCATCCCCCTTATGCCCCTTGCAACTTTTCAAGGCAGGTAGTCGGGGGAATACCAGATGGGACGCATGAGTCTACTGGAGTCTTTTATCAGTAGGGCACCAGCCTGGGCCAACAACTCCTGGATCTTTTCGTCCTGCTCTACTCGGGCCATAGCTTCTAACAGTTTGGTCTGGTCCGAGAAATACCAGACCTCCGTGCATTCATTCAGGGGCCCTGCCGTGAACGCGTTGGTCCAAGCGGCGGCGAGTACCCAGCCGCGCTCCTCGGCCATGAGGACGAATTGACTCCTCATCGCAACCCAGTCCTGGAAACACTCCCTTTTGGTCCGCATCTGCCAGTACAGAATGGCCTGTGTCTTCAACGTGCGGAACTCCAGGCAGTAGAGCATTGGATTGATGCTCTTAAGGTCTTCCGTCACCAAGATCGACGGCACGTCTCGCCCGAACTCCTGAAACTGAGGCACTCCAAGCAGTGAGGCGAAGGCCTGCAACATGGCCTGCTCAGTTTCGAAACGCCACATATCAACGACGAGATGCCGAGGGCCGACAACGGTTTCCCAGGCCCCATAGAGATGCATACCATGCTGCGCTAGGTGGTCGAACGTCTTGCTACAGATGCGTTTGAATTCCTCCAATTTATCGTGATGTGTCTGCAGTTCAGCGTGAAGCCAGAACATGGCTACCCTCCTCATTGACGAGCTTCTGCTCCAGATTTGGCAAATAGATCTATGTTACTTCCCCGCGTTGGCAATCCCTCCGTCTCATGCCAGGTTAGCAGCCGTATAGACAAACTCGAGGTTCACCTAATCCGCTGTGGTTTGTCTCATTTTAGCATTAGTAGCAATCGCCATCAACCCCACTTGGGCGTACCTCTGAGCCGCAGAGGATAGGTTTCAGGCCTTGGCTTGCTCTTTTTTGCGCAGCGCTTCGCGGCGAACTGCAAGTTTGGCCTATTTCTGCTCTTGGAGCACTTGGGCTTCGCTATCACCAAGTTCCGCGATATGAAAATGCAGACATCCCTGGAGCGGGCCCTATTGGCACAAAGAGGTTTTGGGGGCGTAGCTTCACATCAACAGTCTTCAGGCATGCAACCAAGGTTGAATAGAAAGCCAGATCTTCTATTTAGGAGACAATCTGTAGGAACCTTCAGCTTGGAGGGCGACCTATTGACAAGGGCGAATCAACTGCGTAAAGTGTCCAGTGCTCAGTTATGCAAGTATTGCTGACGACACACACATGTCGCCTGAACGCCAGAGGAGGTATAGTATGCCAGCTAGATTTGAAGGCAAGGTAGCCATCGTCACTGGGGCAGCACATGGCCTCGGTGCCTCTCATGCCCTCGCTTTTGCCCGCGAAGGGGCAGATGTGGCGGTAGCTGATATCTGCCACGATCTGCCGGAAGCCCGGTACGCCATGGGCTCAGACACGGAGATGAATGGCGTGGTTAAGGAAATAAAGGGCCTGGGCCGGCGGGCAATTGGGATAAGATGTGATGTCAGCAAGGCCAAGGATGTCGAAAACATGGTGCAAAGGGTTGTGGATGAATTCGGGAAGATAGACATACTGGTTAACAATGCCGGGATTACCTTTGTGGCAACACCTATCTGGGAGGTCAGTGAGGAGGCGTGGGACCTGACGGTGGATATCATGCTTAAGGGGACTTTCCTCTGCTGCAAATATGTGTTGCCTCATATGATCAAGCAGCGATATGGGAAAATTGTCAACACCGGTTCTATCGGGGCCAGAGGCCAGCAGCATAATGCCCCTTATTCCGCGACCAAGGCTGGAATCCAGGTCTTTACCCTTGCCATAGCCAAGGACGTAGGGGAGTACAACATAAACATCAATTGCGTTTCCCCCGGGTTTGTCTATACCCCTATGGTGCGGGGGGCAATGAAAGACGCTGCGCCGGATGTGCCAGAAGATGTGGCCTATGCAGTGGGATGCCAACGATTCCATATTCTAGGAAGGGAGATTCTGCCGCAGGATATCTCCAATGCAGTCCTGTTTTTGTGTTCCGAGGAGGCTCGGAATGTGAATGGCCACGTTCTATTTGTTGACGGGGGATTTCTTGGCATCTGATGGGGCCAGGCTTGAGAAAATTGGTGCTAGGCTCCGTCGGCGTTGCGACTATTGACAGCCCTGCCCCGGGGAGACACCCACATAACTCGTGATGGTTTTGCTCTTCAGAATATATCATACAAGGAGGGAAGACTGAAAATGCTCAAGCATCTATTGAGCCCGATCAAGATTGGAACGATGGAAGTGCGGAACCGCATTGTCATGCCACCCATGAGCACAGGTTTCGGCGCATGGGACGCGACCGTCACAGAAAGACACATTAACTATTATGAAGCTCGAGCCAAAGGCGGGGTTGGCCTTGTTATTGTCGAGCCCACCGCCGTAAATGCTGAACGCAAATACGCACCAACCATGCCAGGGCTTTTCGACGATGGGCTGATCCCGGGATGGAGCGCACTGGCTAAGGCGGTACATGCCCACGGGGCAAAGCTAGCAACGCAGCTCCTGGACGCTGGGCTCGAAAGCTTATCCTTTCTGAGCGGGGTGCAGCCAGTGGGCGCTTCGCCAGTGGCTTCCCGCACCATGTTTAGGCAGGTGCCCAGAGAGCTCAGCATTGATGAGATCCCGGGCGTGGTTAATGACTTCGCAGAGGCAGCCCGGCGCGCCAGGGAGGCGGGCCTGGACGCCATAGAAATCCACGCTGCTCATGGCTTCGCCATGGTTGGCTCCTTTTTGTCACCATTCTTCAACAAGCGAACAGACACTTATGGCGGGTCTCTGGAAGGGAGGCTCAAGCTCCTTCTGGAAATCATCGAAGGCATCAGGGCTAAAGTCGGCCGCGATTTTCCGATAATCGTGCGAATGTCTGGCGACGATCGGATACCTGGAGGCCGAACTATCGAAGAGACCCAGTTCATAGCCCCCATCCTGGTTGAGGCCGGCGTGGACGCTCTGGAGATATCGGGAGGGACGGTTCCCACTACTCTCTGGGCGGTGGTTCCGCCATCAGGAACCCCGCTTGCCCTCAATGCCCCCTTCGCCGAGGCGGTGAAGCAGGTTGTCAGCGTGCCAGTAATCTGCGTAGGCAGAATTAACAGCCCGCAGCTGGCAGAATTCGTTATAGCGAACGGCAAGGCTGATCTTGTGTCCATGGGGCGGGCACTAATGGCTGATCCTGAGCTGCCGAATAAGGCTGCTGCGGGGAACTTTG
>Ga0315296_10005336_pt1 | contig 10289 bp, 10 predicted proteins | sample YL17G14_18_MG_FD_203921 | JGI IMG/M metagenome (GOLD analysis project Ga0315296, IMG submission 203921) | Sediment microbial communities from Yellowstone Lake, YNP, Wyoming, USA - YL17G14_18 | ecosystem: Environmental > Aquatic > Freshwater > Lake > Sediment | place: USA: Wyoming | collected... | reverse complement strand
GAAGATGCAAGATTACTGTGCCTGGATTAACTCGCTCGTATTATGTACCTTCATGGCAGATGGCGGAGGTTTCAGCCTCAGTTCAATATTAGACCTTTTCAATTCAATTACAGGCTGGAACTGGGATGCTGAGGAGGTTATGTTGTGCGGGGAAAGAATCTTTACTCTACAAAGACTTATAAATTTAAGGGACGGATATACTAAGAAGGACGATATCCTGCCTCCCAAAATGTATATACCAGCAAAGGAAGGATTTAGAGCAGGAAAAGTCCCACCTCTTGATAACCTGTTAAATGAGTATTATAAACTACGGAATTGGAATGAGCAGGGCCAACCTACTAAGGGAAAATTGCAAGAACTCGGCTTGGAGAAAGTCTGATATCTTGAAAGACTGTACCTGTCGCACCTTTGCTGCACGAGACTTGGTAATAAGCCTTCGTGACCTACTCAAATATGACGGCGGACTAAAGAAGGAAGGAGTGCAGTAACCCAGGCAAGATTACGTCCAGCCGAGTTTGCCAGGAGATGTTACGGAAACAAGCAGGCAGAAGAGGCTGGACAATCAAGGGTAAAGGCAGGTACTCTCTCATTGTAGGTGGTACTAAAAATGGGGGCACCCCAGACTGCGACGTCGTCCTAGCTTGTGATGTTACTAACCCCCTTTGCGGTGCTCAGGGGGCATCTGCCGTTTATGGACCCCAGAAGGGAGCCACCGCCGACATGGTTGCGCAGCTTGATGCTGCACTTGCTCACTACGCCAATGTTATTCAACGGGGCCTCGGTGTCGAAGTCAAGGATATACCTGGGGCAGGAGCGGCAGGAGGTTTGGGAGCTGGGCTTATTGCTTTCCTCAATGCCAAGGTATTACCTGGCATAGATGTTGTCATCCAAACAACCGATCTCGTTGAAGACCTAAAAGATGCTGACCTAGTTTTCACTGGAGAGGGCAGGATTGATAGCCAAACGGCTTTTGGCTAGGTAGCGATAGGGGTTGCTAAAAGAGCCAAGACGTTCAGATTACCGGTTATTGCTATTGCTGGTGAGATAGCCGATGATTACTACGTGGTCTACCAACATGGGATTGATGCTGTTGTCAGCATTGCTCCGGGTCCTATCAGCCGTAGCCAATCTGTGGCAGAAGCGGAGAGATTAATTGCTGATGCAGCAGAGCGCGCCATTCGGTTATTTCTGTGTGGGGCAAAAAGGCAAATTTACTAGAAGGAGAGAGAAAATGTCAAAACCTAAGGTCTTTGTTACTCGGAAGATAGCCAAAGAGGCGCTGGATATGATTGCCGACGTTGCCGAAATGGAAGTATGGGAGGATGAACTACCTCCACCACGCGATGTGCTCGTAAATAAGGTCAAAGATATTGAAGGGTTACTCTCACTTCTAACCGAGAAAGTTGACGCGAGCTTAATGGATGCAGCCCCCAGACTAAGGGTAGTAAGTAACATGGCTGTTGGTTATGAAAATATTGATGTCCCTGCAGCAACAAGTCGCGGCATTGTTGTTGCGAATACTCCTGGAGTGTTAACTGAGACTACAGCCGACTTCGCTTTTGCTCTACTCCTGGCAGCGGCAAGGCGTGTAGTTGAGGCAGACACCTACACTAGAAAAGGGCGGTGGAAAACCTGGGGGCCTATGATACTGTTGGGTCACGATGTCCATCACGCTACTCTGGGAATTGTAGGCTTCGGCCGCATTGGCGCCGCGATGGCCAAACGCGGCAAGGGGTTCGATATGCAAGTGCTATATTATGACCAGGTGCGAAGGTGGCAGGAAGAGAAAGAGCTTGGTGTCAAATACATCCCTACCCTGCTGGAACTCCTGTCAAGCTCAGACTTTGTAACCCTTCATGTGCCACTTGCCGAGACCTACCACCTGATTGGTGCTGCTGAGTTTGCCGCAATGAAACCAACAGCCATCTTGATTAATACCTCTCGGGGTCCTGTAGTCGACCAGAAAGCCCTTTACCAAGCACTCAAGTCAGGCCAGATTTTTGCTGCCGCGCTGGATGTGACTGAGGTTGAACCAATCCCGCCTGGCGACCTACTACTAACCTTGGACAACGTAATTATTGCCCCTCACATTGCCAGTGCCAGCGTGGTTACCAGGACTAAGATGGCCACTTTGGCGGCAACAAACCTTATCGCTAGCCTGCGTGGTGAAATACCCCCACACTGTGTTAATCCTGAGGCGGTAAGGGAGAAACCACGATGAGGAAGATAGGATTCATTGGTCTTGGCACAATGGGTAAACCCATGGCAAAGAACTTACTCTCAGCAGGATACTCCCTCGTCGTCTACAACCGGAGCAAAGGTGCGGTTAGAGAACTAGAAGAATTGAGACGGAGTCCAGTAGAATATCACAAATTGATTTACTTTTTCCCAATTCTGATGAATATCTCAAAAAATCTCAAAATTCCGATTTTAAAAACATGGACGGGTGAGGCCAGCTACGGATAGTGAACGAGCAACCAGAGCCATAGTTGATCTTGGCGCCATATCGCACAATATAGCGGGTATACGCAAGAAAATCGGACCCAGCCGGAGCTTGATGGCAGTAGTCAAAGCCGATGGCTACGGTCACGGGGCTGTGCAGGTAAGCCGCGTTGCCCTCGATAGTGGAGCAGACTGCCTCGGAGTGGCTATTCCCGAGGAAGGGAGGGTTCTCCGCGAGGCAGGCATCGAAGCACCAATCCTAGTGCTTGGGCTGGTTGACCCCAGTGAAGCTTTTAAAATTGTAAGTCAGCGGCTAGCACAGACGGTAGCTTCTGTTGAGCTAATGGAAGCCCTCGACTGTGAAGCTAGAAAAGCGGGTATGCAACTTAAGATTCACGTCAAGGTGGATACGGGGATGGGGCGGATCGGCATAACCCCGGAGGAAGTGGTCGCCTTCATCCGGCGAGTGCACACCTATAGAAACCTCCACTTGGAGGGAGTATTCAGTCACTTCTCCTGCGCAGATAAAATGGATAAATCCTTCTCCCGTAAGCAGCTCCAAATCTTCGAGAGAGTCCTTGGTGATCTTTCCGCTGCCGGTATAGAGATTCCGAACAGACACTTCGCCAACAGTGCCGGAATCCTTGACCTTCCCGAGTCCTATTATGACATGGTAAGACCTGGAATCATGATCTATGGTCTCTATCCCTCACAACAGGTAAGCCGAAGTATAGGACTGAAACCCGCCATGACCTTGATGACGAAGATTCGAGCGCTAAAAGTCGTTCCACCAGGTACCCCTATCAGTTACTGTCGTACCTTTATCACACCCAGAAAATCCCTTGTCGCCACGCTCCCAATAGGATATGCCGATGGGTACAACCGTCTACTTTCAAACCGTGGCAGCGTCTTTATAAGAGATCGGCTTGTCCCATTGATCGGACAGGTATGCATGGATATGTGCATGGCTGATGTCACGAATCTACCTAGTGTGAAAATCGGCGATGAGGTTATTCTTTTTGGAACCAAACCATCCGTAGATGATTTAGCAAACCAGTTAGGCACAATTGTTAACGAGGTTATCTGTGCAGTAGGCAAGAGGGTTCCCCGCTTCTACATACATATAACAGGCGATTCAGGAGGTGCTTCTTTATGAAAGACGCTATTAGCCGGAGCAAAAATAACTACCTAACTGGAACGAAAACGCTACTTATCGGAAGGTGTCAGGTCGAAGAGCTGCTCAGTATGGCGGAAGCAATAAAAGGGGTGGAAAAGGCTTTCCTGCTTAAAGCCCAGGGAAAAACAGTAATGCCCCCCAAAGTATACCTGACCCTGACGGCATATCAAGGTGACTTTAGAGCCATGCCCGCTTACGTTGATGAAAGCGCTGGAGTGAAATGGGTGAGTGTTTACCCTGATAATCGGAGGTGCAATCTGCCCACCGTGCTGGCAACAATTATCCTCTCCGACCCCGAAACCGGCTACCCTCTTGCTATAATAGATGGTACCTATATCACTAGCCTTAGAACCGGTGCCGCTGGCGCCGTTGCGGTGAAGTACCTGGCGAGAAAGGATGCTGCTACCATTGGCATGATCGGGGCAGGCAAACAAGCGGAAACGCAGCTGCTGGCTATAGGTGAAGTGGTGCCAGAGATTGAGGAAGTGAAGGTATTTGATATAGACGGGAACGCAGCTACTAGGTATGCGGAGAAGATGAGAGCCAAATTGAAGTTAACGATATGTCCGGTAGCAACTATTGAAGCAGCCGCGGCTGCTGATATTGTCGTGACTACCACCCCCTCTAGGGAACCGATTGTAAAACAAGAATATATTTGCCCCGGGACTCATATTAATGCGATTGGGGCGGATGCAGCGGGAAAGCAGGAGCTTGAATTAGGCTTACTGGCGATGGCCAAGGTGGTGGTCGATGATCTGGAACAAGCTTCCCACTCCGGCGAAATCAATGTCCCCTTGTCCGAGGGCAAGATGAAAATTGACCAGATTTATGGCAGTTTAGGAGAAGTGGTGGCTGGCAGCAAAAAGGGGCGAGAAAACGACGAGGAGATAACGATATTCGATGCAACCGGGCTGGCTATCCAGGACATAATCTGCGCTAAGCTTGTCTATGAAAAGGCCAGGGGTAAGGATGTTCCCGCCTTCGGTTTTTTAGCTCAAAGCAAGCTGACTATTCACAGGGATACCCCTGTCTTTGACAAACTTTCAGACGGACTGTAGAGCTTAATCTGCATCCTATAAGTTGAAGGCGGGCTCTGCCAGGGGAAACTGGGGTACCAGGGGCTTTTGCAAGCTTCCAAGGAGGGAGGAAAATGGGCTTTCTTAGTCAAACTGACCCTGAAATTAGCCATGCTATTTATTCGGAGGGAAAGCGGGAAAAAGAAACGATTAACCTTATCGCCTCTGAGAACTATCCCAGTGAGGCTGTACTTGAAGCCCAGGGCTCATTTCTAACGAGCAAATATGCTGAAGGTTATCCTGGGCGGCGTTACTATGGTGGGTGTGAAGATGTGGATATAGTGGAAAACTTGGCTATTAAGCGGGTCATAGAATTGTTTCACGCTGAGCATGCTAACGTCCAGCCACACGCTGGGGCTCTAGCCAATATGGCAGTATACTTTGCCCTACTTGACTATGGTGATACGGCTATGGGTATGAGCTTAGCTCATGGAGGGCATCTTACCCACGGCGCTAAGGTAACCTTCTCTGGTAAGTCATATAATTTTGTCCAATACGGGGTTAATCGCGAAACAGAAAGGATTGACTATCAAGAAGTGGAGAGGCTTGCCTTAGAGTGTAAGCCAAAGTTAATTGTGAGTGGCGCCAGTTGTTACCCTAGGATTATTGATTTTGAGCGTTTTCGGTATATTGCTGACAAGGTAGGTGCTAAGCATATGGCTGATATAGCTCACATAGCTGGTTTGGTAGCTGCCGGCTTACATCCCAGTCCGGTACCCTACGCTGATGTGGTGACCTCAACTACTCATAAGACTCTACGCGGCACACGAGGTGCCTTCATTTTGTGTAAGCAAGAGCTAGCTTCGGCAATAGATGCCGCTGTTTTTCCCAGAATGCAGGGCGGCCCCATGATGCACACCATTGCTGCCAGAGCGGTAGGTTTCTATGAGGCTCTACAGCCTAGCTTTGTCGAGTACCAGCGGGCTGTACTGGATAATGCTTTTGCCTTAGCCAGTGAGCTCAGTCGTCTGGGGCTACGCCTTGTATCAGGCGGAACTGATAACCACCTGATCTTGGTAGACCTTACTAAGACAGGGGTCAACGGCATTGAAGCCCAAGAGGCCTTAGGGGCAACAGGCATCGTTGTTAATCGGAATGCTATTCCTTTTGATCCTCAACCACCCAAGTTAGCCAGCGGCATTAGACTGGGCACACCGGCAATAACCACCCGCGGCTTTAGGGTTGAAGAAATGAAGCATATTGCTTCACTGATCGTAAAGGTACTAAATAATATTGATAAACCAGAGGTTCAGAAGCAGGTGAAAGAAGAGGTTAGCCAGATATGTCAACGTTTCACTGTGCCTGGAATAGATTAGTAGACTAATGGGTTACACCGGAGAAAAGTATATGAAAAATAAAAGATTTGGTGTGCTAAACACTATTGGAGATACTCCTCTGATTAAAATAGAGAATGTTTATGCTAAGCTAGAAAGTGTTAATCCTAGCGGCAGCATAAAAGATAGGATTGCCTTAGAAATAATCGAAGGTGCCGAAAGAAGAGGAACATTAAAAAGGGGCTATACAGTAGTCCAAGCCACCAGTGGGAATACTGGGGATAGCTTTGTCTATGGTCGCTGCCGCCAAAGGCTATAAGATGATTGTGGTAATGCCTGAAGATATGAGTGAAGAGAGAAAACAAATGATTAGGTGGTTTGGAGCTGAACTTGTGCTAACTTCAAAAGAAGGAAGCGTTGCAGAAGCTGTAGAAAAAGCAGCAGAGATTGCCAAAAGACCTAAAACATTTTTAGCAAACCAGTTTAGTAATCCCGACAATATTATGGCACAAGAGAAAACTGGTGAGGAAATTTTAAGAGAAATTGGACCGGTAGATGCTGTTGTGGCTGGTGTTGGTACTGGTGGAACACTAATGGGTCTTGCAAATGCGATGAAAAGAGCTAATCCAAGGGTAAAAGTAATTGCTGTAGAACCTGAAGAGGCTGCTCTTATGTATGGAGCTATGCTTGGAAGAAGCGATGTCGAGATTAAGGAGCATCAAATTCAGGGGATTGGCGATGGTTTCATACCTGACATAGTAGATATGGGCAAGGTTGATGAAGTTATTACAGTTGCGAGTATAAAAGCCATTGATATGGCAAGAAAACTTGCTAGCAAATATGGATTATTAGTGGGCATAAGTTCTGGTGCAAACATGCTGGCTGCATTTAGAGTAGCTGAAATACACAATAAAGTTGTTACGGTTTTACCAGATAGAGGAGAAAGATATCTAAGTATGAATTTCGATAAGGCCAGGTTTCAAGATGGATTAAGAGAGTGAACTCCGAATGGCTAATGGCGGGCTCTGCCAGGGGAAACTGGGGTGCCAGGGGCTTTTAAGTTTTTTCACCCAATGGCTTAAATATTGAATCTCCCCCCTCCCGTGTGGTGCCTCAGCTGTAATCGGGCAAGTGGCATCCCGCCTACCCGTTAGATAGCATAGCAGATGACAGAACGTAGGGACAAGAGAGGGCATTTTATTAAGGGTAACGTGCCCCGGAATAAAAGAGTGGATAGTAGCCAAAGGGAGATAACTTTTACCTGCCAGTTTTGCGGTAAGCGAAAGCCCATTGAAGAGCTGGAGGTTACAACCAGATTTTTCCCGCCTCTCCCTTGCTGTAGAGACTGTTGGAAATCGCTGGAAAAACAAGAATAAAGTACAGGCGGGCTCTGCCAGGGTGCGCCACTCGGAGCCTTTCATCGTCGGTGATTCCCCTAAGTAAGCCCCCTGCTTAAAGGTGCCAGGGAGAGACACGGACGGTAAGTGGAGGTGGGCGGGAGCCGCTTTTGGAGGCGATGACGCAGAAGCTGAGAAGCGAGGAGGGGAAACAGATCTACGAGAAGTGTGGATACACTGTGGAGCGGGTTTAGGGGGATGGCAGAAAGCCGTCGATGGACTTGCGTGGCTTGGTGAAAGTGCGAGGGGAGTTTTCGCTAATGTGCGGACAACGCTTAAGATGCCAGAGACAGATGGTCGGTGATTAGCCTCTGGCAGAGAAGGTTTTAGATAGTCTGATAAAAGGTTTCATGCAGAACAAAACTTTAGTGAATCAGCAGGAGTGGCAACGTCAGGCAATGAAGGTGCAGCGACTGGGTTGGAGAGTCTGGGGTGTTGCCATCATAGCGCAGCTATTTAATCAGTTTCATCGAGTTGCTGGTTCAGCAGCTGTTGATAGAATTATGGCTGACTTCGGCATAACGGCGACAGCGGTTGGTGGTGTAATGGGGATGTATTTTTATGTTTATGCGGCGATGCAGTTTCCATCCGGGGTTCTAGCTGATTATGTGGGACCGCGAAAAATTGTAACCTACGGGTGCTTAGTTGCTAGCATTGGTTCCATTATTTTCGGCTTAGCACCATCGTTTTTAACACTCTATTTAGGCCGATTTTTGGTCAGCTTAGGTGTCTCCGTTATATACGTTAATGTGCTGAAGATTCAGACACAGTGGTTCCAAAGTAGACATTTTGCCAGGATGACTTCGTTGACTGCCTTTGCGTCCAATGCTGGCACATTAATCGGCACGACACCAATGGCTCTGTTAATTATATTGGTGGGTTGGCGCTTACCTTTTGAACTAATGGGTTTCGTAACCCTTGCAGTCTGTCTAGCCTGTTGGCTCGTGATCAGGAATAAGGCTGCTGATTTAGGGTTGCCCTCCCCTGCCGAGATAGAAAGAGGTATGTTTGCTTCCACAGTCTCGACTCATGCGCCAGAGGTAGCTACAGTCGGCTTTGGCAAAAGGCTTAATTCTGTATTAACTAATCGGTATATTTGGCCCCCGTTCCTGATTGGAATAGGTCTGTACGGAACTCTCCTTGTTATTCAGGGGGCATGGGGTATCCCCTATCTTATGCAGGTATACTCTATGACACGGGATTCAGCAGCTGACTTAATGTTATTAATCGTGTTTGGTGCTATGGTTGGACTAATTACGATTCCAGTCATCTCTGATAAACTACAAAGGCGTAAATTGCCTGCCATTGTATGCGCCTTTGCCTACCTCTGCCTGTGGCTCATGCTGACACTATGGGACGAGGGAAAACCCCCACTTTCAGCATTATATTCGATATACTTTTTGCTGGGATACTTTACTGGCTATACACCGGTTAGTTTTGCTTGCGCCAAAGAAGTTGTACCACCCCTCGTTTCAGGGATGGCTATGGGTTTGGTGAATATGAGCATATTCCTTTCGGCGGCAATCCTTCAAATACTAGTTGGGAAAGTGCTTGACCTTGGTTGGCAAGGTACCATTGTTCAAGGGGCAAGGGTATACCCTTTGGTCGCTTTTCAATCTGGTTTCCTGATAGTGTGCATAGCAGTATTAGGTTGTGTGATTGGTGCATTACTGCTTAGGGAAACGCAGTGTCGAGATATTTATAGCGAAATATAAAATAAACCCTACTATTTGGGCTAGCCAAAATTAAACAGCCTCGTAGTGGCAGAACATAGGGGCAAGAGAGGGCGCTTTCGTCAGACAATAAAAGTAAATTGAAAGCTTTTTAAGGTCTGGAAGGCTAGAATAGAGGAGTGTGAGAGCACACTGATATCTAGAGGAGGAGCCATCGCATGCGGTAGTGCGTTAAGAAGGAGGTATTAACAATGACCGAGGAATTCAAGATAACTGCTATCGTAACCGGACTAAAAGGGGGATGCCCCAAGGGACACAAAGTAGGTGATAAAATGGAACTGAGCACTCATGATTCCGGAGGACTGTGTGGCTTTCTTTACCATGATATCTATCCGGTAATAACTTTGCTTCAGTACGGAGGGTCCTTGCCTTGGATGGAGGGAGATGTCGTCAAAATGGAATATCCTGATCGCAGTAATATACTCCAGATAGAGCTTCACCGAGAGAGGGTGTAAGTTAGAATCAATCTGGTAGGCTATGGGGGATGGTGTGTGCCCGGTATGTGGGACGAAGGTACTTAGAATCGGTAAACTTTAGAGGTTTAGTATGGGCGGGCTCTGCCAAGGGTGCGCCACTCGGGGCTTTCACCTTCGTCAGAACCTCCACCCTCCCTATAGTAGTGGCTTCAGCAGGGCAAGTGGCATCCCGCCTGCCCAGTTCGTAAAGCCATAGTGATATGCAAAAGACTGTGGAACACACTAGAGCCAATAGAGTCTCACCAGCCTGTATAGAGCTACTTATCCGTGAGAGAGACAAGGGTAAGAGCCTCAGGCAACTGGGCCAAATGGTTGGCAGAAGCCATGAGGCTGTGAGGCAGGTTCTAACTAAATATGAGTGGTCACAAGAGTCACTACTACCGGAGGCAAGAGTTGCGGCTAAGCTGGGGTATCCATGGGAGTGGCTGACCCAGCTGAGAAAACAAGGCATAACCAAGCCGATAAGGCGCGGTGGTTGGTGGCTTTATTCTGAGGAGCAGGTTAAACAAATACCGTCGCTTATTGCCGAGGTGAGAAGGTGTGAGCGATGTGGCAAGCTACGCCCGCCTGGCTATCAAAGGTTCTGCAGAGAGTGCGGCCAGTATAGAAGAATACACTGGTATAGAACTCTAAGTCCTGAACAGAAGGCGGAGCACAAAAAGAGGTGCCTGGCGTGGCGGAAGGCAAATCCGGAGAGATGGAAGGAGATACAGT
>Ga0315296_10005335_pt1 | contig 10289 bp, 6 predicted proteins | sample YL17G14_18_MG_FD_203921 | JGI IMG/M metagenome (GOLD analysis project Ga0315296, IMG submission 203921) | Sediment microbial communities from Yellowstone Lake, YNP, Wyoming, USA - YL17G14_18 | ecosystem: Environmental > Aquatic > Freshwater > Lake > Sediment | place: USA: Wyoming | collected... | reverse complement strand
TTATTGTCTTGTTGCTGATGTACTGGCCTGGTCTTTTTATCCTTGCGCACATACCCATCCCTCATTTAGTCCGCCAAGCGGGTGTGTCCGACAAAGGCCTTCACTTTCTCGCTTACCTGATTTTGGCGTTTTTGCTGTGGTCGGCCATTAGTCCGTACAACAAGGTAAACTGGCGCAAGGCTACGGTCTGGTGGGTAATTTTGGCGGTTGTTGGATATGGCATTACTGACGAGGTATCGCAGCGCTATGTTGCGGGACGAACCTGCGATGCTACCGATTTTATCGCCGATCTCGCAGGTATACTGACGAGCTTGGTTGTTGTTTCAGTCTTTGACTTTTGGCCCGCGTCTATCGTGATAACAGGCGGCACTATTTTTATTTTAACGAATTTCACATGGGGCAAGCTCGCCAAGCTCTTGCCGGTAACAACCACAACATTTCATCTTTTTGCCTACACACTTTTTGCTCTGTTGTGGCTTCGCTGGCGTACTTTGCGCCTTATGCCGCAAGCTCCGCACAAGTGGTTGATAGTAGCATTAGCCGCTCCAATAGGTCTGCTTTTGGCGGTGGAGCTGGGTTCGTTGATCGCGGGCAAGGGTCTGGGACTCTGGGATATGGTCCTGTCCGGCGGGGGAATTATTGCCGTTGTCGGCACAAGTTTCACGGCGGGTTTACTACGCCGGCGGTAGCCTATTCTTTGGATACCGCGAGCTCCGCAATGAACTTGTCTTGAGCAATGTCGAAGGATTGCGGCACGTGTTTAGTCGCTTATTGCATACACGCGGCCGGCCCCAAGCTGCGCTTAAGGCTGCCGCACGCCCCATATCACTGGTATTCGGTAGCAGCCACAATCCGCCCCCGCGTCATCTTGTCGAAGACAATGGCGCCAGCCATCCCTTGCGGGAGAGCTGGGGCGGATTGGGGATGGTTTTTTCCCCGGCTAAGCACGTACCCTTATAACGAGCGTTTTCTGCGCATCAGAAAAGTGCCCAGGCCGAGCAGAAAAAGTGTCGCCGGCTCAGGTACTTGTCGGATAGCCTGCGTGTCGTAAAGTGTGGCAAAATCATCGCTGATGAGGGTCAGCCTGACATCACCAATGGCATCGCAGTGCAGAATGATATTGTCAACCAGCGAACCATCGAGCGGTGCGGGCGGAATAGCACCATCAGCCAGCGCGATCCACGAAAAATCTATAAGCTCAGGGTGCCCTGAGAGCTCTCTCAGAAGCTCTAATTCCTCTTCTGGGGTGGTCGGCAATGTGTCTATGCAGGACGTGCATGGAAAATCGAGATAGTCAGACAGCGAACCCCGGTAAACCATGGTGTACCCTTTAATTGAGCCTGGGCCTTCGACCAGCAAATAAGCCGCTATAGGATGCGGTGTTAAGCCATCACCATGGATTCCAATAACTGCCGTTTCATCCGGCTGCAGGTTGACCTCGGCAAAAGGTGGCTCAATGACGCCATTGACTGAAATAAAAAGCCCCGCATGGGCTGAAGGTACCAGGCAAAGAATAAACAGCAGTAGTATAACTGCCCCATTCCTTTTTCTGGCGATGAGGAACAAACTACCCAGAAGCAGCAAAATGCCTGTCGCCGGTTCTGGGATGGGCGGCTCGGACGGTGTTGGAGACTCGGGCGAAATCGGTGACTGCGATGGTGTCCACGGCAGCGGTTCCCAGACTTGCTCATAAGGATAAGGGGTGCTACTGCCTGACGGCCTGGACCCAGAGCTTGCCAGCCTTGTCTGTCCCCAGCCGCCATAGTCTGCGGCGGCGGCAATCAAGCCGCCGGAGGTCACCCGGCCGCCGCCGACAGAACCCCGGCCTATGAATGAAGTGCTGTCTTCGATTGGCTCAAATATCGCAATTATTATTTTCGGCTTATTAAGATAGGTTATCGTGCGATTTGCCGTGGGGTCACCAACGTCGCCCAACCAGTAGATAAATTCATAGCCAGGATTTGGAGTCGCCGTCAAAACAATCTCGGAATTCAGGGCAAAGAAATGAACGCCCGGACTGGGAGTTACTATCCCGCCATCGAGGGGAGTCTGCTGAAGAAGTAGTGCCACATCCCTACCGCGGCTCTGCGCCGGCATAAAAAGACCAGCCGCGATAACCGCGATGGTTACTATTGTGGCCTTCCATCCTCGTAATACGCCGGCAGGGCCTTTCATTCTAATCCCTCCTCCGTGTCCTGGGAGGAACTGCCCATCAATCATTATGAGTACTGCGCACAGTCCATCCCTACCTTAATTAAAACAAGACTGCCTGATAAAGTCAAACAAAATTGACGATTGACAATTGAAAATTGACAATTTGCCTGGTTGATGGTTGCACAATTTCAGCGATCGTGGGCCGGTACTTACCAATTACGGCTATGTGCCGGTCCGGCGATCACCCCGCGGGCCGGCTTTTGCCTTCCTCACAGGTTTTTCGTGCGCAAATCGGTTCATATTGCGAATTGCCTGGCGCAGTCGCTGCTCGTTTTCCACAAGGGCAATCCGCATATAGCCTTCGCCGTTTTCGCCGAAAGCCCTGCCCGGGGCGACCGCCACTTCCGCATGCTCCATCAAGTCCATCGCGTAGTCGATGGTGCTCTTGCCCTTGAGGCAATTCTCCGGCACTTTTGCCCATACGAACATCGTAGCCAGGGGCTTTTGAACTTCCCAGCCGATCCTGGTAAGACCATCGCAAAGCACATCCCGCCGGGACTGATACCTTTGGTTTTGAACAACAATATCCTGGTCGCAATGCCGCATGGCGATAATGCCGGCTATCTGTATGGCCTGAAAGATGCCGTAGTCATAATAGCCTTTGATTGTTGCCAGATAGTCGATCATATCCTTGTTGCCCGCCACGAAGCCGATGCGAAAGCCCGCCATACTGTAGGGTTTGCTCATGGTGATGAATTCAACGCCGATATCCTTGGCGCCTTTTACCGAAAGAAAACTGGGGGCCTTATAGCCGTCAAAACAGGTCTCGCCATAAGCCAGGTCGTGGATCACCGCTATTCCAAATCGCTTTGCCACATCTACCACCGTCTCGAAAAATCCCTGCTCCACCGTCATTGTGGTCGGATTGTTCGGATAATTCAGGATCAGCAGCTTCGGCTTAGGATACAAACGCTCGCAGACCATAACAATTGTATCGAGGAACTTCTGGTCGTTGCCCAAGGGCACAGTGATGACGTTTGCCCCCGCCAGGGCCACCGCGTAGTTATGTATGGGAAACGACGGGTCGGGCACGATTGCGGTATCGCCTGTCTGCAGCATCGCCAGACACAGGTGGCTGAATCCTTCCTTCGAGCCGATACAGGCCAGTACCTCGGTCTGCGGATCGAGCTGGACATTCCATTTTTTCTCGTACTTTATCGCTACTTCTTTTAGCAGGCCTTTGATACCTCGCGATGCGCTGTATCGGTGGTTGCGTCTGTCGCGGACCGCTTCACAGAGCTTGTCGATGACAATTTGCGGTGCACCATCCGAAGGATTGCCCATACCGAGGTCGATAATGTCTGCGCCTTGCTGGCGTTTAGCTGATTTCAGCGCATTCAAACGCCCGAATAGATAGGGCGGCAGACGTTTTATTCTTTGTGCCGGCTCGATTCTAAATTCTGCCATTTTTCGTCCTGATAATCAGTTAAGTGGTTGATTAGTGAATTAGTTGCTTAGCCCTTGCGGAAGCAAGTAACTAATTCTCTAATTCACTCATACGCCGCAGACTATTTGCCTTTGTTGACGATTACCTTGTCTATCTTGAACCGCCCCAGTGTGTTGACCAAATCGAAGAAGCCTTCGGGGTCGCCGTTGCCGACTGCCAGCGCGATGTGTCCAGGGCCGTAAGTGCCCCGCTCGGCACTCTTAAACGCGGCGTCAAGACCGATCCATTTGCCGGATTCACTGCCGATATATGCTTGCACCCATGCGTGGCCGCCAAAGCCGTCAAGGCCGGCAAAATCCTCGACATAGGCAATTCCTGTCACTACCTGGGCCGGAATGCCCACCGCCCGGCACATCGCCGCTGTCAATACGGCGAACTCGCTGCAATCGCCTTGCCTGCTCTTTGCGACCTCTGCCGCCGAGGCATAGCCAACCGAAAGGCTCCTATTCTGAATGTATCGGGCCACGAAGGATTCAATCCTTTTGACGGCCTCGGCCGCATCCTTCGTATCGCCGGCCGCGCGACGGGCAAGGTCAATTATCTCCTGGCGGTCGCTCTGCAGAAACCTGGTAGGGGCCATTGCCTCCAGGATGGCCTTGTCCTTGCCCTTATAGGGGAACTTTGCCCCTTGCGGTGCGGCAGCGGGCGCAACCGTCACAATAATACTGCCGTCGTTGAGCCGTCGCACTTTTTGATTGTCATTGGATGGGATCGGTAAATCCGTCCCCTTAGTCGGGCTCAGGTGATAAACTGCTGACTTTGCTGAATCGACGTCCTTCAAGGGGATCGGGCTGGCAACAAACAGTCTCTCGACCACTTCAAAAACGTCATTTTCACTCAGCGCGAAGTTCTTTGCACAGGCCACCATCTCAACCTGCATCCCGGCTATCGGCGTGATCGTTTTCTGGACGCGAAGGTCATCATCGACATAACTGGTGCTGACAATCTTACCGGTCTCCGGCAGGTTCATTGTGCTGGTAACCTCTGTTAGAGTCACGACACGCCCGAGCAAGTCAACGCTTTGCTTGGCCCCGATACGAACTTCGGTATCAAGAGCCTGCAAGATGCCGGGGCTGAATACCTTTGCCGAATACGTCAAGCCCTCTTTGAGGTTTTTCCGCAGATGCAGCAGGCGCAAGCCTTCAGCCATCAAGGCAATGGGCTTTTTGCGGTCAATCGCTTCTGCCTTATCCCAGCGCACAACAACCTCACCGTTGCCCGGCCATTGAAAGGTCTTTTTTTGCTCCGTTCCCATCGACGCAACGGTTAAATTCACCATGCCGTCATCGTTTACCGTGCCCTTCATTGTCATGGTCATAAGGCCAAGTTCTTGAACAACTTCAAAACCTAAAGGCTCGCCCTTGGTCGTCTCGATGCAGGTTTCCGCCATTTTGACGGTTACGGGCACGCCAGCTCGACTGATGGTTATGCTGACTTCTTCGGCGTTTGTCACCTTCCCGTTTTCTACGACCCTACTGTGGACGGCGTGACCGACCTTTTTGCCTTCCAAAAATACGGCCAAATATTCCGTTTCGGTTCTATCCCCGATTAAGTCGGGGACTGATGCAAAGCCCAGCGAACCGGCGGCAACCAGCGCTAACAAAGCATAAAGCAAACAATGAATTCTCATAAGCTGACTCCCTTTTTAGTTGTTAATTTCTCAGCGTCCATTGGCCAGACTTTTGTAGCAATGTCGTGCGCACGCAATTATAAACACTAAGCTGCAATTTTTCATCATAATTCGTAGAATGACCCAGAACCGATATATACAATGTAGGCTACGAAAGGGACCCGGGCCCGCGTGGCACGTGTTTAGTCAGCTTTTCCATGCGTGGCCATCCCCAGGCTGCGCTTGAAGCTGCCACACGTACCATATCACTCGCATTGCGTGGCAGCCTCAAAGCCGAAGGCTTTGGGGATGGTTTCTTTCATGGCCTAAAACGTACCCTGTGTACGCGGGGCCAAGCTTGCCCCTGCAATGGATCCCGCCGGGCGTGAATTCAAAACAGGGGCGGGAAGCCAGATATGACCTTTGACGCACTATTGAATTTGGTTTCTTCGGGCAAAGCGCCCCGAGTTAGCGTGGATTCACGCCTGGTTCAAGACGGAGATATATTCGTAGCTGTCGCAGGTACAGTCTATGACGGCCACGCCTTCATCACCCAGGCCATCGCTAAAGGCGCCAAGTATATAGTTTGCCAGGGGTACGGACGAGAGACGACAGAAGACAGAAGGCAGAGGAAATACGAGATTGTTTTGGTGGGAGATTCCGCGGAAGCGGCAGCCCTTCTGGCTCAGGCTGCAAGAGGAAATCCCGCTTCAAAGCTGATCAATCTGGCTGTTACCGGTACGAACGGCAAAACAACAACGGCATATCTGGTTCGCTCGGTGATGCAGACTGCCGGCCACAAGTGCGGCCTAATCGGCACAATCATCTACGATACCGGCTCAAGCACTTGCCAGGCAAACCTCACCACGCCCGACAGTCCGGCCATCGCCGAGGCGCAGCAGCAAATGGTGAATGCCGGGGCAAAATATATGGTTATTGAGGCCAGCAGCCATGCCCTTTCCCAGAACCGTTTGGCTGGTATAGAATTCAAAGCCGCGGCATTCACTAACCTGACCGGCGACCACCTTGACTATCACAAAACTAAAGAATCTTATCTGGCCGCAAAAACAAGACTATTTTCTGCTCTTTCGCCTAATGCTACAGCGGTATTGAATAAGCAATCGCCTGAAGCACGACACATCGCCGAAAAGACGAAGGCAAAAATTCTCTGGTATGCTGTCGACGAACCGGCAGATATTAGTGCCCACATCGAATCGATGGACATAGATGGAACTACTTTTGCGCTGCAGTATGGCCGCCAGTCGTCAATCGTCAATTGTCAATCGTCAATTGTAAATACTCCATTGCTGGGCCGGCATAATGTTAGTAACCATCTGGCAGCGGCCGGCTTGTGCCTCGCAGCCGGGCTGGATTTGGAAACGATAGCAGCCGGCCTATCGGCTTTGAAGGGTGTGCCAGGCCGATTGGAAAAAGTCGAATATTCAGGAGTCAGGGAACAGGGGGCAGGGATTAGGAATCAAGTTGCGAGCGACGAGCGACGAGCGACGAGTCACGTGTTAATTGATTATGCACATACAGACGATGCTTTGAAAAATGTGCTTTCTACGTTGAAGCCTTTGTGTAAGGGCAGGCTCATAGTCGTTTTTGGCTGCGGCGGCGACCGGGATAGAACCAAACGCCCGCGCATGGCCAGAGTCGCGGAGCAATTAGCCGATGTCGTAATAGTCACCAGCGATAATCCTCGCACTGAGAAGCCGCAAGCGATCATAGATGAAATCGTCGCCGGCTTTGAGACTACGGATTACACAGATTATCGCGGATTGGCACAGATTAGAAATGAGCAGCATCTGTGGTCCAAATCTGTGAGGGCCCCCGCAAGGCGGGAAGCCAAATCTGTGGTTATTGAGCCGGATAGAAGAAAGGCTATTGAGTTAGCCATAAAAACCGCTGGCAAAGATGATATTGTTCTTATCGCCGGCAAAGGCCACGAAAACTACCAAATCATCGGCACGCAAAAATTCGCCTTTAGCGATAAGGCGGTAGCCGCTGAATGTCTTAATATAAGATAAGAAAACAACGATCAAAACAAGGCTTGGTGACTATAAATCCTATATTAACAATTATTTTTGTTGAGTATCTCTGGAATTACTGATTTCGTAGCTTCTGAAAAAGGCGAAGGTAATAGGGGTTTATATATTTCATGGAATAATCTCTGATACCTCTGATGAGTTTTTTGAGATTTGTCTATTACAAACACCTGTGGAGGCACGAAATTTGGTCGAGAAGCTCGGATAGCCAGAGCGCTATGCATTAATGCTTGCATAAAACCGTCACTATCCGGCATACTATAGCCAATAAAGATAATCTTTTTAGCTTTGCTAAGTGCATCCAATGCTTCATGCCATATAGTTCTCAACCAAGATTGCTGAGTAAGTTTGGCATAGGTTGGAGGAATTGTTGCTGGCATGAAACCTCTGCCGTATTTCTTGTGGATATTACAAATCGCATTAACAGCAAATATTGCAGGCCTTTTGTCCTTAAAAGTGATTCCACAAATGGGTTCTTTCAAAAAAAGATCGTTGGAAACAAATAGAAAATCTTTGTTATCTTCACTACTATCGTAAAAATAGTTAACGCTTCCATGGAGTTTGCAGATTATTGTTTTTCCAATAGATTCATGTCCACTAACCCAAAAGTATGGTTTGCAATCGTTACCAGCATTAAGAGACTTGGCATTATCTAAAGGATATAGAAATTCTATGCCGTTTTTCCAGGATAAGTATTCGTAAATCAGGTCGTAATTTGTCGTTATGACTGTGAGGTTGCAACCAGCATTAGCTTCCTTCAAGACATTGAAGAACCTGCGATAGGTCTCAGGATTCGTTTCATTGCGTCTTTCTTTGTTCAGAAGTGGGCACTGCTGGTAAACCTTCCAGAGCCAGACCTGAATCTCGTTGATGAGTACCATGCTGGAGTAAACTTGACCATTGAGGCTTACGTTTTCGATGCCAGACTCCTGCATAGCCTCTGCGATACAAAAAACGGTCTCAAGATTTTCAACGTCGCTATCTCTGAGCGTGGGTGAGGCTTTGCAGAATTGCTGGAATCGCATAAACACATCCGCCGCCTCTATGAGCATTGGAGCCGCTTCGCGGGGTTGCCTGGGTTTCGAAAGTCCATCGTAGTCTTGTTGGGAGGCATGGCCAAACTCGGACATCGCAGGTAATCCTGCATCATGGGAAAACCCCGCACCTAAAAATAGTACAATATCCCGCTTTTTTGTATTTGATTCAGCCATTGTTGACCCCCTATTGTAAATATGATTCTCCAGGTACCCATGATAACCGAACTCTTTCCGGCGGGCTATATACTCGTCAAATGATAACAGGTGGATTAACGAAATGTGACGAGACCTCACAACTCCTCGGGCAGGCAATTTCAGTCTTCATTTTCTCAGACGAAGAGGTCTTTCAATGTGCTTTCTGAAATATAAAGGCATACAGAGAGGTAGAAATTTCGCAGGATAATCCCGGTCAGGTGGAGACTTCCAAATAGGTTGTAAAGCTGGCTTGTTTGATGTCTTTCACCGCCCGCGAGCAAATGCTCGTGTGGCTTCTTCCGGAACCTCGATAGAGAGAAAGAGTTCCTGGCAATAGAAGTAATCTTCGCCCGATTCGTCAATAACCCGGATTTGTGTATGGGCTTCAGCCTGCTGGTCCGCAATGCGCTGGTATATCTTACGCACTTCCAGCGAGGCTGAATATTTCTCGTTGTTGACGCACAGAACGTAATTTTGTCTATTCGATTGTCTGCTCATACTTTTTATGATCCGGATCGAGCTGCCGACAGCAATTGTCTCTGTGCTGGCAATCTCGCCGATAATCTCAAAATCCTTGACCATTTTCACTATTATAGCATAATCTTGCTCTATCGGCAAATATCTGCCCTACCGAGTTATACACGTGCTGTTGAAAAGTGAAAAATGCAGGAATTCTCAATAGAAGCCTTAGCACGGATAATAAAAGCCCGTGTTGAAGGAGATACGAGCCACGGGCCACGAGTCACGAGTCACTGTCTCACTGGCGTAAGTATCGACTCGCGAACCACAAAACCCGGCGACTGTTTTTTCGCCATACCGGGCGAAAATTTTGACGGCCACGATTATGTTGCCGATGCCTTTTCCAAAGGTGCCGTCTGCGCGGTGGTCAACAAAACTCGGGTCATGGGTCCCGGGCCACGGGGCACGGTTCTTGCGGTTGACGATACCATAAAGGCCCTCGGTGATTTTGCCCGAGCGTACCGCCGGCAGTGCGGCTTCAAGGTAGTTGCGATAACCGGCTCGGTGGGCAAAACAATGACCAGACAAATCACTTACCACGTCCTCAGTCAACATTACCGTGTGGCTCAGTCGCCAAAGAACTACAATAATAACATCGGCCTGCCACTCACACTGCTTGGCGCCGGTCCAGAGGACCAGATTGTCATAGCCGAACTGGGGACCAACCATCCGGGCGAAATAGCGCACCTAACTGCCATCGCTCAGCCGGATGTCGCAGTGGTAACTAATGTTCAGCCGGCTCACCTGGAAGGTTTCGGCAGCCTGGAAGCGATCAGAAAAGAAAAGCTCTCCATAGCCGGGGGTCTTAAGCCTGATGGCGTCTTGATAATCAACGCTGATACCGTGCCCCGGCCGGCAAGTCCTGTACATCGAGTTGTTGCTTTTGGCAAGTCGCCTGATTGTGATTATCAGGCCCGCAACATCACTTTTGACGGCGCCAAGAGTACCTTTAGCATCAATGGCACACAGATTTGCCTGCCGGTGCCGGGCCCAGGCAATGTTGAGAACGCACTTGCCGCCTGGGCGATTTGTAGCCAGTTTGGCCTGACCACCGCCGATTTTGCCGGCGCCATTAAAACGCTGGCGACTCTTGCGATGCGTGCTGAGGTGCTGCAAATCGGGCGACTGACGGTAGTAGATGATTGCTATAACGCAAATCCCGCCTCGATGAAAAATGCCCTGGAAATATTGGCCGGTCTTGACCAAACGCAAAGGCGCCG
>Ga0315296_10005334_pt1 | contig 10290 bp, 17 predicted proteins | sample YL17G14_18_MG_FD_203921 | JGI IMG/M metagenome (GOLD analysis project Ga0315296, IMG submission 203921) | Sediment microbial communities from Yellowstone Lake, YNP, Wyoming, USA - YL17G14_18 | ecosystem: Environmental > Aquatic > Freshwater > Lake > Sediment | place: USA: Wyoming | collected... | reverse complement strand
CGCATCCCATTTGACCACTCTGGCATTCCCGCAGACAAAGGTAATAGAACATACACTTTTTAAAATATATCTACAAGAATTATGGCAGTCTTGGTCTCGCAGACCTTTTTGATGCTTCCAGCAAGACCAATCTTATTCTTTTATCAAATTCAGAGTTCTTTGTTACATGTAATACAGGTTTTCGCTCATCAAAATAATATACGCCGTTCGAACTATGAAACTGAACATTTTGTATCACTCCATCAATTAAAATGACGCCCTCCTCAACTCTCTCAAATTCATCCCACATGCTTTCCAACTCTAATTGAGATATAGCTTCTATAATAATATCTTTTTTGTCAGAATTAGATAAATCATAACTTTTCCTATCATCAAATCTTATTGGTTTGTGGGTATATGGATGAACAGTATACATCTTATTTTAAGCCTTTTCAACAGCCCTTGCCACAGAAGCCAGATCTTTTCTAAGAGTGTCTATTGATTCGTTAAAGATATCTTTAGCATCCAGCTGCCCGAAAGATTCAAGGCTTATTATCAGCTCTTTTCCAGAAGATATCTCTGCCTTTTTCTTTTTTTGGTTTGCTATGCCTTCACACACGTCGGCAACTTCCTTTTTTTTGTTATCCAAGATTGTTATCTTGTTTCCCTTCTCCTTTATCTCTGCATCTGGAAGAACTTTCCTTATCTCTTCGAGAAATTCCTTATCCATGGTTATTCCCACAGAGTTTCTGTAAAACATCAGGCCAGGAGAAAACTTTGCATGCTCTGCTCCTCTCCCAAACCCGACACTGGCTGTAAACTGGAGTTCCTGCCCCTTGTCAAGGGTTGTTATAGGAATATTTTTGTAGACTGGTTCAGGATGTCCTTTCAATTCTCCAGAATAAACAGTTCCTTCTTTTTTAACATCCAGCTTGAGCTTCCCTTTTTCTGCAGTTTTTCCAATTTTCAGAGGGATGAGACCAACCCTGTGTGCAATTGTTTCATCATACAATGGAGAATCGTTTCTCGATATTTCAAGCTCATCGACAGCCATCACAGGAATCTGGCCTACATATCTCCTTATAGCATTTGCGACGCTTTCATCCATCTCTGCAGCAAAAACGAGCTGGTCTTTTGTTTTTTCTATCAGTTTCATTTTTTTGTTTCCAATCCTTTCATTTCTATTAAATATCTCTGACCATTTTTGCTTTTATATGTTGCTACAAAAAAGTTATCTTCTACAGTAAGCATATTATAATCTTTTCTTTTATTTAAGCTTAATTTTCTGACGTTGTAATCTTCTAACCCTCTAATATTTTGCATTTCTGCCATAATATTTTCCCCTTGTTTAACTATTGAAGCCAAGGATATTCTTATTCTTCCCTTCAACTTTTCCATTTCTGCTTTTTCCATTTCAGTTTTTTTATTAATTTATCCTTTTAAACTTATGGACGTCTTCCTCTTCTTCCTCCTTTTTTCTTAGGCCCGCCTCTCGGAAATCTTGTAGTGTCGAGGATATTTAAAATTTTAAATCCTTCTCTGGAGAGACTTTTTATTATTGAGTTTGCCCCGGGCCCAGGCGCAGGATTTCTGGTTTTTGCCCTTATTCTGAAATACAGGTTTTCAACGCCGAGTTCTTTTAGCTGCTCAGAAACCCTTTTTGCGATGAACATAGCAATTGTCGGATTTGCCTTCAGTCTTCCGTGTTTAGTAACCATCCCACCTGTGACTTTGGAAAGAGTTTTCCCAGACATGTCTGTAACGTGAACAAGAGTGTTGTTGAAAGAGGTGTATATGTTTACGACAGCTTCTGCCTTCCCCTTTTCTCTTTTCTTCCCTCTCTTTTCTTCCCTCTCTTTTCTCTCTTCGCTCAAATCTTCCCCCAATTCCAATTCATCTTCTTCAGATTCTTCTGCTTTTTCCATAGGTTCTTCGGCATCTCCAACATCTTCCTTTAACATGGCGTCGCCACGACGTGTTTTCTCTGACTCGGCATCACTAGGACGAGTTTCTCTTGACTCGGCATCACTAGGACGAGTTTCTTCTTCCTGTTCGATATCTTCAGCTTCTTCTATCTTATTTATTTCTTCCTCACTCATTTTTTAATTTCCATCTCCCCTGTTTTTTTGCCTGGCCTTAAAGAAATTTTTTCCTCGAATTCAATAGGGACGATGCATGATGGACTATTGATTGCCCTTCCGTTGACAAGAACTTTTTTGTGAACTATCATCTGCCTTGCATGTTTCGGGCTTCGTGCGAGCCTTTTTTTGAAAACAATGGTTTGCAACCTTCTATTCAGATAATCTTTTTTTTCCAGAGAAAGAACATCTGATATTGAATCAGCTTTGAATCCTATTTTTTTGAGCCTTTCAAAGAGCGCTTTTTGTTTTTCATGTCCTGCAGAAATCAATTTTTTTGCCTTTTCCCTTATAGACTTTATCTGTGCATCGGCTTTCCAGATTTCTTTCTTATTTTTCAGACCGTATTCCTCTTTTATTCTTGCCTCTTCTTCTATCCTGGCCTTGTCAAAAGGCCTTTTTGGTCTTGAATAACTCTTATGTTTTCGCTTCATTTGAAATGCCTCTCTTCCTTTCCTGCCTTTTTTCCTTTGCTTTTAATTCCAGCTCCCTTTGGTCTGTTTTTTCTGAAATGGCTCTTGGTTCTCTGTCCTCTCACAGGTTGGCCTGCGGCATGTCTTATCCCTCTGTAACTCTTTATTTTCTTCAGCCTTTTTATGTCAAACTCTGTCTGAAGCTCTAGATTGCTTCCTGAGAGATGCCTGTCCTGCCCTGTTTCAAAATCTTTTCTTCTGTTTAAAAGGTAATTAGGAACCCGAGGATTCTTGATGAATTCTGAGATTTTTTTTATTTCTTCAGAGCTTAGTGAACCTATCTTCCTGCTCTTGTCTATCCCGAGTGCCTTGCAGACTGCATTTGCCATTCCCCAGGAAATCCCTTTTATCTTTGTAAGGCCTGCATAAACGCTCATGCCACCCTCTATGTCTTCCGAGTGTATTCTTACCAGTTTTTCTTCATACTTTTCCTGCTCTGACTTGGCCAAGCTTGGACGAGTCTCTGTTTGTTTTTGTTCCATTTTTCTAATAAACGAATAAGTTGTATCTTTCGAATTCTGTGAGTTCCTGCAAAATCCTTTTTTCTATCGCCTTCTCGGGATCTGGAAGATTTTGTATTCTTTTTTTCATGTCCTCTAAACTTTCAAAGGGTTTCTCTTTTCTCTGTTTAAGAATTTCCTGCGTGTGTTTCTTTCCGAATCCAGGAAGAAGTTCTATCTGATGAATTCTTTTGTTTATCGCTTCAGATTTGTTAAAAAAATCAACAAATTTCTGTTCTTTTTCCTCGACATTTTTTTTTATGAACTCCTGCAACTGGACCTTCGCAGCCTCTGTAATTTTTTCCTTATGGAGCCTTCCTAGAATATAATATATCTTGTCCCTCTTTCCCTCACCTATGTAAACCCTCTCTCCTATTTCCAGAGAAACTCCTCTCCGAGGAACCAGCTCCAGAAGAGTCATGTTGATTTCTCCTATAGCCTGAGCTATAGGCATCATTTTCCTCTCCAAAGGGTATCCGTTTGGAAGATATTCTAAGACTATTGCATATTCTTCTTTTTCCATCGTGGCTACCTGAATTCCCCGATTGTATCAAGGATTTTTTTTGATTCATCCTCATTCAGAACAACATCTGTAAATATTTTATTTAAATTTTCCTGATCTTCAGGCATTATATCAATTACTTTTGAGATATATTCCTGCTTTAATTTTAAAAGTCCTAAAGAGGAAAGTTTCCCTCTCAGTTCTATTGCTACCTCAGGATTTAATTTCACGAATTTTTTTATTAATTTCCTGATATCAGCTTCGCTATCTTTTTTGTCTTCTATATATTCTAAAGCTTCTGTCATGCTCAATGGCTCTTTGTATCTTATCATTTTACCCTGTTATCTTTTTTAGATGGATTGGTTCTATTATAAACTTTTTTTCTTTGTCATGGTCCATGATTTTCACGACGTAAGCCCTTCCGCGTTTTTCAACCACTATTCCTGTCCTTCCCTGTAGTCTTTCTGGGAAGCTAGAGGCTATGGAAACATCCTTAACAACTGAAACATTGTCCCCCTCATTAAGGCTCTGAAAATACCTGCTAAGCTGTATTTTTCCTCTGGTTTTTATCTTCTTTCTTTGGACCATAATTTACTCAGAAATATTCTCTTTAAAAATCTATCTTTAAGGATAAAATGGTTAGAATTAATTATACTAAATAGTCTCTGAAGATTCTAGAATTATTGTAAAAGTTTAACGAGGCCTTTAGCTGTTTCTGCAGCAAGAGCACCAAAAATTACTAAATTGTACCCTACCAATGCTAAATATTTCATAATTGTTCCGTTACTAACATCATCACAATCAACACCACTACGTTTACAATAATTAATTAGCCCATAAAACGGAATAAAATCCTTCCTTTTCAAAGGCGTATTTACTTTCTGAATATTGTCTGCTTCCATAAAAAAGCTATGAAACCCCAATATTTAAATCTTTTTCTTTTTTATCACTATTTAATAACAACCAATTTTAGCCTTCTTCTATTGATTTTTAGAATGTTTAGCACCCATTAAAGTAGCGATATACTCCAGAGATAAAGCTTTAAAATCCCTTGTACCCTAATTTTTCCAGTTTTTGAATTCCTATTGTATTTGTTGAAACTAAATCGCCCTTTTCTCTGGCTTCTTTCATATTCTTTACTATAGTGTTGAACATCTTTTTGCCCCAGACACCCTCTCCGCATCTCTCACAGAAGTCTATCACACTGTCTGCATGGACTTCCTTGCCGCAATAGATACATTTTCTCGCCATTTCACACCTTTTTATATTCAGCTCTTTCAAAGTAGAAAATATAGTTTTTAAATTTTTGTGCTCATTTCATTACAACAATATTTATAATATGTTCTTTAATGTTGTATAAATGTCTGAAATATCTAAAGAAGAAGCCAGAAAAAGATTAGAAGATTCTGTTAAAAAGGTGGACTGGATAACTCATTTTTTGGGAAATAAATCTGACCAAAATTTTTTTCTAGAATGTTATAGAGACTTTTATACCCAGCTTCGTGAAGGAGATAACTTAGATATAAAGGTTCATGTATACAGGGAACCCGGAGAAAACTCTCCGACAGCGGAGTTTTTGATAGTATTAAATACAGCAAGCAAAAAAAAGAAAACGGTTTGTTACCAGAGCGTTTCAAGCAGAACAATAGCTCCTAAGTTATACAAAGATTAATTCTGAACCATAATCATAATTTTATTCGTAACGTAATGCATCAACAACATTAGTTTTACTTGCCTGGACTGCGGGCAATGTTCCTGAAACAGCCCCAATAACAAAACCAAATGCAAGCAAACCTCCCACAAGATAGGTTGGGGCAGCTGCCTGGAGAAGATTTGTATTCAGAGAGGTTATTGCAATGTATTCTATGCTTTTACTTACCGCAAATCCTAGAATAACCCCCACTCCTCCACCAATTAAACCAAGCAAGCCAGATTCTATAAAGAAAATTGCAAAAATATCTGAGTTTTTTGCCCCTATAGCCTTCATCACACCAATTTCTCTTGTTCTTTCAAGAACAGAAGTATACATTGTATTCGCAATTCCCACACCTCCAACTAAGAGTGATATTGCTGCAATACCTATCAAAAAAATTGTTATTATATTTAGTATTGACTGAAAACTTTCAAATAAACTTTCAGGAGTATAAATATTAAAATCTTGAGTATCTTCTGTTACTCCTCTGTACTTTCTCAATTCTTTTCCCACTCTTTCAGCAACTCCAAAAACATCCTCCCCTTCATTAACTTTTACAACAATTTCGTCAACCCTATCTGGAATATCAAATAATTTTCTGAAATCTTCCAAAGGTATTAGTATAGTACTATCATCTTCTGGATTTCCAATTGGTGTTGATATTGTCTTTACCTTGAATTTTTCACCATTAATTGTTAATCTGTCTCCTACTTCCACAGGTCTTTTGAAAATATTCCCTGTTTTAAAGAGATTACCAACCATTAATTTACCCGAGTCTCCTTCCTGCAGGTCCAGTCCTTCTTCTGCCGCCCATGCACCTGATTCTGTAAAAACATCAACGTGTTCCAATGGAATTCCAATCACCATAAAATATTTTGTTTCTCCTGCAAACTCAACTCTGGCATTTGTGACAGTTGCATATGAATAATCTGCAACTCCTCTGACTTTTGCTGCAACATTAACATCATCTTCTGTTAAAATAACTCCTCCTACACTTCCGGGAGAGCCTAAAAATCCTGTTCCAGGTATAATGAAGAATTTATCTGTCCCAAGAATCTTGAACTGTTCTTCCACAGCCCCCTGCAGACCAAGAGATAAGCTAACAAGCATAAAAATAGTTGCTATAGCAATAAATATTCCTATCAGTGTCAACCACGTTCTTAGTTTTCTTTTTCTTAGATTTCTTTGGGCAAGTATAAAATAATCTTTTATCATCTTCTTAATGCATCAACAACATTTAATTTTGAAGCCTGCAAGGCAGGAAGTATTCCTGAAAGGATTCCCACCATAAATGAAAAAGATATAGAAGCAAATAAAAGAGAATAAGATATGCTTACTGTAAATACTTCAGCACCAAAAGTCTGATTGGCAATTCCTGCAATTAGAAGAGCTCCGCCCAATCCAATAACTGCTCCAGCAATTCCGCCAACAAGACCAAGTAAACCAGCTTCTATAAGGAAAATATATAATATATCTTTGTTTCTGGCACCAACAGCTTTCATAATTCCTATTTCACTTGTCCTTTCAACAACAGAAGCATACATGGTGTTCGCAATCCCCACGCCTCCAATTAACAAAGAAATTCCTGCAATTCCAACCACTATCAGATTTATTATATTCAAAATAGTGCTTACAGATTCTGCTGCTTGTATAGGAGTCTGAATAGTAAAACTCTCTTCTCCTGGCTTCTCATTTCTATCATTTCTCAATTTTCTTCCAATTTCATCGGCAATTATTTCAATTTTGTCACTGTCTGTGACCTTCGCAACAATTATATCATACTCATTTTTGGCGTCAAAAAGTTCTTTCATATCATCTGACATCATAAATATCATATCATTGAACTGAAAATATCTTGACTGTTTCATGATTCCCACTATTTCAAAATCTTTTCCGTTGATTTTCACTGTTTTTCCGACTCTGAATTCCTTTTTGAAATCATTTGTACTAAGGAATCCATTTCCAAGAAGTACTTTTCCTTTATCTCCTGATTCAAGAAGTCTTCCCTCTTCAGCTTCAAAATCAGTTCTTTCATAAACATAATCTCTTTTTTCTTTCTCTTCAGGTATACTAACCATATACCCAAATCCTGAAACTTTATTATACTCCAGCTTACCTACCCTGATCAATCTGGTAATAACAAAATCAACTCCCTGAACACTTTCAATTATTCTTACGTCATTATCATTTAATTTTTCTACAACAGTGCTCCCAGGAGGACCAAAACCAACCCCTTTATTTTGTATAGTTAATGTATCTGTTGATAAAGATCCTAATTGCCCTTCTACAGTTGCTTGAAGCCCTTGGCCCATTGAGATAAGAGAAACAACTGCAGCAATCCCAATAAAAATACCGAGCATTGTAAGCCAGCTTCTCAATCCACGGTGTTTTAGGTTTCCGAGGGCAAGAAAGAAATAATCTTTAAACATAGGATTTAACTCCTATTATTTTTTTTTCTCTTCTTGATTCTTCTCCAAATAAACCATGCAACAATAATTATTCCTGCACCAAGAATATAAGTCCAAGTATTATTCTTTTGTATAATACCGAGTTTAAGCGCTTCTTCTTCTGTATAGACCTTGAAAGGTATGTTTACACTCTCAACATGATCATTGTTGTCAAAGTCTTTGTATCCTACTCTTGCAGAAAATACAGGATTTGTTGTTTTATAGACAACACCAAAAGTGGCCAAGTCAGTATCATCTGCATCTATTGTTCCAATGAAAACTTTGTTCGTTGAAAGCAATTCAAATCCATTAGGCAATATAAGAACTGAAACAGATTTGATTTCCCCAAGACCTTTGTTAATTATCTCAAGAGAAACTGTTCCTTCTCTATCAACTATTGCATTATCTCTTATATCTACAGAAAAATCTATCTCTGTTTTTGCACTGACCCTTATACCAAAACTTCCTTCTTTCGGTTTGGAATTGTTTTCCGCGTTTGTAAATTTTATAAGATAAGGAATATTATAATCTCCAGGAGTTATGTCTGTTGAAGGTCTTAGAGTGAAACTTACAGAATCTTTGTCATCCTTATCAATATCATCAAAATCTTTTTCAGAACTTCCTATAGAAGCAAAAGAAATATTATCAAGTATTAAAGCCATAGAAACATCCTCAATATCAAAATTTTCATTGTTTTCTATTTCAACTACAACCTTTCCCTCTTCTCCAGGAAACAGGGTAACATAATCAGCATTTACAACAATTGCAGATATAAAACTTATAGCAAATACTGCAAGAATTATCCCAACGATTAATTTGTTTATTGTCGCTGTCATTTTTCTTTCACAACAACCACCCTGCCACGCTCACTGGAGTTGTCCAAGTACCCGTTGGCGGAGACCAAGCCCAGATAGTCGTCCAAACACAATCCAGAAAGGCCAGAATTTCTTGTAAAAAGAGTTCTGTTTCCTGCGCCTAATTTTGTTGGAAGACCTGTTCTTTCGTCTATTTCTTCCGAATCAAATCTTCCACCCTCGCTTAATATAGGTGCATTGTAAACTTCAGCATCTTCTCTTAATCTAAATGTTAAGCCATAATCATTGTCTGCATTTTCAAGTTCAAATCCTGTCAAAGGAATCATTACAGAATTTTTAGGGCTAAAGCTTTTTCCTCTTGCTTTGACTTGCTTAGCGAGGTCTTTTGCTAAAGGAGTGTTTTTAAAATAATCTTTATCTTCCTCTGTTCTTAAAACAAGACCTGTATCTTCATAAAAACCTCTTAAATCCAAGGCATTAATTCTTAATGCTTTTCTTAAGTCAGCCTGTGTCGCTGTCCTCAATCCTTCCTGCCTTAAAATCTGGTTAGCAAGAACAACTGCAAAAGGATTTGAGCCCTTTACAACACTATCTCTGTAACCAAGAACATTTAATGCTGAAGCATTCTTGTGATCAGCCTGCATTCTTCTTTGGTATTCTTCAAGAAATGCCTTTCCGAAATCTCCTTCCAGAAGACCAGTTTGTGATTCTGTTTCTGTCATTTTCATTATAAAAATTCTTAAGATTTTTAACTTATAAATCTTTCTGTTTGTAACTCTTACATAGTTAAAACAATTTCTTAATCACTTTCCACTTCCCTTTGATTCTCTTTGTGACTTTTTCTATTTTTCCGTCTTTAAGCCAGTAGATTGTGTTTGCATAGTTTTCTGCAATTTCAGGAGCATGTGTAACAACAATTATCGTTTTTCCTTTTTTGTTCAGTTCTGTAAGAAAATCCAGAATTTTCCCTTCTGTTTTACTGTCTAGATTGCCCGTTGGCTCATCTGCAAGAATTACTTCCGGGTCATTTGCCAGGGACCTTGCAATTGCAACTCTTTGCTGCTGGCCTCCTGAAAGCTGGTTTGGCTGATGATCCATTCTATCTTCAAGACCAACCATTCTCAAAAGTTTTTCTGCTCTTTTCTCACGTTCCTCACGATCGATATCTTGAAAAAGCATAGGAAGCATAACATTTTCCCTAGCTGTGAGATTTGGAATCAGATTAAACTGCTGAAAAATAAACCCAATCTTTTTTCCGCGAATTTGCGCAAGCTCAGACTCTCCAAGCTCTTCAATATTCTCTCCGTCAAGATAGATTTCTCCTTTCGTTGCATGATCAAGACTGCCTGTAAGATTCATTCCAGTACTTTTTCCGGAACCGCTAGGGCCCATAATAGCCACAAAATCCCCTTTTCCTATAGAAATATTAACATTATCAAGAGCTTTAACTAGATTTTCACCCATAGTATAATATCTTGCAACATTCTTCAGTTCAATTAAGTTATTTTTCATGATTAAATCTTAAGACATCCTGATTTATTTGTGGTCCTGGAACAGGAGCAATGAGAGAAATAAGGTTTCCTGTAACAACTCCCCCTGCAAATTCAAAATTAAGTTTAAGAATAGGTATTTTTCCTAGTCTTAGCTTTGATATATCAAATCTTCCTGGAAGAGGTTCAGATAATTCTATCTCTTTTCTAAATCGTTGAAATAATTCAGTTATCCTCACCCTTCCTTGTAATA
>Ga0315296_10005333_pt1 | contig 10291 bp, 13 predicted proteins | sample YL17G14_18_MG_FD_203921 | JGI IMG/M metagenome (GOLD analysis project Ga0315296, IMG submission 203921) | Sediment microbial communities from Yellowstone Lake, YNP, Wyoming, USA - YL17G14_18 | ecosystem: Environmental > Aquatic > Freshwater > Lake > Sediment | place: USA: Wyoming | collected... | reverse complement strand
GTATAGTCCGGTCACACAGAGGAATCGTTCCTCAATGCCGGAATAGTATATGCGGCTGTCGCCCGCAGGACCCGGGTCCGAATCCCGGCCAGGGCGCCAACGATAACTTCAAATCCCGACTGATTCTAATCATGCTTTTGGAGAGAAGACGTGTCGATCTATCGTTATGAAAGGCGTGTTTGGCTTGCCCTCAATGGGAAGGATGGAATCAAGTCTTCAGAAAAGATCTTGTCAGCGAACAAGAAGAGGCTCCTGGAATATGCCAAGTACCTTGAAGCTTCCAGGAAGAGTCTGCCGCGCCAGGACAAGCTGCTGAGAACCGTCAAAATATTCGCGTCCTTGCTGGGGCCTATTCCTTTCAAGAAGGCAACCAAGAAAGACGTGGTTGACGTCTTAGCGAAGTATGGTGAAGGCCTTCGCAGAACGGTGCCTGGAGGCGGATCACTTCACACAACCTCAGACTTCCAGAAGATTGTCAAGCAATTCTACGCTTGGGTCTATGATGTCGAGGATCCTCGACATGAGGGGTATCCTAAAGCGGTCAGCTGGATCCGGGTCAAAGAGCCCAAATCAACTCTTAAAGCCTCAGATCTGCTGGAACCCAACGAAGTCAAGAAACTGATTGCGGTCACGCCGGACTTGCGATTGAAGGCGCTAATAGCCGTGTGCTACGACTGCGGCTTGAGAGTTGGTGAGGCTCTTCAGATGCACATAGGAGACGTGGAGCTCCAGGAACAATGCGCAATGCTGACCGTGAGCGGAAAAACAGGGCCGCGTGTGGCCTATTCGATCGAATCATTGCCCTTGTTGATGCAGTGGCTAGATCAGCATCCAAACCGAAGTAATTCTGAAGCTTGGCTTTGGACGGACGACACGGAACCCTTGTCCTACGATAGGGCTCGTTTCAAGCTTCTAGAATGTAGGCGAAAGGCAAACATACGCAAGAGAGTATTTTTCCATCTTTTCAGACACAGCTCAGCCACTCAAAACGCACAGTTGGGCGAGCCAATGCTGCGCAGCATTTACGGCTGGAGCAAGAACAGCGATGAACCGAGCACCTACATCCATCTCTCCGGAGAGACAGTAAGGAAAGCCTTACTCGAGAAAGCCGGCCTGAAGCAAAAAGCACAACAGGAACCGGCACTCATCATGTGCCCTCGCTGCGGAAACCCTAACCAACCCGGTGCAAGTCTATGCGTGAAATGCAAGGGTGTTTTGAAAATCCAGGATGCTATCTCGATTAATGGGATCGTGGCGGAGATTGACACGCTCAAATCTATGCTGGGTGTTGCGATGGGATTGCAGACCGGATATCCGACTAAGAGAATGACCTTTGAAGAGATTAAGCAGCTAGCAGATGGAAACAAAGCGTTCGTCGAATTGGCCAAAAAACATGGCCTGACAACCAGGATTAATGGAAATAAGTAGACGGGGAACCATGATTAAGCAACCGCCTAAAATGAAAGGGCGTTTGACTATGCCAAAACGTCAGCGAATCGTAACTGTAGAGATTGATAATCTAAAACTTCACTTCAGATGCAGTAGAGGTTGTGAGGAAGTAGCAACAGAGATTGCAGAGCTGGTGAAAAAGCATCGGAATACAGTAAGACGTGCTTTAAGGGATATGAAAACCCTATTGAACGTAAGTCTTCCCGAGGAACTTGACGTAGTAGTGACTCATAGAATTAAAGGTCCTGTTGCCGAGGGCGTCGTTTGTGCTGGCAAGTTTCATCCACGCAATGCGATTGTTCTCAACGGAGAATTCTTCATTAAACTTGAAGAAAACTGTGTGGACTTGGAGACTGCCCACTACAATATGATGGAGATTTTTCTTCACGAACTTGCGCATTGGGTCACATGGGACGATGAAGAAGCAACTGAAGAGTTAGCAAAAGAATGGCTGCTTTCCTTAGAAGCAAGCGACTTGTCGAAGAGATGAAAAAACACGGGTTAACAGCAGGGGTCGATGGAAAGAAGTAAGGTTTATGCACCACTTTACCCAAGGCTAAATCCCAAAAAACTGGCACCTCTTCCATGGGCTCACAATTTGGAGAAACAAGCTCTTTAGGTCGTGCTATGGTTTCCACCCTAGTGGTATCAGAAATCCCAGATTATCTCTTCCCAGGATAGCGTTAACTTGTGGAATCGTCAAAGGTTCGCTATGCATCCAACACGTAACAGGCCAATCACAGCCTAGAACGAAATTGACCATCATATGGGCCCAATCCACCTGAGGGGGATTCGGCCACTCCTCTAGATCAGCAAAGAACTGATGTTTTTCTTCAACTGACCACGAATTGTAGATTGGACTGTATTCCTTGAATGCTGGTTCGAAGTGCTTTTCAAAATGCAACGAACTTTGCCTGACTTGCCACCGATACATGGCAAACAACATTCTAGCATGCAGTAAATCTCCTTCTAGCAAGTCTAGCCCTATTTGAGTTTCATTTACTAAGAAGGTTCTGAACCGCTCTTCGTACCCTGCACCACCGTAGGACCCCGCGACCACATCCTCGTGTGGAGCCGAAGAATTCTGGATTTCCAGGATCCCCTTTCGTCTAAATAAATCCTTAAAGACGGACACCGCCCTTTCACTGTTCACTTTGTCAGCGAAATATGAAATCCTGACAGAATCGAAATCTCCACAAACATTCAGGTAAAATCCGCTTATCACTGTCCTGATTTCCTCATCGTTAAAGAGAGGTCTTAAGGTATCTATTGTCCTGTAGTATGAATCCCATTTTATCCCATCTGGTTTCCTGACGTAAAATATCCCAAAAAGATCACCTTTGGAAACTTTCATAATCATAATGTGTCATCCCCCTGCACGCGCTGTCTTCTTAGACAGCCTTCTTTTCTCCGGAAAGCGTTCTTTGATCCTCTGTTCGGCTACCTTGGCCGCTGCCCTCAAAATTCTCGTGGCCTCTTCAGTAATCTTCGGCCTTGGCCTTTCTGAACTCATGTTTCTACCTGCAGGACACCAATTTTGGACGAGTGCACATAAACCTTACCCCAACCTCTTCTGTGATAAAGCGCAAGTTTCAACCACTTCTCTCACACTGATTGAAGGATGAGTGAGATAAGGGAGTGCAAAGGCTTATGGAAAGGAGGAAGCGGTTTTGAGCACTGATCTTGATCTATTGCAGCACACAGCTAACTCTCGGTTGAAGTTCACAGACGACGTCGTAATGCGAGCTGTACCTCAGTCAGAGCTTGAGATTCCAGGTCTTGGGCCTCAATGCGCGGCAGCTTCTCGGGATCCCGATACTTCTCAGTACTTGATCAAGTACGTGTCGGGATGTCAGATGCAAGATTACGATTTCTTTCACGAGTTCTGCCACTTGAAGCTGATTGCAATAGGTTTCAAGGAAGTTGAGATCATCGTCCAACAAAGGTCAGGACTCTGCTACAAATCTAAGCAAGAGCAAGAAGGAATGAATAATGCTGTGATATTCATTGCTGAGGCTTATGCAAACTACTTGCTATTTAGGCATTTCAAGGAGGAGTCTGAATTAGTTAGAGAGCATTTGGACTGTTCATTTCTCTTTACCGTGCCTCTTCGCAGGATAGTACGAAAGTTAGGCTATAGTGCAATTGCCCAAGCAGTTGGATATCGCATCGCGAAAAAATGGTGTGGATATAATGATGACCTCGCACTACGAGCGGCGTTTGAAGAAGCATTTAGAGGGAACAATGTTCTCCAGATTTACACTAGGTTGTACTCGATAATGTCGGAACTACCTCCGATCAGAGAGTGTGAGGAGAAAATTCAGAACATGACCCCTGAGGATGTTGACTCAGTTATGAAGTGCGCCTTGAAGTTGTTCGAGAATGAAAAAGAATATAGTGGCTAAGGCTGCATTGAAAGGCCGCACACGTGTGCGTTTGTCAGGTGACGTCTAGCGGACCTGTCGACCCTTATACGTATGCACACACTTGGCGTATTGCTGCGCAATTTCGAAGACCCTGTCAGCCAGACTTGCATCTGAAGTGATCAGAACCGACATGCTGCTCATTGAGCCCTGGATTCCCAGCTCCTTCTTCAGTTTGGCCAACTGCCTATAGAAAACAAAACGATCTCGACCGAGGGGAATGTCCCAATCTAGGATGTAGGTGTCCTCAGTCAAGGATTTCAGCTTTCCATCTCAATCTTCTTAACTGTGTCGTGCTCCTTGTCCAGAGTGAATCGACCCAAGTTTTCCAAAACCACTAAATACTCCATGATTTTTTCCGATGTCAACCCTGTCTCGCATTGAAGCGTGGCCACGGTTTGCTTGAGCGAGAGTCCACCGCTATTTTTCAAGAGCGACGCCTGAATTATCCGAGCTATCTCTTGGATTCTTTCCTTTCTTACCTCGGCGCCATCTCGTCGAACCATGTTCATCCTCTCCTTGGGTGTGTGTATGTGTGTGTATTGAGGGCCTTCCTCGAACTGTATTGAACGTTGAAGGTCGTGGTGGTGGGTGTATGTGTGTGAGTGAGTGTGTATGTGAGCGTATGGTTCGCTAGAAGATAGAAGCATAGAAGCACGACAACACACACCATATTGGCTCAAACGCAACGCCATTAGCAATGCGACATGCACAACCTGAAACATAGCATGCATAGCAAAGATTCCTATAGACTGGTCAACGCATCATATGAGTCACTTCCAAACTCACAAAGCCAAACCACTTGGACGGTACGCTTCGAAATAGAAAAAAGGGGGTTTTGCGGGAGACGTCTCCACAGAAATTTTGGCATCGCATGGACTATTCTGAATGCCAAGAATGGTCTGGCATACGGAAGCATCAACGAAACACACAAAAAAGAGAAAAGGTTGCGGGTGACTTCACCCAACCGAAAGGAAATACCTCACCCCCGCCACTATTTGGATGACTCCGGTTGCTTTTTCTGTGGCAGCCACGTTTCCCGCAACGTACCCTCTCCCAAACCACGCTGCCCTTCAGTTTTTGTTTAAGGTCCAAGGCTTCAAGAATGAGGCTTCCCTTCTCTTTTCTTAGGACAACATCAGACGTCTGCACTACTCGGACACCTCTCTACTCATCAAGACTCCTCTTTTGCGGTGTGTATCCAGCTGAGTTCGTCAATGAAGCGATCGAACATTCTTGGCGCCCTCAATCTCCACCGCAACCAATGGAAAAGTTCGTGCACCAATACGTAGCAAAGCGACCACGTCCCATGAATGTTTGAGCGCACCAGAATTATCTCATTCCCATCAGGCGGCGTCACGCATTGCCCCATTATAGTGTAGCTACTCTCGTCTATTACGCTGGGCGGCATGACTTGTGTTGGAAACTTAACCCATCTAACTCTCATTTTTTACCCTCTTTACCAGAAACGACTGTGGACGTGTGAAAGATTGGACTATGGACTCATTCTCCAGCGTGAAGAGACCGACTTCTGGATTCGGTAGCCCTGACCCAGCGCTGTTTTCAAACAATATGATCTCGCCTCTTCATTAGAAAAACCGTTTTCATATCGTCAACGACGATTATCCGCGCTTGTTCCAAGTCCAGCATTTTCAGTTCAGCAGCGGAGTCCGAAAACCCTTCCTGCAGTAATACGGCTTTAACTTTGTCGCGGGTGTAGCCTTTATCCGGCGTGAGGGCTGCTCGAAGCTTCTGAACCACTTCTTGCCCTTCAAGTTGCTCACTAACATTGTTTTTGCCCTGCTTGCCTCGGTTGCCATACTCAGGAGAGGAGGGGGCTATATTTTCTTGTGTTTCGTTTTTTTCTACAGGTTTGTTTTCTTCAGTTTTTGTAGAGGGTTTTGTAGGGGGACTCTTTTCTGAGGGTGGCAAGGAAGGCAAGCAGGGCAACATCTTGTACATTTCAATTAGCTTAGACGTGGAATAGTAGCCTCTTCCCCCTCGCAGAAGCTTCTCGCTTACCAGAAATGACACCAAAGGTCGAAACTGGTTTTTCTCAACCAAATCAAACTTGGTTATCAATTGATCTTTTGTGACTCTGCCCTGCAGTACGATGAATTTGAGAACTTGAATGACTTCATTCTCGTCGAGTCCAGTTTTGAGGATTATGTTGCCTATGAGAGTCTTAGCGTCACCAAGACTAATCGTCTCGTACCTGTCTTCCTGTGCGAGTATATTCAGTCCGGAGTTTGCATATTCCTTTTCTATGAACTCTACGATTGCCTTGACGTGTTCTTCGGTGACGGTCACTGTTTTGTAGTCTTCACTTGAAACCGTTATGAAAGCAAGGGCAGCGGATAGCCTAGCGATTTTCCACTTCATATCAATGCTCGTGAGCGGCACCGAATCGCAGAAAAATATGTTGTAAAGAACTGTTGCAGAATTGAGGATTTGTGTGATCGCTTCTTTCGTGAACTCTACCTTTGCAGTGTTACTCCAGCACCAGCGCAAGGCATCAGCTAAGAGCTCCAAGTCCTTATCATAGTCGGAATCAAGCTGCTTGTTGACATCTTCAGCCTTCACGTCCCGGGAGTCTGCGAAGACGGCAAGATCGAGCCTGGCTATGCCGGTCTTGTCAAAAACGGTAGCAAGCGCTTGTATCGGATAAAGGAAGTCTTTCATGCTCTTGGTACAAAACTTGTCTTGTTCCTTGTCGACTGCGTTGGCAATCTTGATCAACCTGGTTCTGGCGTATGCACTGTTTTTCGCTGCCTTAGCGATTGTTACTACCCCGCTTCGCTCAGATTCTGACAGGGCCGCCCACTGGCTGAACGGAAGTTTATGCGCTCCATCGATGGCCAGCAATTTTCTGTCATTCAAAACTAGGAATCCCCAGTCGACGAACCATTGTCCTTTTTCCGATTGTGTGGCAGTTCCCGTCAAGCCTACCGAGGAAGCGGTTTCGGCACTGATGATCATTCCGGCTTTCAGAAGTAAAATCAGCTTCTTCACAGTTTCAGATTTGCCGGTCGTGGTGTCGCCGAGGTCGCCGACGTTGCCCCAACCCCTCTCGACCTTCCCGTTCAACTCTATGTATATAGACGTGAAAAAGTCGAGAAAGCCCTCATACGCTAGATTCCTCCGTCCAATGATCTGAGAGTATTTTTCAAAGTTCGTCAGGATCCAATCAACCCGCTCCTGGACCGTAAGTCCATGAAATCCTTGACGTAGCAGTGTCACTTTTTCTCTGTCGAAACTCCGAAACTCTTCAGGAAACTCGACCTCGTAGACCAGCAATGTTGTGTTTTGGCTATGCGGATTCGGCAGCACAATACCTTTGAGTCTGACTAAACTTGAAGCCTCGAACGTAATGGATTTGTCTGCGACAACGTAGACGTCATAAGATTTATACTCATACCCTTTCTCATCGAGTATCTTGCCCTCTCGTTTCTCAAGGGTGAAGACCGGTGGACGCACTCGAATTCTGTAGATCGTTCGCCATTTCTGCTCTTCAATTCGGATCTTGCTGCCTGGCTGGTCGACTGCCTCTTCAACAAACCTCTTCAACCGCCTATACTTGATGTCCTCGTTCACTGCGACGAATTTTATGTTAATCGCGTTTTTGTCGCCTATTTCGATTGTTTTTGCTTCTTCAACCCCGTTCTTGTCCGTGACGAATGCTTGAATCGTCTTCGGAACAAGGTATGACATGCTTGTAGAGCTGACCACAGCCTCAACTATCACCGGCAAGTCTGCAACGGCAGGGTCCTCTATCATCGTCAAATGCTCGAGCACGAGGGGTTCAGCCTCTTCTTTCGTCACCTGACCAGACGTCACTCTCATATTGCTTTGTTTTCGGGTCTTCTCTTTCCTTCTCTTTGCTTCTTGATCGGCAAGTGCAGCGAGTTCGGCAAAAGCAATCTCAATATCCCCAATTGGAAGACCAGTTTTCTCTTCAATCTGTTTCAGCGTCGACTTGTTCCTCAACGTGAAAGGACCGAGGACAGCGTTGCCGCTCTCAAACAATACGTAGCCTTCACCTGTCTTCTCGATGGCGAATTCCTCGTCGAGTTTCACCGAAACCATTATCTGCGCTTCTCCTTCAGAACACCGTAAACGTCAGCTTCCAGAAGTTCGCCGAACTTGAGGTTTTGAAGCGCCCGGCATTCATCGCAGATGAGATAAACGATTTTGTCCTTGGTTTTTGCATTCTTGGGCGGAGTGTGCACGATAAACGTTACAGAATGGCATTTGCTGCACTCAGTTTTCGGTAGGCAGTCGACTTTGACAGGCCAAGGCTTTTTGCAGCCGAAGCAGATTAGTACGATCGTGTCTTCCTGGCCCTCTGGAACATGAACCAGAAAAACAGAAGATCCACAAACGCAATGTGCTCTCAATTTTTTGTCTCCTGTTTTCGCAGCTTTTTCACTTGCACCTATTATTAGGTACGCAAAGCGCAAAGTATTTATACCTAATTTTGGGCATATTAAGTTTGTGGTTACTTGCATGCCAGAAGAAGAATGGTACAAATGCCTAGAACCCGGTTGCGGCCATAGATTCCCAGCGAGGAAGCCGGTGCCAGAGCATAGCATGTATGTGCGCTGCAGCAAGTGTAGGAGTTATTGGACAGTTCCGGAGCGCGAATATTTACGGTGTAAAGAAAAAGCGTTAGAGTTGATTGAAACAACACCTTTTGGTTTGGTGCCATTATGGGATGTTGCTCAAGCCGTCTTCTCAGAGCGCGGCATCCGGCTATACCCACGCTTAACGCTTAGGCTGTGTGCAATATTGTATAACGATATTTTAAGGGAGAAAAGGTTGATTTAATGGCGAAACTTATACCAGTTTGGGATATTGTCAAAGAAGTTTTTGCTGAGAGGGGCATAAGGTTAAGCCCTAAATTGACGTTGATACTCTGCGACAAAATAACAGAGGAAATCAACCAAGAGCTTGCGCGTTCACCCCAAAACGGAAAAAGAGGGAAAATTGGAAGTTTAAGTCACTCTTCAACCACCCATTCAGGATGCACTTTCTTGATTTTGTCAACGATTCTTCGCCAAGCCTTCACCTCTTCAGGCAACAAGTTCAAGCGTTCGCTTTGCAGCTGAGCTATTTGGCTTCCCAGCGTTCCAATTGTTTCTCTCAAAGCCTTAGTTTCCTGATCTTTCTTTCTGAGTTGCTCTGTGATGGCTTCATTCTTCTTGGCGCTCAATTCCTTCACAATCTCCGCCTGAGAAAAGCCCAAACCCTCAAGCTTCAACAATTCCAAACGCCTAGAAACCGTATCCAAGCCTGCCAACCCCCGTCGAATTGAAACTCTCCTTCAATCCTCAGCCAAACCCCATTTCTCACTGAATCGAACGGTACACAACACCACGAGCTTGGTTCAGTTCAGCAAACCGACTGACCCAAAAGACGCCACAAGAACAAGACAACAAGAATAGTTTATCGTTCGCTTCTTCTAATAACTCTTTTGAACAAATGGCATCTATTCCTTCACCTTCAACCCCCTCACTTCCAGCGACTCCATCAACAGGAGGACCGTCCGGTGGACCTGCAACTTAATGCAAACAAAATGTACTTGTTTTGGATAGAGGTAAGGAAAGCGTTTTAAAGGTAAATAGAACGTTTTTCTAGAAATCCATCCATGCAATTCGAGGAGTGTAAGTTTAAGCATAATGGGTTATATTGGGATTTCGAATCGAAAGGGTATATTGCGTTCAAGTGTTCCGAACCAGCGATAAAAGATGGTTTATGCATTTTTCATCATCCTGATTACTGGAAGGAGAACGAGGAACAACTCCAAGAAAGATTCCTTGAAAAAGTTGAGGGAGTAATTGGGGGAGTAAGAAGAAATGGGAAGAAGCTTCTATGCATAGGATACAACTTTCCCTCAATCGTACCTGCTTCAGACACCTACAGATGAAGAGAGTTTTGAAGCCACAGTCAGAGAACATGCTAAGGAGATATTCGGCGAGACCACTGTTTGCTTTGATTTGAAGCATAAACTGACTTCTAAGACAGGTATCGGTTCAATTCCAGATGCCTACGTCGTGGATTTTTCAGACCCGCCGAGGTGGTACATCGTCGAGGTTGAGTTGGCCTCGCATCCTGTAGATGAGCACATCATGCCGCAGCTGAATCGTTTCATGAGAGGAATCAGAAACGCTGATAGCCAGAAAGAGGTCTCGGACGCTATTCACAGTGAAATCGACGAGAACAAGATGCTAAGGACTCTTGTCGAAACCAAGATAGGCTCAAAAGAAATACACCGATTTCTCTCGGATTTGATTTCCATTCCGCCCGAGATAATAATGGTGATAGACGAGCGTACGGAGAAATTAACCGAAGCTTTGGAAGCCTTCAATTACGAACTTGAAATCATCGAGTTGAAAACTTTTGTCAGGGAGAATGCGGAG